>Ga0181528_10000177_pt1 | contig 58868 bp, 62 predicted proteins | sample PEATcosm2014_Bin_47_FD_119742 | JGI IMG/M metagenome (GOLD analysis project Ga0181528, IMG submission 119742) | Peatland microbial communities from MTU Mesocosm Facility, Houghton, MI, USA - PEATcosm2014_Bin10_10_metaG | ecosystem: Environmental > Terrestrial > Soil > Wetlands > Peat | place...
CAGCGCGTGCTCGACTCGACCAGTCCGGCGAATGCGAGAGTCACGCGGGAAGAGAAATTGTTGCGCTGGCGCGAGGCAATATCACCGTATTTTGGGCCGAATCGATGAGTTTTTCTGCACTTACGAAGGGTTCTTGAGGTTGTCAATGGCCGAGATATTTCATATCGCGGAAAAATTGGCAGGGACGCTTTTTGTAATGCGCTGATTCTATAGCCTATAAATGATCTGCAAGGAGGGGTAGCCTGATCGGGACTAAGGCACTCGCGGCGGCGCATTGATGGACATTGTTCATTCTTTGATTGTGCGCCGGGGGAGGGTAATTCTCTGCAAGTGGGAGAGCGAGTCAGCGAGTCAGCAGGCCAGCTTTCCGGCGTATGGCATGGTTCAATCCTGGCCGTGACCGCGGTCTGGCCCGAATATCCGCTCATCGCGAGAGTGCAGCGATGAACAAGGCTCAGCTTCTCATGGCTCATGGTGATTCCTAGGATCTGATGAAAGTCCCATCTGCCATGTCGATTTCCAGGTGTGGTGGGCGAGGCGGGGATCGAACCCACAACCCCCGGCTTAGAAGGCCGGTGCTCTATCCAATTGAGCTACTCGCCCACATTTGCTTATTCTAACGTCGATAGGCCGCTGTGCGCATCCGTGAATGCATCCGGCGCAGCCTGATGCGCTTGTTTCGCCTCGTTGGCAGCGGCGCCGCAGCCGTCAGCTTTGATGAGACTCGCCCGCCGCGACCAACAAAAAGCGCATCACGGTCGCCTCCGCCCAGTGAATCTCATCGCCCGGATCGCGGGAGAGAAAGGCGCAGTGGCCGCCGTGGCGGCTCTCGACAAAAACAATCTGCCGGTTGGCCAGCAACTTCCGGCGTGTCTCCGGCAGCAGGCGGATGAAGGGATCGTCCTCGGCGCGCACGATCAGCGTGGGAACCGCGATCCGGTCCACCACGCGGGAGCTGGCGGCGCGTTGATAGTAGTCGTCGGCATTGCGGAAATCCCAGTAGCGAGCGACGATCTTGTCGTCAAATTCACGAATCGAGCGCACCGGCCCGATGGTCTTCAAGCTCGCATAGATCTCCGGAAAGAGCGCAGCTTTACGCGCGTAACGCGCCAGCAGGCCACGCAGAAACTTCCATTCATAGAGACGGTTGGCCGGCTCGTGCAAGGCATCGGCGCCGGGAGCTAGATCGATTGCCGGACAGACCGCGGCCACGGCCGCCAGCGGCGCGGCGTTGCCCCACTCGCCAGCCAGCTTCAGCACCATGTTGCCGCCCATCGAATAGCCCACGAGCGCCACGCGCGACAATGCAAATTTCGTGGAATAATGGCGGACCACCGCACCCACGTCGGCAGAGAGGCCGGAGTGATAGAGTGTCGGCGTCAGCATCTCTGTGCCACCGCAGGTGCGCATATTCATGCGCACGACGTTGCAGCCGGCAGCCCAAGCCCGCGCGGCGATGCCCTGAATGTAGCGTGAGCCCGAGGAGCCTTCCAAGCCGTGGACGAGCACAAGAGTAAGCCGTGCTGCGCGCACCGCTTCCGGCTGCCAGTGGCCATCGCAGAGCACCCGGCTGCCGTCGGTCGGGTCGACCTCGACTGTCTCTGAAAGTAATGGCAAAGCGAGGGCGGGCCGGGGAAGGAAGTTGCCAACGATCGTCTGCAGGTGAGCGTTGCGCAATCCGCGGCGCGGAATAAAGGGCAGCAGCCATGCCGGCTCTGCCGCCGAAACGAGCTTTGACTCCTCATTTTCAGTGGTTATGCGGTTCATGGGAGTAGCCCAATCAACCGGCCTGGCCAGTTGCGCTCACTACCGGAGCCTTCAGGAAATCCAGTGCGCGCGCCAGGTAGGACTTCAATTCACGGCGATGGACGACCGCATCGAGAAAGCCTTTTTCGAGCAGAAACTCCGAGCGCTGAAAGCCCTCCGGCAGCTTCTGGCGAATCGTCTGTTCGATGACGCGCGGTCCCGCAAATCCGATCAGCGCGCCTGGCTCGGCGATATTCAAATCGCCCAGCATGGCAAAGCTGGCGGTGACTCCGCCGGTCGTCGGATCGGTGAGCACGCAGATGTACGGCACCCTGGCGTCATCCAACTGCGCCAGCGCGGTGGAGATCTTCGCCATCTGCATCAGGCTCACCACACCTTCCATCATGCGTGCTCCGCCCGAGGCGGCCACAACAATCAAGGGCATTCGCCCCAGGCGCGCCCGGTCTACGGCGCGCGCAATCGTCTCGCCCACCACGGCTCCCATGGAACCGCCGATGAAGCCGTACTCCATTGCGCTGACCACGACCCGATGCGATCCAAGCTGGCCGACAGCATTCAGAATCGCGTCATTCAAGCCGGTCTGCTCCTGCGCCTTCTTCAGCCGCTCCTTGTAGGACTTCACATCGCTGAAGTTCAACGGATCGGTAGAGCGCAGACCACCATCCACCAGTTCATAGCCGGGCGCGAGCAGCAGATCGATGCGCTGGCGGGCGCCGATCCTGAAGTGGTGCTGACACTTTGGGCAGACATTCTGGTTGGCCAGCAGATCGGCCTTCCAGATCACACCGCGGCAGCCGACGCATTTGATCCACAGGCCCTCGGTCTGCACTCGGGACTTGGCTGCCTCCGCGGCGTTCTTGGGGCCGGGACCGAACTCGCCGCCTTCACGTTTGAACCAGGACATTCGACCTCACACAAAACAGGGATCAGGAATCAGACTACAAGGGACGAGCGATCTTGAAGGCCAACGATGACTGATTGGCAGGAAACAAAGTTTCTGAAATGCAGGCTGCTCACAACCGATCTGGCCGCTGATCCCTTTCAGTATTCTATCCCGCGCTGCGCCAGGATTCCCTTCTGGTAGGCGTGCTTGATCTCACGCATCTCGGTCACGGTATCGGCCAGTTCCACCAGCAACGGATGAGCATTGCGGCCGGTCAAGATCACGTGCACCATCTCCGGCCTTCCGCGCAGGGCATCAGCGACCATCGCAGGATCCAGCATCTTGTAGCCGATGGCATAGTTGATCTCGTCCAGCACCACCATATCCCACTCACCGGAGTAGATCGCCTCGCGCGCCTCGGCCCAAGCGGCCTCCACCATGCGAATGTCCTCCGCATCGGTCTCCGCGCCGCCCACCTTCACAAAGCCGCGGCCCATCTGCTTCATCACAAAATTTCCGCCGAAGGCCTCGACGGCATCCAGCTCGCCGTAGTGCCAGGAGCCTTTGAGAAATTGCAGCATCAGCACTTTCATGCCGTTGCCGACGGCGCGCAGGGCCGTGCCCATCGCGGCAGTGGTCTTGCCCTTGCCGGGGCCGGTGTTGATCAAGATCAGTCCTCGCCGCGAATCAGTCATCACTTTCAATGTCCCGCGTGATAGGGATGTCCGGTCAGAATTGCATAGGCGCGGTAGATTTGCTCGGCCATCACCAGCCGCGCCAGCGTATGGGCCATGGTCATCGGTCCCAATGAAAGCAGTAGTTGCGCGCGGGTTCTGCCGATCTCGGACCAGCCATTGGCAGGCCCCACGGCAAAGACGATCTGCTGCGTGCCTTCATCGCGCCGCACGCCCAGCCATGCGGCAAAAGCCTCGGAGCTCATCTGCTTTCCCCGGCTGTCCAGCATCGCTATCATGGCCGGCGTGCGTCCATGCAGCCGCTCGATCCAATCCAGCAGCGCGGCCTCGGTACGGAAGGCTTCGCTCTTGCAATGCGCAAAGGACGAACAGCGTCCGAGATAGACTGAAGTCAGTATCTCGTATTCGTCCTTCGCATTCAGTTGCGCGCCCACATACGCCAGCGTGATGTTCATAGAGACGAGCATACCTTCTCTCATTCAATTCAAACTCACAGATGCCGCATGGGATGCAAACAGCTCCTCTGAGCGGCTCCTGATGGCCCCGCCGCGCGAATCATGATTTTTTCTTGCTGCTTTTTTTCGCGGCACTCTTCTTTGCCGTGGATTTCTTGGGGGCGCTCTTCTTCGCCGCAACCTTTTTCACTACCGGCTTGGGCTTTGAAGCTGCGGTTTTGCGCACGACGGCGCTCTTTTTCGCGGCCTTCTTCGCCGCCGGCCCGCTTGCGGCTTTCGGCTTGGAGTGCGCGGCAGCCTTCTTGGTCTTTGCCGAGACCTTGCTGCGCGCGGCCAGGGTCTTCTCGGCCAGAGCCGCCTTCAACTCGGCGTCGAATTCAGCCGGAGTCAGCGGCCGTGCGGATTTGCGCAGCCGCTCGATGTCGTAAAAGGCACGGCGCTCAGTCAAAAAGACATGGACGACAAAGTCCACGTAGTCGAGGAGAATCCAGTCGCCCTTGCGGCGGCCTTCGACGGAGTTGGGAAGAACGCCGAACTCCTTTTTGAGACGGTGTTCGATCTCATCCGAGATGGCGATGGCCTGACGGTCATTGGTGGCCGAAGTGACCAGAAAGAAGTCGGAAAGGCCGGAGTCGATCGGGTCGAGCTCGAGAATGCGAATCTCTTCGCCTTTCTTGTCTACACAAGCCGCGGCGGCGGCTTGCACGAGGATACGAATCTGCTGTAGCTCTTGCGATGTCGTCATTCGGTCAGAGTGCTCTCCAAGCCTAATCGTAGCCCCTCGCGGAGGCGGGAGCAAATCAAATCAACGATAGAGGCCGCGGGTGCGGATGTAATCCCAGACGGGAGGGGGAAGCAGTCGGCCTTCCAGCGATGGGCCTGTGGCTGAGGTGCGCGCCAGTTCTCGTATCTCCGACGCGCTGATCTCAATCTCCAGGCCGGGGAGCAGGTAGAGCGGCGCAAGCTCTCCGGCGGGATTGCCGAGGAGGTAGCGGCGGAGTTCGATCTCGTGCGTGGACCGATGAGTCTTCGATAGGGAGACAACGGAAAGGCCTTCAGGCAGCGCGGCCATCAGATCGTCAAGCGATTGGCCGGGCCGGGAGGCGACGATCAACGGCGCCGCAAAGGGAATCTCGGCAGCGCGATGCCAGAGCCGGAGAGCGGCAAAGGAATCGGCGCCCATCAGGCTGAAGAGCGCGCCTCCGGGCGGCAGTTCGGCGCGCAGGGCGAGGAGGGTCTCCAACGTGTAATTCGGCTCGCCTGAGGTTTTGGGCGCGTCGGCGAGCGAGAGGGCAAAGCCCGGTTCGCCTTCAATGGCCAGACGGGTCATCGCCACGCGGTCCTCGAAGCTGGCTGTCGAGCCTTGCGGCTTGAGCGGCTGCGCGCCCACTGGTGTAAAGAGCACGGTCTCCAGCGCCAGCGCCGTCTGGGCTGCCCGCGCCACGGCAAGATGACCGATGTGCGGTGGGTCAAAGCTGCCCCCAAAGAAGGCTACGCGCCCCCTGCGGTGGGGCTGGCGGCCTTCGGCGTTGGATAGCGAGCCCATGGGTCCATGGTAACTTGCGACGGATGGGCCGGTGGCGCGTCCAATAAGAATGCGCTATCTTCTTGTAATCCTGGCTTTGGCCGGCGTGACGGTCTCCGCTCTGGCTCTGCACGTTCATTTCTGCAACGACCCCCAGCCCTGCTCCATCAACGAGAAGTGGGATTGCGGCATCGTAAATCACAGCCCCTTTGCCGAGATCGCGGGCCTTCCCGTCGCGGCCATCGGCATCGCCGGCTATCTGGCGCTGGGCGCGCTGGCCTTCTGGCGGCAGCGGGCGCTGGTCTTTCTCTGCGCTCTCATCGGACTTGGCTTTGCTCTGCGGCTGACGACCATCGAGGAGCTTGTTTTAGAGACCTGGTGCCTCTACTGCGTGATCTCGCAGGCAATCATCGCGCTGATTACTCTGCTCAGTTTGGGATGGGTCGGTGCGGAGTATCTGGCGCTGAAGCGGGCCACTAGCGGTGGGGCAGAGGGCGCTGGCGCGCTATGAATATCTTGCTATGCAAACCGGTTTATGATATAAACCGTAATCATGGACGACCAAAGCCGCCTGACCTATCTCACTCGGTACTACTACGAACTTCAGGGCATTCGCACCGCACCATTCTGGCTCTGCGGTCTCGTCTTCCAGGTGAACACCTACTTCGATTCTGGCTACTCCAAGGGATATTTCCGAGATATCTTCCTCCTGATGGCAATCGGTCTGATGGGCCTCTTCATGTGGCTGGCCGGCCGCTACTATCGCCATCGATTCGGCTGGCTCAATCCGACATGGATTTCCTTGCCCGATAGCCGCGTCTATTGGAGTCTGTATTGGTTCGTCGGCATCTGGGCTTTTTATTGTATTTTTATCTCGCATTTCCGAGGATTTTTTCCTTACGTCTTCACGATTGTCTGGATAAGTCCGTTGTTCAACGCGGAGAATCCTCCAGTGCGGCGCATCTATTTCGGGCTGGCCGGTGCGGTTGTGATTTTCTCCGCACTGTTTCTTCAGATCGCCCACGGGGATGGAAGAATCATTATCGTCATCCAATGTGTTGTCTTGCTGGCATTGGGCGTAGCCGACCACCTGTTGCTGATGAGCCTGTGTACGCCTCCCAATGAGAATGCCGATGCCTGAGAATCAGTCCGGCTTTCCTGAGGTTGACCGCGTCATCCACGAACCGGCGCGGCTGGCGATTTTGACTGTGCTCTCGGCCTGTTCGAGCGCCGATTTCACCTTTTTGCAGACCGCGACCGGACTGAGCAAAGGCAATCTCTCAGTGCAGCTTACGCGGCTGGAAGAGGCGGGTCTGGTCTCCATCGACAAAGTATTGGAAAGAAAGAAGACCCGCACCACAGTGAAGCTATCCAGCACAGGGCGCATTCAATTGAACGACTACTGGCAGACAATGAAGAGGATTCAGGAACACGGCATAGGCCGATCGGAATGATCTTTCCTCGACGCTGTTAAAATTGATCTATAAAAATGTTCAAGCAACGCTATGCACGCTGGATGTATGAGTGGGAGACGCGGTTGACGACGCGCGACGAGAATCGCGTGGTGCGCCCGCTGGAGTGGGGCTTCGAGTGGATTGAGCCGTTTCTGCGCGAGCACGGCTTTGCCGAGGCTGTGCCGGACGCGAAGACGGCGGCTGACCCCGCGCTCGCAGAGGGCGCGATGGCGCGGATCAACCAGCTCCTCATCCGCCACAGCGACACCTTCTTCGGCTACAAGCGGCCCACGGACTTTCGACTGGAAGAGCGGTTTCCTGAACTTTTTCCCACCAACGTGCGCCCGGAGACGCTGGCCCAGGCGGCGGCGATCAAGCAAATGGCAATCGACGGCAAGATTCCGCCAGCGCAGTTTCTGCGCTTCACTTCGCCAGAGCGCACGCCCTATCCGGAGAACGATCTGGCCAATGCGCGCTGGTATCCGGCGCCAGATCACCAAGACCCGCACCGTCCCAAGCAGGCCATCATCGTGATGCCGCAGTGGAATGCCGACGCCTTCAGTCACAACTCGCTGTGTACTATCTTCAACAAGATGGGCATCTCGGCGCTGCGCCTCTCCAAGCCCTATCACGACATTCGCCGGCCGGTGGAACTGGAGCGCTCGGATTTCGCCGTCAGCGCCAACATCGGACGCACGCTCTCTGCTTGCCGCCAGGCGGTGGTCGATATTCGTTGCTGCGTGGATTGGCTGGAGGCGCAGGGCTATGAGCACTTCGGCGTGCTGGGAACCAGTCTCGGCTCCTGCTACGCCTTTCTGGCCAGCGCGCACGACGCGCGGCTGCGCGTCAACGCCTTCAACCACGCATCCACCGCCTTTGGAGATGTCGTCTGGGCCGGCCAAAGCACCCGCCATGTGAAGCAGGCGCTCGAAGAGGCCGGACTGACGCAGGAGCGCATCCGCGCCTTGTGGGCGTCGGCCAGTCCCTGCTGCTACTACGACAAGATCATGCGCCCGGAAGTCGATGGCCCGCGCAAAAAAGTTCTGCTGGTCTACGCCAACTACGACCTGACCTTCCCCAAAGAGTACTCGCTGCAAGTCGTAGATGCCTTCCAGCGCATCGGGCTGAACTTCGAGCGGCGCGTTCTGCCTTGCGGCCACTACACCACCGGCGAAACGCCTTACAAGTTCATCGACGGCTGGTACATGGGATCGTTTGTCTATCGGGCCTTCAAGGCGCTGCGCGAAGAAAAAGCCGCTGGAGTGGCTCAGGTTCAGGCTCCCGTGGAACGGATCGCATAACTCACGCGTAACCAAGAACCATGAGTATGAAGTTGCTTCTCCGCATCGCCGCGGCTTTTATAGCGGCCTGGATCGTTTTCTGTGCGGCAATTGGAATCATTGCAACGGAATGGGCATTGCATCCCGGACGGCGTTTGCTGGAAGCGAACTCTGTAGCGCTTGCCCACATCATTGCTGAACGCAACCATGCAGAGTTCTCGGAAGTATCTGTACGAGCGAACGACGGAACAACTCTGCGAGGTTGGAGCCTACGGCCCTTGCAAAGCAACGGCGATGCGGTCATTCTGCTGCACGGGCAAGCTGATAATCGTGCCGGAATGCTTGGCAATGCGGAGTTATTGCTGCGCCACGGCTATGCTGTGCTGTTGCCTGATGCGCGTGCGCATGGTGCGAGTGGCGGAGACTTGGCAACCTATGGAGTCAAGGAAGCCGGAGATCTGCGCCTTTGGTACGACTGGGTCAAACGTTCTGAGTCGCCTCGCTGCATTGATGGGTTAGGCGAATCAATGGGTGCGGCAATCCTGCTGCAATCTCTCCCGATCACGCCAGGATTCTGCGCCGTAGTTGCAGAGTCGTCCTTTGCCAGCTTCAGAGAAGCCTCCTACGACCGGCTTGGCGAGAGGCTCAATGCTGGATCGTGGGCGGGGCGTACGCTGCTACGTCCCGCTGTTGAGGCTGGCTTCCTCTATGCGCGCTGGAAATATGCTGTTGACTTCGAAAAGGCGTCACCAGAGAATGCCGTTGCGGCAAGTAGTATTCCAGTCTTGTTGATTCATGGTCTCAAAGATACGAATCTTCCCGCCCGCCATTCAGAAATAATCATGATGCATAGCCGAGTTGGAAATCACTTTATTTCGTTGTGGGAGCCAGCGGAAGCGGACCACTGCGGTGCGGCGGGAGCATATCCAGCCGAATACGAACGGCGGGTACTCAATTGGTTCTCAAGCCATGATATGAAATTTGCCGGTAGCCCACTTACCGCGCTACGCTCAGATCCAGCTTCAGCAGCTTCGCCGGGTCGAGGTACGCGCCCTGCCAGCGCACGCCCCAGTGCAGATGTGGCCCGGTGGCGCGGCCCGTCGCTCCGCTCAGGCCGAGTTGGTCACCAGTTGCTACGTGCTGGCCCTCCTTCACATCGATCCGGCTCAGATGCATCGAAACTGTGAAGAGGCCGAGGCCGTGATCGATGACCACGCAGCCGCCCTCGTAGTAGAGCTGCCGCGCCAGCACCACCACTCCGCTGTTGCCTGCCCGAACCGGCGTCCCTGTTGCGGCGCGAAAGTCCATCCCCTTGTGAATCGAGTCCAGCTTGCCGTTAAAGATGCGCCGCGTGCCGAAGCTGTCGGTCGGCTCGGCAGTGACTGGAGCGAGAAAATTCCCCGACCAGAGCGGATCGGCGCCGCTCGCTGCAAAGATTCTCTTCTTGAGCTGCTGGTCGGCCTCGATCTGCTTCATCTCCTCCGCTCCGGGTGAGACGAACTTTGGCTCGACGGTCAGCTCGCTGGTGCGGTAATGTGCGGGATGAATATCGACCGTGCGGCTCAAGGCGGTGTTTGCGCCCTTCGCCTCATGAATCGTAATCTTCAACTCCGACGGCCCCACTGGCGCTTCGACATCCGCGCCGGCCAGCGCAAACCAAGCCTTGCCATCGCGTCCGCGGAAGAACTCCAGTTTGCGGCCCAGCCAATCACCGTCGATCCCGGTTGCGCCGCTCGACTCTACGCGAATCAGAACCGGCGTTCCAGCCTCGACAAAATCCGGCGTCAGCGTGATGGCGGGAACCTGCGCGCAAAACACTGCGGGCACAAGAGGAAAGAGGGCAACAACGGCGAGAGAGAGGCGGATTGTGCGAAGAAGCTGGGAAGGTCGCATCGTCTTGAGCATACGGGCTGGCGCTTACTCGGTTCCGGCGGGACGCGGATGCGCGGCCAGCCACTCAGCCACGCGATCCTTGACCTCCGCCAATTCATCGGTGGTGATGTGCGTGCCCACCATCTGCCGGTTGGCAATGTACTGATCCTGCTTCGGCCCCTTCACCGCTGCCGCCAGATCAAGCCAATAGTATGCCTCGACATAGCTCTGCGGAAGGCCCTGGCCAAGAGAGTAGAGCAGGCCGAGGGTGGCTTGCGCGGTCACGTCTCCCTGTTCGGCGGCCTTGCGATACCACTCCGCCGCTTGCGCCATATCGCGGGCAACGCCCGTGCCGTCGCGATAGCAGGCGGCCAGATGCATCTCGCCAGGGATGGAACCCTGCTCGGCAGCCTTCCGATACCACTCCGCCGCTTCCTTGTAATCCGCAGCGGCGAGCTTGGGCGCATCCTGCTGAAGAGCACCGGCTACGTTCGTGTACTGTCCGGCAATCTCGATTTGCGCCGCAGTGTCACCATTCCTTGCTTTTGTCAGCAGGGCTGGGTCGATGCTTGGCGGAGTTGCTGTCTGCGCCAGAGCGGAGGCAAGCGCCCATGCCACGTTGGTCATCAAAATAAAATTACGCAGGTTCGGCATGACATTTAGACCGGTACACGAAAACGATACCAGATCAGACAACACCGCCGCCTCAAAGAGACGGCGGCGGCGCGAAGGCAAATCTGAGAAAAGACCTTATTGAGCCATATTGAGCTTCTCAGGGTCTCTTCGCTGCCCACTATTGACCACAATCAGAAAATAATTGCATTTTTCTTGTGGAAAGCCACGCTGCCTCCCCACGGGTAAAGGCGCTAGAATTCTTGTATGAGCGACCGTATGTCACTGACCCTTGCCCAAGCCGATCCCGCCGTGGCCGCAGCACTGGACCGCGAAACCCTTCGCCAGCACGAGGGGCTGGAGATGATTGCCAGCGAAAACTTTGTCTCTGAAGCAGTGCTGGAGGCGGCTGGCTCCATCTTCACCAACAAGTATGCCGAAGGTTACCCTGGAAGACGCTACTACGGCGGCTGCGAATATGCCGACGTGGTGGAGAATCTGGCGCGCGACCGGGCCAAGCAGATCTTTGCCGCCGAATATGCAAACGTGCAGCCGCACTCCGGCTCGCAGGCCAACGCCTCTGCCTACGCGGCGGTCTTGCAGACGGGCGACACGATTCTTGGCCTCGACCTGGCCCATGGCGGCCACCTGACGCACGGGCATAAGCTCAGCTTCAGTGGAAAGCTCTATCACACGGCCTTCTACGGTGTGCGCAAAGACACCGAGCTGATCGATTACGACGAATTGGAGGCGACAGCACTGCGCGAAAAGCCCAAGGTCATCATCGGCGGCGGCAGCGCCTATCCGCGCCTCTGGGATTTTGCGCGGATGCGAGCGATTGCCGACAAGGTTGGGGCTACCTATGTATTCGACATGGCGCATATCGCCGGTCTGGTGGCGGGCGGCGTGCATCCTTCGCCGGTTCCCCATGCGCATATCACTACCACCACCACGCACAAGACGCTGCGCGGGCCGCGATCGGGGCTGATCGTATGCGGCAAGGATTATGTTGTCGGCGTCAAGCCAGAACAGACTATTGGCAAGGAGATTGACAGAGCGGTATTTCCCGGCCAGCAGGGCGGCCCGCTCGTGCATATCGTGGCGGCCAAGGCCGTGGCATTCGGCGAGGCTCTGCGTCCGGAGTTCAAGACTTACGCCGCGCAAATTGTGGCCAACGCGCAGGTGTTGGCGGCGGAGCTCAAAGAGGCCGGCTTCCGCATCGTCTCAGGCGGAACGGACAATCACCTGATGCTCGTTGATGTCTTCCAGAAGGGAATTCTTGGCTCCGAAGCCGAGCTGGCGCTGGGCAAGGCCGGCATCACGGTCAACAAGAACGCGATTCCTTACGATACCAATCCGCCGCTCAAGGCTTCAGGCATTCGCATCGGCACGCCCGCAATGACCACGCGCGGCATGAAAGAGCCGGAGATGAAGCAGATCGCTGCCTGGATCGAAAAGGCTCTGGCGCGGCGCAACGACGATGCGGCCCTGGAGCGGATTCGCGGTGAGGTCGCCGAGTTGGCCAATCACTTCCCGCTCTATGCATGGCGGCGGACGCGATAAGTCGTGCCGGGCGAAGGAATTCATCACACCGCAACTTGCTTCGTCGCGCCGGGTTGTATCTAATGTTATTGGAGATGACCCGCCGCGAAAGGAACTTCCCGGTTTGGGCAGGCGGTCATCAGGAGGTTTCAATGAAATCCATTCAGCTAGTTTTGGCAACGTTGCTGGTTCTATCCGTTCCAGCATTCGCGCAGCATCATGACGGAGATTCGCATTCAGGCGGCCATCAGGCGATTCCGGCTCACGGGCCGAGGGCATACGGCGGCGCGCCTCATGCTGCCGATCCCAAACGCAATTACAGCGACCGGGATGGCCATCCCAACGTCCCGCATGTGGACGGCAAAACCTGGGTCGGCCATGACACCGGTCGCGGCGATGCCAGTTATCATCTTGACCATCCGTGGGCACATGGCCGCTTCAACGGCGGTTTTGGCCGCGGACACGTATGGCGGCTGGGCGGCGGCGGGCCGGATCGCTTCTGGTTCAATGGCTGGAACTGGCACGTTGCGCCCTTTGACCTAGCCTTCTGTGACGGCTGGCTATGGGATACCGATCAGATTGTGATCTACGAAGACCCGGACCATGAGGGCTGGTACCTGGCCTACAACGTCCGCCTCGGAACCTATGTGCACGTCGAGTATCTGGGTTCGTAAGCGAAGGATTGGTTGAGCAAGAATATGGGGATGGGCCACATAGCCTGTCCCCATATTGCATTTTTAATCCGGCTTATTCAATAAATGGAATTCCATCAATATCCCTGCTCGTCCACTCTCGCATAATGAACTCGTCAATAGCTTGCGATGCGTCGGAAAAATCCACATAACTCTGCCCGCCGAGTTGCATGGGAGTGGTGGCTATGTGTCGTTGGCACAAGAGTCGAACCCTGCCATCAGTTAGAAGCTCCAGAAAATATCCTTCAAAGACCGAATTGCCAGGTTGCCAAACACTCGCTTGCGGCGGAAAGTGTCCAAGTTCCTTAAAAACACTCATGATTGCTGCGCTGATTTCAGATTTTGAAACCGGCACAGGCTCCAACAACTTTCGCTCCGCAACATTGAGATGCAGCGTCGTTACCAACTTCTCGATCAAACTGCGTCTCTCGGTCATGAAACCGTCCTTCACTAGATTCAACAAAAATATACACCAACCCCTATAAAGCGATAAGATAGCCAGTTCACCCGGAGCAGCCGCGCGCTCTTTTTGAAGTGCGATCTTCGCTCCCATTTATTCCAAAGTTGCCGAGGTCCGCTATGAATCATTCACTTCGCCGTCTGTTGACTTGTTTGAATGCACTCTTGACCCGCGGGATGTTTCTTTCCGCAATTGCTGCCGCACTGCTCGCCGTTCCTGGCGCATGGGCCGCACCCGCTTCAGGAAGCGCGCCTATTGTGCTTACAGGCGCCGACCTTAGGCCCGCTCTCTCGCTCGACGGCGAGTGGAAGACGATCGTCGATCCCTATGCGAATGGCTTCTTCGGATTCTTTCGCAACGAGAAGGCAAAGCCCGGCGACACCCGACCGACCGAGTACGATTTTTCCAAATCGCCCGCGCTGCGTGTTCCAGGCGACTGGAATACGCAGCGCGCCTCACTTCTTTATTACGAAGGAACCATCTGGTATGAGCACGACTTCACTTACCAGCCCAAAGAGCACACGCGCGCCTTTCTACACATTGGCGCCGCCAACTATCGCTCCTGGTTTTGGGTCAACGGGCAGAAGGCCTGCGAACACGAGGGCGGCTACACCAGCTTCAATTGCGATGTGACCGCATTGGTTCATGGCGGCGACAATTTTGTGGTTGCCGCTGTCGATAATACGCGGCTCGCGGACGGCGTTCCCACGCTGAAGACCGATTGGTGGAATTACGGCGGCCTGACGCGCTCGGTCTCGCTGATTGAGGTGCCGGAGAGATTTATCGATCAGTACGATGTGCATCTGAGCCGCACGGAAGCAAACGTTATCGAGGGATGGGTCCATCTCGAAGGCGGCCAAGCCGGCGGTGAAGTGCAGATCGAGATTCCCGAGTTGAACGCGAAGACTACAGCGACAATCGGAGACGGAGAACGCGCCGCAATTCGGTTTGAAGTGAAAGGGTTGGAACGCTGGTCGCCGGAGACGCCGAAACTTTACAAAGTAAAGATCAGTGCCGGTCAAGATGTAATCGATGAGAAAATCGGCTTCCGCACTATCGAGACGCGCGGAACCGAGATTCTGCTGAATGGCAAGCCGGTCTTTCTGCGCGGCGTCTGCATTCATGCCGAGGCGCCTTACCGCACCGGTCGTGCGTACACTGCGAAGGACGCAGAAACGCTGCTGGGATGGGCCAAAGAGCTGGGAGCTAACTTCGTCCGCCTCGCACACTATCCCCACGACGAGTCGATGCTGCGCGCCGCCGATCGCATGGGGTTGCTGGTTTGGTCGGAGGTTCCTGTCTATTGGGCGATTCAGTTTGATAATCCCAAGGTGCTGGCCAAAGCCGAGCAGCAGTTGGACGAGGAGATAGGAACTTCGCGCAATCACGCAGCAATTATCTTGTGGTCGATGGCCAATGAAACGCCTAACAATGAGGCGCGCACTCGCTTCATTGAAGCCGAGGCGGCCCATGCGCGCGAACTTGATCCTACACGGCTGATTACTGCGGCGCTATTGGTGCATGGCGAGGGAGATACCAAAGTCATCGACGATCCGCTGGGCAAAGCACTGGATGTGATCGGCTTCAATGAATATATAGGCTGGTACGAAGGGCGTCCGGAAACGGCCGATCTTACCAAGTGGCGCGTTGACTACCAGAAACCCCTGATCGTGAGCGAGTTCGGCGGCGGCGCCAAGGCGGGACTGCATGCAGGAACCAATGACCGCTGGACGGAAGAATATCAGGCAAATATCTATCGTCATCAACTCGGAATGCTCAACGGAATTTCGCAACTAAGAGGCATGAGCCCGTGGATTCTGATGGATTTCCGCTCGCCCATGCGGGTTCTTCCGGGAATTCAAGACGGCTTCAATCGCAAGGGACTTATCTCCGATCAAGGAAAGAAAAAGCAGTCCTTCTACATATTGCAGAAGGCTTACAAAGACAATTCCGTCGGTAAAGCTGAATGATTTTCTTTGATTTCTACCGTTGAAGTTACCAAAATAGGTTGCGATTTAATGTGCAAATCCGGATTTGTGAGTTATGCTTGACTAATGACAATTGATTCCATCCTTGCACAAATCGACGCAGAAATTGCAAAGCTCACACAGGTTCGCTCCCTGCTGGCTTCCACAGGTAAAGCAGCCTCCAAAGCAACAGCGCACGTAGCCAAGAAAGCCAAGAAGGCTGCTAAAGCCGTCAAGGCTGCGCCCGCAGTGAAAGCGGGAAAGACGAAGAAGCGCCGCAAGCTAAGCGCCGAGGCCCGTCAGCGGATTGCCGATGCGCAGCGCAAGCGCTGGGCCGCACAAAAGGCAAAGAGCTAATAGGAAGAAGTACAAGCTATTCGCCTGGGGGGGGTAGACGGCTAACTTAAGGGCTGGTGCTTTGGCAGATGAGCCTGCTGTCTACACGCCGAGTTCATACCCGCTCGGCTGGCGGCGATGGAGCGCTATCGAAGCGCTGACGCACGGAAGGTGTATCAAGATACCGCGCCGAAAGGTATTGCTTCGCGCCCTTGCCGGCTTCATGTGTTACCAGCAGGCCAAGTGTCTTCAATGCACGGGGGTCAGCGATGCGTCGTCCCATTCCGATTCTCTGGGCGTCTCTGCTTTTGTTGCTGGTAGTTGTGCAGGCCGTCTCACAAACATCGAACAGCGCTCCCCCAAAAAATCCGGCGGTGCTTATAGCTGCTTATAATCAGGCAATGCAGGCCAAGAACTGGTCTGATGCCATCGCCTCCGCGCAACAATTGGTCACACTCAAAGCAACCTCTCTCAATCTGAAAATGCTGGCAGATGCGCAGCTATATTCCGGCTCAACGGATGAAGCCCTGGCTACTTACGAGCAAGCCCTGGCTGCGGCGGAAAAGGAAAAGCCCGCAGAAGGCCCGCTCATGAGCGGTTGGAAAGATGGTCTGGCTGATATTTACATTGGCAAGGGCAATGCGCTGCTCAAGCTCAAGCGCACCGCGGAGGCGATAGAGTGGTATAACCAATCCGCCGGATTAGCATCCAACGCTGGGCGCGCTTACTTCAATCTATGCGCAGTGTTCTACAACAACGGCAACACGCATGATTCGGCGGCAGCCTGCCGCAAGTGCGTGCAAGCGGACCCCACCAAAGCCAATGCCTGGTTCGTTCTGGGGTCAGATATCTTTGCCGATTTGCCTGTCACCGCACAAGGCAAAGTCGCCGCTTCGCCAGAGACCCGAGAGGCGCTTGAGAAGTATCTTGCTCTCGCCCCGGACGGCCCTCACGCCGCCGATGCGAAAGCAATGCTGGATATGATAGCCAAGTAGGATGCTATCTGTGCGGACAGGATGCGCCGATAACTTGTTGGAAGCGAGCTTGCAATAGCTCGCGGGGATGCATTCGGGCTATATCCTGCTCGTTCATACTTCAAGATTCATCGTCCAGAAATAATTCATTCCTACAATAAGATGTATGAAAACCTTCAACTTGCTTTTGATTGCGCTTCTTCTGGCGTTTTCTCCGGCATATTCCTTATCAGCACGTGCCCAGAACGTCTGCAACAAACTCTCCGAAGATGAAGTTGCCGCCGCTGTAGGCACGCCGCTCAAGCGCAGTCCCACCAATCCCTGCCGCTTTGGCTTTGCCTTCAAATCCTTCAGCATTATCATTCACGCGGGCGACGGCCCACGCTTTGCAGATTATGCGGCCAATGCGCGCCGCGAGTTCAAAGACACTCAGACAGTGAGTGGTATCGGCTCCGAGGCCATCTTCTTCGGCTTCAACCTGGCGGTGAAGGCTAAAGGGGATGTGATCTTCATTCAGATGCTGATGGGGCACTCGGCCGACGAGAAGATCAGGCTCTCCAAGGCGGTTGTTCAGGCGCTGCTGAATCATTATTAACTGGAAGCGGAACTTCCGGCTACAGTTCCGCCATCACCAGCATTCGCGGCTCGGTCATCTCCTGGATGGCCGAGCGAATGCCTTCGCGTCCCAACCCGGAGTCCTTGACGCCGCCGAAGGGCATCGGGTCCAGCCGCCAACTCGGTGTATCTCCCACGATCAGCGCACCCACCTCCAACTCACGATAGGCGGTGAGGATCTTGCTGGCGTCGCGAGTGAGCAATCCTGCATGCAGTCCGTACCTTGAGTGGTTGGCGTCGGCCAGAGCCTGCTCAAAGTCGTCGTAAGGCTCGATGGAGGCCACTGGGCCGAAGGCCTCTTCGTCGCGCACCTTCATGCCCGGTTTTGTTCCGGTCAGAATCGCCGGCGAGATCACAGAACCGTGGCGTTCGCCGCCTGCTACCAGCTTGGCGCCGCCTTTGACGGCTTCCTTGATCCAGGCTTCGATGCGCTCGGCTTCTGCGGGCCGTATCAACGGACTCACCTCGGTCGTCTCCAAAGCCGGGTCGCCCGCCGCGAGTTTGCCGGCCGCCTCCACCACCTTCCAAAGAAACGTCTGAAAGATGCTGCGCTCCACAAAGACCCGCTGCACGCTGATGCACGATTGTCCGGCATAGCCGAAGGCCGCGCGTGCGGTGCGCAGGGCTGCTTCATCCAGATCCGGCCAATCGCTGCAGACGATCAGCGCCGCATTGCCGCCCAGTTCCAGCAGAACGCGCTTGCGTCCGGAGCGTGCCTTCAGCTCCCAGCCCACCTTTGCCGAGCCGGTAAAGCTGATCAGCTTGATACTGTCTTCCTTCTCCGCCAGCCATGCAGTATCCGCATTGCTCAAAGGCAGCACGGCCAGTGCTTCTGCCGGCCAGCCAGCCTTCAAGATCACCTCGCCCAGCGCCAGCGCAGTAAATGGAGTTTGCGGCGCTGGCTTCAGAATCACCGGACAGCCCGCGGCCATCGCGGGCGCCAGCTTGTGCGCCACCAGATTCAGCGGGAAGTTGAAGGGTGTGATGGCCAGCACCGGCCCCACTGCGAAGCGCTGCACCAGTCCCCAGCGCCCCTCGTTGCCCTCGGCCAGATCCAGCGGAATGCTTTCGCCGCCCAGCCGCGAGGCCTCTTCTGCAGCTGTCTTGAAGGTGAGCACAGCGCGATCCACCTCTGCGCGGGCCATGCCAACCGGCTTGCCCGCCTCGGCTACAATCAACTGCGCAAAGCGCTCCTTCTGTTCGATCAGCGCGGCGGCCACATCCTCCAGAATCTCACGGCGCTTCCAGCGGGGCAGTGCGCGGGTGCGGCGCAGGCTGGCCACAGCATGATGAACAGCCTGACGCGCATCGGCGCGGGTCGCGATGGTTACGCGGCCCACCAGCCCCTGATCCCATGGCGAACGGACCTCCAGCGCTTCGCCCTCCGTCCACTCCTTGCCGCAGAGCAAAAATCCCGTCTGTGTTCCCGGCCGCATCTTCATGGTTGGCGCTCCCGCTTCGAACTCTGATCTAAATGGTACTAGGATTAGGCGCGGATGGGGGAGTAAGTGGAAAGGAGAAAGTGCGGCAGGTTTCAGTATGAAACGTCAGGACGGATGTTTCTGGAAGGGAAACCTCACGATGGGTAGCAATTCTTCCGGCTCGTATTGGACAGGTCTCCAACTTTCTGGCAATCCGCAAAACGATTCGACGGGCGGTTCCGTGACGGATAACTTGCCTTGTCTCCGGTCTTAATCCATATATCCTGACCGGTGCCCGGTGCAAGATCGCCGATCGAATGCGTCGGAAGATGGTGCGTAATATACGACAAATCGTTCATTGCTCTTTCTGCTTCGCTCGGGAAAGACGCTTCTCCAGAATCCGGTCGAGGGCCAGCCATCCGGGGCCAAAGATCAAAATAATCAGCGCTGCAAACCAGAAGGTGTAAGGATCGGCGCCATAAAACTTACCGGGATCGGAGAAAATGCTTCCCAAAGCCTCGCGGTCCGCCGTCACAAAGGCGACTGACATATTGACAAAGAGCACCAGAGAGACAGCGCGCGATCCCAGTCCCACGGCCAGCAGGATGCCGCCAGCAAACTCGACAACGGCAACCAGCAAGGCATTCGCGTGCGGCGCAGGAATGTTGAGCGTCGTAAAGAACTGCGCCACCCGATCCAGGTTGTGCAGCTTTCCCCATCCGGTTTGGGCAAACTGCCAGCCCCAGTAAAGGCGAATCAGCAAGAGCAGCGGCGATTGCAGACGGTTGAACCATTGCGACGAGCGGTCAGATCCGGAGTAAAACATATTGGGAAGATTCATGCGATCCTTTCTGAAGAGGCAGCGCAAGCAGTTTGCGGTGAGCAGAGCCAGCCGAATTCCGCCCAGTTGGCAAACCACTCGCCGACACTGGAGGCCTGTTCTTGTGGCGTCATGACTGTGTTTTGGAAGGCGGCTTCCAGCGCCTCGCCGAGTGAGCGTCCGCGCTGCAAAGCGCTGAGCAGTTCGTACTCCTCTGGCGCGAGCCGCCGGTAATAAACCACCAGCTCATAGCGATGCACGGCCAGCCATGTATCGCTGCGGTCAACATACGGAATCTCAATCTCCGAAGCCGTATGTACTTCGCTGCTGGCCTGACTGGCCGCCTCCGCGCGCGTTTGATTGTGATGGACATCGAGCACCAGATCATCGACGGGATAATGCAGAGCCAACAGTTGCAGATGAGGCTGCAAGCCGATGCGCGAGCCGTCATCCAACCGCGCCAACTCTTCCGTATCGAAAGGGGCAACTTCGGCCAGATCGAAGGCTTCGGCGTAGGCCCACTCCAGGCGGGCAACGTCGCAGGCGAGTTCCGGGCGGTCGCCGGCAAATTCCGGATGCGCCGCGAGCCACGCAGGCAGGCGCGAGCCGAGATTGCGCAGCGTGAAGCTGCGCGAGGGATGCGCGGCAAGATAACTGCGCGCAAGGAGATCGAATGCCGCGGCTCCAAGCACTGCCTCCAGCGCCGGATAATCCTCGGTCAAAGCGGAAATGACGCGAAACCAGTATTGGCGATTGTAGATTTCGAGCCGCTCGAAGGAACTCAGATGGCGATTGGGCTTCACATAGGCGGCGGCGCGCTCGCTCATGCTGGAGCCATCGTCGAGGCGTTCCCGCATTGCATCCTCCGCGGCAAGAGGGCGCATCACATCGGCAATCATCTGGCGTTGAAACTCCAGCAGGCTCATCGCGCCGCTCCTTCCATCTGCGGCTCAAGCGCCGCGTCAAGATAGCGCTGCGCCTTCAGAGCCTCCTTGTGAACCTCATCGAAGGAAGGGATGTGATCGTCCCATTCAAGCAGCGTGGGAGTTGCTCCGCAGCGTTCGATGGCGCGGGCGTAGAGCTGCCAGACCGGATCGATCACGGGATGATCGTGGGTGTCAAGGATGTACTTCTCATAGCGGCTATGGCCGGCGATGTGAATCTGCGCGACTCGTTCGGCGGGAATTGCATTCACATAGCTCATGGGGTCGAAATCATGATTGACCGAAGAGACGTAGATGTTGTTCACATCCAGTAGAATGCCGCAGTCGGCGCGCTCGACGACCTCGTTGAGAAACTCCCACTCTGTCATCTCCGAGGCGCTAAACTCCGCGTAGCTGCTGACGTTTTCGACGGCGACGGGAATCTCCAAAAAGGTCTGAACTTCGCGGATGCGAGCCGCGGTTTTTTCGACGGCCTCCCAGGTGTACGGCAAAGGAAGAAGATCATGCGAGTAGCTTCCATCCACGCTGCCCCAGCAGAGGTGATCGGTTAGCCAGGGCGTCTTCGTCCGCTTGACCAGCGCTTTGAGGCGGTGCAGATGTTCTCGATCCGCGGGCTGCGCCGAACCGAAGTACATGGAGACGCCGTGCTGCACCACGCGATACTGCTCCAGAATCCGGTCGAGAACGTGCAACGGGCGGCCGCCATCGACCATAAAGTTTTCCGAGATGATTTCAAACCAGTCAACGACCGGTTTGCGGCTGAAGATGTGGTCGTAGTGGGGGATGCGCAGCCCGATGCCGACACCGTGGTCCTGAAAGTTGTTAAATCGGTTTCCGGGCATATGCCTCTCCGTCGTTCATTGCAAATATCGAATCATGTCAGAATCGTCAGTCAGCGAGATGCGGCAGGAACCGGTGTGTAGGCGACTCCTGCCGCAAATGCGCTTACGCGGAAGGCGGCTTAGAGCCATCGGTGGCGCAGCCGCCCTTGCCCTTGCAGGAGTTCTGTCCCTTGCAGCCATTGTCTCCGGATTTACAGCCGCCTTTGCCTTTACAATCGTTCTTGCCTTTGCAGGAGTGCTTGTCCTTGTCGTCGAAATTGGCTGTGCTCAGGCCGGCCCTGGCGCTGGTCACCTGCTTGCTGCCGGAGTTGCCGGTTAAGGTTTGGGCGCGCAGCGCGCTTCCGCTCAGAATGCCGGAAACGGCTGCCGAAAGGATCATTGCTTTCACGGTATTGTTCATGGGAATACAACCTCCTGTGGGTGCTATTGCGTGGAATGCGTGGGCTGCTCCGAATGAACGGCCCGGTTCATCACTGCAAACGGTGTTATGGCTGACCAGAGCCGTTGAAAAGGGGAAAGATACGGCAAAGATCGTCTCTGAAGAAGCGAAGCTGAGATTGCTCACCGGGAAAGCTCTCTTCCCACACCTTATGAGCATCTTGGCGGAAAAAAGTTACAAAAAGAATGTAAAAAGATTGGCGCAGGCGGGAAGCCGATTCGGTTGATCTGCATCAAAGCATAAGACGAGCAGCTATCATGGGCTTTGAAAGGTGGTATGGGCGGATGGCGATTCTCAATGTAGCCGGGGCGAGGGCGCTCAATTGGACGGCGATCGGATTTGCGCTGTTGCAGAGTGTCTGCGCTCTGGCGCTGGTGCTGGGAAGCATGGGAGCCTTGCTGAGTTTCTCACTGCTCACGGCATTTTCCGGAGTGATGCACGTCGCCGTCGCCTTTCATGCCGACTGGATTCGCTTGCCGATGATAGGCATTGCGCTGGCCGGAGCGCTGCTGAACCTGTGGGTTCTTTCTCGCCTGCGCCGGCTGCGTTCCAATCCCGCCAGCGCATGGCGGCGGAGTCAACCCGATCCCAAACAATTGCGCCGCGAGAAGATTCAGTTCTTGGTCGCGCTGGCGACAATCGCCCTGGTGGTTCTGGAGGCTGGGCTTCATCTGCACAATCATGGGCACATTTAGCGCGGCCGATTCGGGTGCCGGACTCAGTGTGAAGATGGAGCTTCGCCATGAATCACTTCATCCAGGCGCTCGTGCAGACGCTTGCTGAATCCCGCGGGGATCTCATAGACGCGCTCGTCCGCGACCAGCACAACGATATTGCGCGTCGAGTCGATCGTCGCCGAGCAGATGGAACAATGGTCCAGATGCCGGTCGATCTCCTTGCGCAACTCCGGCTCAATTTCGCCGTCGATGTAGGATGAGATGAGATCCCACACGTGTTTGCAGTCAATTCTCATGACCATCCCCCGATCCGGCCCTTGCTTTTGGATGCATAGCCCTTCAGCACCGGAGCCAGATTCTTTTGCATCATGCGCCGCGCTCGGTGCAGCCGCACCTTGACCGATGCTGGCGTAATGGAAAGCCCGCGCGCGGTCTCTTCAATGTCCAGTCCTTCCACGTCGCGCATCACAAATACATCGCGGTAGATGGCGGGAAGCTCTGACATGGCTTTGATCAGTTGCTCGCGAAGCTCCTTGCGTTCCAGCGCAGCCGAGGGAATCTCCCGCCAGTCCGTCAGCAGGGCCGGCGTAAAATCGCCGGGCGTATCGTCGCCGAGCGCATCGATGGAATCTTCACGCAAGGCACTTCTCTTACGTAGCCGGACCCGGCCCTCGTTGAGCGCGATGGTCACCAGCCATGTGGAGAAGCGCGATTCGCCGCGATAACTCGCCAGGTGGGTATAAGCATGGATCACCGCCGTCTGCGCGGCATCTTCAGCTTCGGCTTCGTGGCCGAGCATCGAATACACCATGCGGTAAACGATACGCTCATACGGCCGGATCAATTCATGAAAGAGATCGCGCTCTCCGGCAAGGATGCGCGCAATCAGAGCGTCTTCCTCTGCTTTGCCGTTCGCTTTGCGATCCATCGATTGGCTCATGATGCGACTGTCCCGCATGGTTCAAAGATCGTTTGCATATTTTCCGGCACTGCTTTCGCCGCACAATCCTGGTAAGAAGCCAGATGACAGGGATCGCGGTGAATCTCTATCAAAGAGCCTATCACCACTATCTCGGCCCCGCCTCGTCTTGATCGGGGTTTGAATGGAGCAACTGCACACTCCCGTCAGACGCCTCCGCTTTCACCTTCCCTGCGCGGTTGCCTTGGAGATCTCGCCAAGCCGCTGGTTGATCCAGTTGACTGGCTCCTCCTGAGCCGATGGGTCCATCGTGCGGGCGATGGCCAGGGCCTGGTTGTAATGGATAGCTGCTTCAGCATTCCGCCCCTGATCCTGAAGCACTCGCCCCAGCACACGTTGCGCATTGATGAACTCCGGATCGATGCTGACGGCGGTCTCGGCCTCCTGAAGCGCTCCCGCAATGTCTTTGCGTTGGCGCAGCCGCCAGGCATCATGGACGTGCTTGATTGCCCGCGCCATGGGGATGGAATAATCGCCGCTATAGACGGCAACGCCATCCTGAATTACGGCATCCGGCTTGCGCGCAATGAACTCCTGATAGGGGTTCAGCTTCTCGCTCCCGAACTCGTATCCATAGAGATCGCCATAGCTGATGAAGATGGGGCCATGAACGACCGGCGGAACATCAATCTCCATTCCAAACCAGGAGGTATCCGCGGTGGGCAGCAGCTTGCAGGGAATGCCGTAGTCGCTGGGAAGAATGCCGGATGCGACAAAGTAAGCAAACCAGCAGTCATGAATCTGGTGCTGGTCAACATAACTCTTGACGGCAATTAGCTGCTGCCCCCAGTCGGTATTGGAGTCGGTCAGATAGCGATGCGTCTGGCTTGGTCCGCCCCAGGCCTCGTTGGCATAAGCCAGATAATTTGGATAGGCCATCAGAGAGCTGAGGCAGTGAGCGGCCACCAGCGCGCCCACGGCGTAGCTCCATCTTCTGCTCCTCTGCGCCAGGGCGCAGACGCCGCCGGACGCCAGCAGGATGAGGAAGGGAAATACCGGCAGAATATGGCGAATGCCGATATTGAGCGTTGAATGGATCGCCACACCCAGATAGATTGCCGCTGGCACGGTCAGGAAAAATATCTCCCGCGCCGGACGGAATCGGCCCGATAAAAATGCCATGCAGGCAATCGCGAGCAGCCCAAAGATTCCCAGCGTCAGCTTGATCGCCAGCGCCACCGGGAAGTAGTACCAGACGCCGTGATTGAGGACTTTTCCCAGGATGAAGGTGGGGCTCCACTCGCCCACATTGATCACGTCGCAGAGGCCGAAAAGATAACTCTCCGGCAGCAGGTGATGATGAGCAAAAAAGAGAACTCCGCGCGAGACAAGAGGTGATAGTCCATGAGCGGCGCCGTCCATGTCATCAAGATGCAAGCCGGCGGGGCGCGCTGCATAACGAAATCCGTAAAACGCCCAGAGAATCAGAACGGCAAGCGCCGAGATTGCCGCCAGCCCGCCGAAGAGCTTCAACGCGTGAAGGCCGCAGCGTCGCCATAGGGCTGCACCCTGAATCGAGCGCCGCAGCGAAAGCCAGCGACCGGCAACTTCTCCGGCAAGAAGAACAAGCATCATGGGCAGCAGAAGAATCGCAGAGTGCTTGGCGGCCAGCGCCAATCCGCAGGCCAGACCCACCGTGAGCAGCCTGAGTAAAGTGGGCGCTTTCACCCATCGATACAAGCTATAAATGCTGGCCAGGAACATACATGAGACAGTGGCGTCGGTGGTAACAAAGGGGCCGTTTGTCAGGATCGTCGGCTCAAAGGCAATCAGGGTCAGCGCAACCAGCCCCGCGCTTGTGCCGAACATCTCCCTGCCAGCCAGAAACGTGAGCAGTGCTAGCAGGAGAACAAAGACCATCACACTCATGCGCGCGCGGAAGATCAGCGAGTTTGCCGAATAGCGGCCGCCGTCGCCAGGGCCGTTGCGGTAGAGCAGTTCGCGTCCGTCCATGTAGGCTTCCGTCTTGTACCAGCGGCCCTGAAGCGGCGGAACGCGAAGAGCCAAGGGCAGCAGCGGCAGCGCCGCAACCATCTTCACCAGCGGAGGGTGTTCAGGATTGAGGCCGTAATCATGGGTCTTCAGCGACATATACCCGGCAAAGATGTGGTCGCCCTCATCCCAGCTCAACGACTCGCCGCGCACCGAAAACACGATCTCGGCCGCCATGATAGCCAGCAATGTGAGCACCGTCGCCGCAACCCATGCTCGACGTTTCAAAACTACCTTGCTGGATAAAGCCGCTGCTGAAAATTCACGCCCTCCGTTGTGATTGCCAATTGAATGCGGATTCCTTGTCAATGGTCGTCCTTGCGCGGAAATCTCCGCATGAATAAACGTATCTTCGCAATGTGCAATGATCGATGAAAATATAGTAGTTCGGATCGTAGGGTTGCAAATAGGTCACTCAGGCCTTCTGTTCCCTATTCCCTATTCCTGTTTTTCGTCTACATCCCACCCCCTACCCAATCAGGACACGATACTTTCCTTAGAAATTATGTAACCAGCAAGGAATGAAGAATATAGGAATCTGATCTGTCGACAAACCCGTAAAAACAAACCATGTATTCTTGCCCGTTTTCGGGCCTTTTTGGCTTCGTTTTAGGCAAAAATCGCCGAATCTTAAAGCATTTTTCTCTGGCCTTGTCCATCGAAAGAGTGCGCAGAGCAGCCTCTGCACAGGCCGCCTTTGCTCATCACCGCTGCCATCGGCGAGAATGAGAAGGTCGATGCCAGAATCCATGCGTACCTTCGAGTCTCCCTTTACCGGCGTCCCCGGCGCTCTCGATGAGATCCGCGCCGGCCGCATGGTGGTCGTCGTCGATGACGAGGACCGCGAGAACGAAGGCGACCTGACACTGGCCGCCGAGTTCGTCACTCCCGAAGCAATCAACTTCATGGCCAGGTTTGGCCGCGGCTTGATCTGCCTGACGCTGACCGAGGAGCGCGCCGATTATCTGCGCCTCTTTCCCATGACGCAGCAGAACTCCTCGCGCTTCGGCACGGCCTTTACCGAGACCATCGAGGCGCGCGAAGGCGTGACCACAGGCATCTCCGCCGCCGACCGCGCGCACACCATCCGCACTGCAATCGACGCGCATTCGACGGCTGCCGATCTGGCGCGTCCCGGCCACGTCTTCCCGCTGCGCGCTCGCGCCGGTGGCGTGCTGGTCAGGGCCGGTCAGACCGAGGCCTCGGTCGATCTGGCGCGGCTGGCCGGGCTGAATCCGTCGGGCGTGATCTGTGAGATCATGCGTGACGACGGCGAGATGGCGCGGATTCCCGACCTGATTCCCTTCTGCCGTGAACATGGGCTGAAGATACTCACCGTCGCCGAGTTGATCCGCTATCGGCTGCGCCACGAGCGAACCGTCGCCCGGGTCGGAGAGAGCCGCATCCAGACCCGCTACGGCGAATTTCGCATGATCGCTTACGAGAGCCAGGTAAACGGCGGCGAAAGCCACATCGCTCTGGTGCGTGGCGACCTTTGCGCCGACTGTCCCGCCTTCACCGCCGGCTCGCCTTCCGCTCCATTTGATTGCAATTCCACATCCGGCGGTGATGCGGCCGCGTGCCCGCCATGCGAGCGCGCCGTGCTGGTGCGCGTTCACACCCGCTGCACGGCGGGCGATCTCTTTGCCGCCGACTGCCGCTGCCGCGAGATGCTCGACCAATCGATGCGCATGATTGCCGAAGAGGGGTGCGGCGTCGTTCTCTATCTGCACAACACCTCACGCGGCTTTGAGATCGGCCATCCGCAGGCATCCGCCAGCACCTTCGACTCCACCGGTTTGACGGCGCGGCTTCCCGCGCCCGATGTCACACAGCTCATCCTGCATCAGGAACTGCGCGCGCGCGAAGGCTCGCAGGCTCGCACAGGACGCATTCTACGCGCCATCGGATTGGGCGGGCAGATTCTCTCCGACCTCGGCATTCGCCGCATCCGTCTGCTCTCCAACACGCCCATGCACGTCCCAGCCCTGGAAGGCTTCGGCTTGGAGATCGTCGAGCAGCTTCCCATCCCTCTCGACAATTGAAGACGCAAACTGAATCGTCGAGTTGTCGATTCTTCAATAATTCATGCAATTCTTCCGCGATTCCGCCAAACTTGGTCAACATTGACCATATTGGGCCGGATGAAACCTGTAAGCTCAAAGAAGGTAACTCTGGCGGAATGGTGCTTCCTCATTACGCGTAAGCATATCTCAACTCTTCAAATGCCCGATTGCGGCAACGCTCTCCAAGGCCACCACACTCGCACGCAACGCAGTTCGCACGAGGAAAGGTTGGATCGATTGAGCGTTCATCTGGTCAATCCCAGCGACAATTCTTTTGGTACCGCGGTGATCACGCCGCGCTGGCTGTTTGTATTGGCTGCGGCAACACCACGCGCGGCGGGCGATCCCATCCTCGTCGATGAGTCTCTTGAGCAAATCGACCCGGAGACGATTCAGCCGGGAGACATTGTCGGCATCAGCGTCCACACTGGCAACGCGCTGCGCGGTTATGAAGTGGGCAGATTGGCGCGCAGCCGCGGCGCAACGGTCATCTATGGCGGCATTCACGCCACGCTCTTTCCCGAAGAGGCGCTGGAGCAAGGACAGGCGCACGCGGTGGTCACCGGCGACGGCGATGTGGCCTGGGGGCGAGCGGTCACCGATTGCCTGGCAGGCAAACTGGAGAGAATCTACGACGGCGGACGGATCGGCGGCGGCGAGTTCCTGGCAGCGCGTTGGGATCTGATGAATCCGGAAAAATATATGTGGGCCTCGGTACAGACGATTCGCGGCTGCCCCAAGCACTGCTCCTTTTGCAGCGTCTGGCGCACCGATGGGCAGAAGCCCAGGCAGCGCAGCCATCAGAGAGTGATCGATGAGATTGTGGAGCTGCGCCGGATCGGCTTTCGCTTCATCGCACTGGCCGACGACAACTTTTATCCCGTCACCTTCACCGATCTGCGGCTGGCCCGCGAGCAGGGCAACACCGCAAAGATCGATGAGCTGACGGAGACTCGCGCCGAACGCTTTCTCCTGATGGAAGAATTGGCCAAGCTACCCAGGGATATGGTCTTTTACACCCAGATGACGATGGAGGCGGGTGAGGACGTTGCCTTCCTGGATGCAATGAAGAAGGCCAACATCAAGGGCGCGCTGGTAGGCATCGAGGCGGTGACGCCGGAGGGACTGAAGGCGATCTACAAGGACTGGAATCTGGCCGGCGACGCCATGGCCAGGCAGCTACAGACATTCAAAGTACATGGCGTTCATGTGCTGGGATCGTTCATCTTCGGGCTGCCGACGGACCGGCCCTCGACCTTTGACGCCACGGTTGCAATGGCCAAGCAGGCGGGCATCACCTTTGCGCAATTCGTGATGATGACGCCCTTTCCGGGCACGGTGGATTTCGGCCGCTGGGAGAAGGAGCAGGCAGTGAATCCGACCCTGGTAGGCGATGTGCCGATTACCCGCTACTGGCTGATTCCCTCTGCGGTACGGCCCAAGATGTTCACACCGCATCCCACCATGAGTTCCGATGAGATTCGGGAGCGCACGCAAAAGGTCTGGGACGAGTTCTATCAATGGGGCGCAATCTGGAAGCGGTCGGCTTGCACACCGAATCTGAAGTCGCGTATCGCCTTCATGTTTCTCTCCAAGCTCTACCGCCAGATGTACGCGGGCACGGGCATCTCCACCGACAGCGCGCGCCGCAAGAAGTCCAAGGCATGGGCCAAGTGGACGGCGCATCAGTGCAAGAAGCTCTTCCGGGCCAAGCCGATGCCGGAGCTGCCGGCGCTTGTGGGTCACTGAGTTGACGCCATCCATCGGTCATGCCGGGTTTGCCGGGGCAAATGGAGCGGAGACGTTTGTCGTGATTCCGTGAAAAAACGCTGAGTTAAAACAACTACGTATCAACCGGCGATTTCATCCACAACATCGCCCTCGCCCGGCGCGAGAAAGAGATTCGCTACCAGGCCATGCTGGCGCGTGTAGAGATCGTAATAGCGGCCCCGCAGCGCATATAGTTGCTCGTGATTGCCGCGCTCGATGATGCGTCCGCCTTCGACGACGAGAATCTGATCGGCGCGGCGAATCGTTGAAAGCCGGTGAGCGATGACAAAAGTTGTCCGCCCCTGCATCAGTTGGTTCAAGCCGGCCTGGATCATCGCTTCCGATTCGGAGTCGAGCGAACTGGTGGCCTCATCCAAAATCAGAATCCTCGGCTCGGCCAGTAGAGCGCGCGCAATCGAAAGCCGCTGGCGCTGGCCGCCGGAGAGCTTCACGCCGCGCTCGCCGACGATGGTGTCATAGGACTCCTCGTAGCGCTCGGCAAACTCATCCACGCGGGCGGTGCGGCAGGCAAAGAGAAACTGCTCTTCCGTGGCGTCGGGTTTTGAAAACAGAATATTCTCCCGGATCGTCCCGTCGAAGAGAAACGACTCCTGCAAAACCACGCCCAACTGTGAGCGGAAGCTGTTCAGATCGACCTGCGCCAAATCCACATCATCTACCAGCACGCGTCCCTTCGTCGGCGTATGAAATGCGCAGAGCAGGCTGATGATGGTGGATTTTCCTGATCCCGACGAGCCAACCAGCGCGGTGACGGTTCCCGGCTCAGCCAGAAAGCTGATGCCATGCAGCACCGGTTTATCCGCATCATAGGCAAACTCGACATTCTCAAAGCGCACCGTGCCGGTGATGGGCGGCAGACTGAGCGTGCGCCCGGGGCTTTGGTTCTCTTCAATCTCGGCCATGATCTCGTTGGTGCGGTCGAGTCCTGCGAAGGCCTCAGCCAACTGCGTGCCGATATTCACAATCTGAAAGACCGGCGCAATCATGAAGGCGAGAAACATATTGTATTGAAAGTAAACTCCGGTGGTCCATGTCTTGGCGAAGATCAGATTGCCGCCTAACCACATCACGATTGCGGAGACCAGACCCAGAACGGTGGTCGAGGCGGCGCCGAGCGCGCTTGTCATCGTCAGCGATTTCATCACATTCGTCAGCAACCGCTCCACGCCCAGTGCAAAGACCCCGGCCTCGCGCTCCTCGGCATGATAGCCCTTGATGACGCGCACACCGCCCAGCGACTCAGTGAGTCTGCCGGTGACTTCGGCATTGATCTTGCCGCGCTCGCGGAAGATAGGACGGATGACCCGAAAGCCATATTGCAAAACGAAGACGAAAGCGCCCAGCACGGAGAAGACCGTGAGTGTGACAGAAATGCTCAGATGCAGAAGAAAGATAAATGCCAGCACCGCGGTCAGCAGTCCTCCAGTAAACTCGACCAGTCCAGTGCCAACCAGGTTACGCACGCCCTCCACATCGGTCATGATGCGCGCCACCAGCGTGCCGGTGCGGTTTTCGTCGTAATAAGAGACGGAGAGCAGGCCGACGTGGCGCTGGACCTGTCTGCGCATCTCGGCAATCAGCCGCTGGCCGGCTTTTGAGAGCAACTGGGTCAGCGAAAAGGATGTAATGGCCTGCACGACCATCGCCGAGAAGACCAGCGCGATAAATCTGGGCAGCAACTCAGGGCGCGGATGCGTGGCGGAAAAGACTGTATCCAGCAGCGGCCTCGATGTGATGGGCAGCACCAAACCGGCAATGCGGTTGACAGCCATCAAGCACAGACCCGCAACCAGCAGCCCTTTGCGCGGTGCGACGAGCGAGCGAATCTGAGGCCAGAGCTTTTTTAGATTTGGCTTGCGCTTGGGCAGATCGCCCTGGCCCGCGCGCGCGCCACGCCCATGCGGCGTGCGTTCGGCACGCTGCCCCAGTCCCGTTGCGCTGCCGCGAAAACCGCCCACGCGCTAAACCTTTCCCGTGCGCCGCGCCGCAATGAAGGAGCGCACGCAGAGCAGCACGTAAATCAGCATGAGTCCGGCCAGCGTGAGTTGCGCGCCGATGGCGATCTGGTCTAGCGGCAGACCGGCGGAGCGTGCGTGCAGATAGCCGGTGAAAGCCTTGATGCCGCCGCCCAGAAAACCCAGCAGGCCAATGGTCACATTGATGTGCATGAAGAGCTTGCGCCGTCTCTCATCGGGGCTGATGGCGAGCCAGCCAAAGAGGCCCAGCGCCAGACCAATCCAGGCGGGAATCAGCGCAGTAGGGTACGCGCTGCCCGTGCCTAAGAAGCCGGCCAGACCGAGTGCAATCAGTAATACGGCAAAGAGCAATGTCACTTTCGCCATGCTAGACCTCCGTCTGCGATTCCTTCGCCAAGCCAAAACCATACACCAAAGCCTATATCGAGCGCCGTGAAACCTCCTATTGGATGTATCCATAGCGCTGGGAGATGCACTTCGCGCCTGACTCAGAACCTCTCCGGCCCGAGCAGGTCGTTCATCGTCTCGCGGCGGCGGATCAACCGCGTCTTCGCGCCTTCCACCAGCACTTCGGCGGGACGCGGGCGGCTGTTGTAATTCGAACTCTGCGCCATTCCATAAGCCCCCGCGTCGAGAATCGCAATCAGGTCTCCCGGCTCCAGCGGCGCAATCGCGCGGTCGTGTGCGAAAAAGTCGCCCGACTCGCAGATCGGTCCCACCACATCCACACTGCGCGGCTTTCCCGCTCTCGGCCTGACCGGCACAATCTCGTGATAAGCCTGATAGAGCGCGGGCCGGATCAAGTCATTCATCGCGGCGTCGGTAATCACAAAGGTCTTTTTGCCGTTGCGCTTCACATACAGCACACGCGCCACCAGTGCGCCGGCCTGCGCCACCAGGAAGCGGCCCGGCTCCAGCACCAGTCTTCCCTGGAAAGATCCGAGAGCGCTTTCAATTGCCGCCGCGTACTCGCGCACCTTGGCGGCAGCGTCGAATTTCCCCAAGTGATAGTTGATGCCCAGGCCACCGCCGGCATCGATGGCCTTCAGTTCGATGCCTTCACGCTTCAGTTGCTGCACCAGCTTGACCACGCGCTCGATCGCAGCTCCGAATGGTTCTGCCGAAAGAATCTGCGAGCCGATATGAACGCTCGCGCTGTGTGCCTCCAGCCAGCGATTGCCCGCCGCGCTCTTGTAAATCGCCAGCGCATGGCGCATATCGACGCCGAATTTGTGCTCACGCAGGCCCGTCGAAATGTAGGGATGCGTTTCGGCAAAGACATCGGGATTGACGCGCAGAGCAAAGCGCGCCTTCTTCTTCAACTTGGCCGCCCGCTCGCCCAGCAGCTTCAGTTCACCTGCGCCCTCCACGTTAAATTGCAATATGCCGGCCTTCAGCGCCAGATCGATCTCCGCCGCCGTCTTGCCCGCGCCGGAGAAGACAACCCGGCCCACGGCCTCAGGCGCAGCAGCCATCACCCGCGCCAGTTCGCCGCCAGAGACAATGTCGAAGCCCGCGCCATGCTTCGCCAGCAGCTTCACAATCGCCAGCGACGAGTTGGCCTTCATCGCGTAGCAGACCAGGTGCTCGCGGCCGGCCAGCGCCTGCTGAAAAAGGCCGAGCCGCTCGACGATCTGATCGGCGGAGTAGACATAAAGTGGCGTCCCGTGGCGCTTGGCCAGCGCTTCCATGGAAACCTTGTCGCAATGCAGCGCGCTCGCTGGTTGCGGATGATGAAACGGTCGTGGCGATGAAGGCGTTGCTGGGGTCAAAAGCATCTTCCCTTAACAATGAAATCTCTTTAGAGATTACAGCATTCATCGCGTTATATCTTCATTTATCATCATTTCAAGTATGTACTCTCTCTTTCGCCTCCTCATCAAAAGCGCCTACTGGCGCACCATTCTCCGCAAGGCCACGTGGGTTGAGGCCAGTCGGAGCCTGCGGCGCGCACACAAGGACAAGCGGGCACGCAAGCATCTTTTGCGCCTGGGACTCTTGCTGTTGGCGCCGGTACTTTGCATTGGTTATCTGGTCTGGATCTGGGGGATGGGAGCATGGTTCATTCTTCCAATCGTGATTCTCTTCGCATGGTTGTTCAACCGCGACGCCAAGCAGGCTGGCGAGACCTTGCACATTGCGCCCACCCCGGAGCCGGTGCGGCGCGAATTGACAGAAGAAGAAACCAAAGCCATGCGCCACAGCTTTGCCCAGATGGCGCTGCTGATCGCCACCATGGTGGACCGCGCGGGAAGCGAAAAGTTCCTCAAGGAGAAGGAGCTTCCACCGGGAATCGAACTAACGACACGCCGCACGCATCTTGAATTGCTGAAGAAGTATGAACTCTGGGAGCAGATGGCCCGCTCGGACCGCGAAGCGATGATGATGCCCGACGGCCATTGGGAGTGGCCTCTGATCAACCGCGTCACGATGGCCCTGGAGCCACTTCGTCTGCTGCGCTGGATTCTGCGCATCGACTTTCATCTGCCGCTGATCGGTCAGCAGCTCAAGGGCGACTTCAATCTGGCGCACGAGATCGTGCTCGCACCAGAGAAACTATTCGAGGGAAAGAAACTGATTCCCGAAGAGGTGATGGAAACAGGGAGAGATGCCGCCGACCATTTCTTTCAGCGTTGCCTGGCCGAGGCCATCCACCGCGGCTATTACAACCCTAGCGACGAAGGGATGACGGAGCGGGCGCGGCGCTTGGCGCAGTCTCTGGCCGGCAAGCAGGACAGGGATTTTGTGCTAGGCACACAACTGGTCAGCGAGGCCGGCAAGGACGAGGTTCTCTGGGCGACGAATCTCTCGCAGCGCCGCCGGGATTTTCTCCACTGGACGATCGGGCGAATCAGAGCGGCCAAGCCCCCAGAACCGCCGATGGTATGCATCGTCGGCGAGTGACAGCCTCAGCCCTTGCGCGCCTCCGCCTCAGCCAGCCATCCCCGGCGCAGCTTCTCTTCGGGAATGTTGGAGAGGTACGGCTTGATGTCCAGAATCGGCGTTCCATCCAGCATATCCACGCCGCGTACGCGCAGCCTGCCGCTTTCGCGCCCCAGCAGCTCCACAATCGTCAGCCCAATCGGATTGGGCCGGCGAGGTGTACGTGTTGTGAATATCCCATGCGGCCTGTCATCTGTCGGCGGCGTCACCATCAGATCGAGGCTGGCAGAGACTTCGAGCCGGTCGAAGACCCACAGCACAATCAGGTGCGAAAACTCCTCGATGTCGGTGAGCCCCTCGGCAAACTCCGCCAGAATCTCCAGCGCGCCCTCTTCCCTGTGTTGTGCGCCAAGCCCCTTGGGAATCGCACCCGCATCCGTGAATGGGCTGCGCACATATCCAATCGCCCGCGGCGTAAACATCTCTGCCTCCAGCATCATCCTATCGGCTCACGGCGCTGCGGTCATCCTCAGCGCGATTGCCCCTGGCCTTTCGGCGCAGCTTCAACCACCATGTGAACAAGATGCGCGATCTCCGGCTTGTGCACGGCGCGCTTGGTCACGCTGTCATCGACCCGGTTGACAACAATCAGATCGAGCGACGGCACCACCACGGCATATTGGCCTAGATGGCCCTCGGCCCAGTAACTGCCTCTGGGAAACCTGATTCTCTGCGGCTTGCCGCTGGCCGAATCGCCAGTCCACCAAAGATAGCCGTAACCGCCCGACTCCGTATCGGAGTACGGCGTGATGCTGGCCTTGACCCAATCGGCTGGAATCACCTGCATGCCGTTCCACTCGCCGCCATGCAGATACAGCAGAGCAAAACGCGCAAAATCCCGGGCGCTCATATCGAAGGGATAGGCGGGAAAGCGCGTATCCTGGCCGGAAATGTAATGGCCGTCACGCGGCGTGAAATCCTGCATCCCTATTGGCTGCGCAATCTTCTGGTAGAAGGCGTCGAAGATCTTTGTTCCCGTCGCCTGTTGATAGATGTAACCCAGGGCGTTGAAATCCCAGTTGTTGTAATACCAGAAGGTGCCGGGAGCGTGTGAGCCGCGCGGCGGCTTCTCTTCCTCCATCCCTTTGGTCTCGTAGACAGTGGGATGATAGACACCGGAGCGCGCCTCCAGCAGATCGAGCACGCGGGCCTGCTTCTCTTCCTCCGTCAGCGAGGGCTTCTTGTCATCGATGCCCAGCTTCTCCAGTGTGTCGTTGGGATGGATCGCGCCATCGGCCACGGCAATACCGATCAGCGCGCTCAGCAGGCTCTTGCGGCAGGAGTGGAGATTCGACCTCCGCGCCACATCGCCCCACGCGGCAACAATGACGCCATGCTGCACGATCATCACCGAGGTGGAACCAATCTCCTCACTGAATTCGTGAATCTGCTTGAGGTCTTTCGCTGACCAACCGGCATTTTCCGGCGAAGCCAACTGCATCCACTGCTCGCCCGGCACGCCGCTGGATTGTCCATGAACCGGAACAGCTACCGTAAAGAGTAAAATCACCGCCAAAAACGCTCGCATTCTCATGCGGACCAATATATAGCATGAGGGTGAAAGAGCGGCCCGGCGCTCAGACTTCGATCTGCCGCAGCCACTCAGCCACGAGTGCGGCAACCTTCTCCGGTTGCTCGTAGGCGGCAAAGTGGCCGGCATCATGCAATAGATGAAACTCGCATCCCCCCGGAGCGGCATTGAAGGCCTCCATCTCCGGCGGAGTGACTCCAGGATCTTCGCCCCCGGCAATGGCCAGAATAGGAGCTGTGATCGTTGCGATGGTCGCCAGGGAATCTGGCCGCGTGGCCAAGCCTGCCTGTACGGCCACCAGTGCCTCCGGGGTGAGCCTCATGAGGGCGTGCAACTCGGTCAGAATCTCCGGATGCCGTTCGCGGGCCGTCGCTCCGATCAGCGTCTGCGCCATGCCGTCAAAGATCGCATCGCTTCCGCCCGTGCGCGCAAGAGCGATCGTTGCGGCGCGCCGGGAGAGATTCGCCTCCGCATCCGCCTGCGGCTTGGAGCAGATAAAGGCCAGTCCGCGCACCCGCTGCGGCGCCTGACGCCAGATCTCCAGCAGCACATAGCCGCCAATCGAGCAGCCGGCAAAGAATACCGAGGGCAATTTCAGATGCTCCATCAGCGTCAGAATGTCTAAAGCCAGGCGCTCCATCGAGAGCACCGGCGCATCCGGCACGGCAGCAAAGCCGCCCGCCGTCAGCGCGCCCAGCTCAGAGCCGCCATGCCCGCGTAGATCGGGAACAATGGCACGCACACCGGCCAGATTTCCAGTCAGCGGACGCCAATACTCCCCATCGAGAGGCGTGGGATGCAGAAAGATGATGGGTACGCCCGCGCCCGTCTCCCGAAAGGCCAGCGCCGCCCCATCCGAACTGTAGTTGCCATTCATAGCAACAGCATACGTTACGGCAGCAGGAACGGCTCTTCGGGAATGCCGATCCAGCAGGCAAGATACGCCACGAAGACCAGCCCGCCGGAGAAGATGAGGCCGAGGAAGGCAAGTATGCGCACCAGCGCCAGATCCCAGCCGTACGCCTGAGACAATCCAATGCAGACGCCGGCGATCTGGCGTCCCACCCGCGGGCGAACCAGCGTTCTGCCGGGAACGGATGCGGCTGCGGGAAGCGCGTTCCCGCAACTGGAACAGAAGCGCACGCCCTGCGGTAATCCGGTCCCACAGTGCTGACAAAAAATGGCCATCGCCAATCCCTCCAATGTCACAACATCTATAAATACGCGCCATGAGCATCGATGGTTCCATCGCGGCGAAGGCGATCTGCGGTTCTTCACACGCCCCGATACGGATTCCGCAGCCGCTTGCGCGCTGTGTCGGCCCGCGAGGTATTCGGACCTGCGTCGATCGCCATCTGGTAATCCCGCAGCGCAAGCTGGCGCTCGCCATTCAGGTCACGGCATTCGCCGGCGGCCAGGAGCGACCGTATCTTCAGCTCCGGCCCGACATTCGCGGTCCCGGCGGTCTGCTCATACGCCTGCGCCGCCTCGCTGAAGTGCCGCTGGCCGCGCAGCGCCTCGCCCAGGCCAAAGGTTGCCAGCTCCAGCTTTGCCGAGGCAAAGTAGCCCGGCTTCGCGCTGTCGGCGACGATCTCCCGGTAGGCCTCTACCGCGCCCATCCCCTCGCCGGCATCCTTGCGGAGATTGGCCTCTTCCAGGCAAAAGAGAAAATCGCGGGGAAATTGATGCTTGAGCGTGCGCACCACTTCAATCGCCTCCTGGTATCTGCCCTCGCGGCGCAGAAAGAGCGCAATCACGGTGCGCGCTTCCACGCTGGTAATCACGCCGCGATTGCCCGCGTCGTTCAGCATCGCCAGCCCCTGCGACTTCGAGCCGGTGATCCCGGCAAAGCCGATCATCAGTTTGAAGGGCCAGGGCAGCGCGCCCACCACGTATTCGTAGACGCCTGCCACCAGCTTGGCGTCCACATACTCCGGGTCCAGTTGCAGCGCGCGGAGTTCATCCTCCTTGGCCTTGGTGGCAAGGCGGAATCCCGCGCCAAAGCCCCGCTCCACCATTGCGATATAGGTGCACTTCAGGCTGCGCGCCCAGCCCCGCGCAAAGAGAGCATCCACCTCGTTGGGGTTGGCGCTCAGCCTCCAATCGGCTTCCCGGACCGCCTCATCCGCCAGTCCAAGAATGCGGTCTCGCGCTTTGGGGTCTTCCTCGGTCGCGTGCCGGCCCGTCAAAAATCCATCGTTGGCATAAAAGGTCGTATCCAGCAGGTCGAGCCGGTAAAGCTCCTGAAAGAGCACCGCGTTGAGCAGCAGCGCCGTCGCCTGCGGATCTCCCGGATGCTCCTGATGAAAGCGCTCGAAGCGCTTGACCGCTCCGGGATAATCCAGGTTGTAGAAGTGCTCATAGGCTTCGCGCACCAGCGGGTCGCGGTTCAGCGTATTGGTGTGCACCGGCGAGGCCCAGGCCAGCGTAGCGGCGCACAGCAGCATCCATCCCAACACCCAGACGCGCTTGTTGTTTGCCATACTCGTCAAGCTCAAACCCCTTCCTGCCCGGTCTGCATTTATGGTAACGGATGGGTGGCCGCGATCTCTCCCGGCCGGAAATCTCTTAAAATGAAGCTATGCCTATTCCTGATCGACTGATTCCCAGCTTCGTCTCCTCCCGCGTGCCTGAGGTGGACCCCTTGAGCGAGGCTCGCAAGCGCCTGATCGTCGCCCTCGACGTTCCTGACGCCGCCGCTGCCGCCCATCTCACCGCCCAGTTGGAAGGGAGCTGTCAATGGTTCAAAGTCGGCCTGGAACTCTTCGTCGCCGCCGGTCCCGCCGTCATCGAGCCTCTGGTCGCGCGCGGCCACTCGGTCTTCCTCGACCTCAAATTTCATGACATTCCCAACACCGTGGCGGCAGCGGTGCGTTCCGCCGCCAGGCTGGGCGTGCGCATGGTCAACGTCCACGCTGCCGGTGGCCCCGCTATGCTTTCGGCTGCCCGTGCCGCTTTGGAAGGCCTTCCCGACACTCCCCAGCTTCTCGCCGTCACCGTTCTTACCAGCATGGATCAGGCCCAGATGAAGGCCGCCGGAATCAGCCGCACTCCCGCGCAGCAAGTCGATCTTCTCGCCCGCATCGGCCTGGAGGCCGGAATCCGCAGCTTCGTCTGCTCCCCTCAAGAGGTTGCTGCGCTGCGCAAGCTCACCGGCCCGGAGGGTGTCCTGGTCACGCCCGGCATCCGTCCCGCAGGCTCTGCCACCGGCGACCAAAAGCGCATCGCCACTCCTGCCGGGGCACTCCGCCAGGGCGCCAGTTTCCTTGTCGTCGGACGGCCCATCACCCAAGCCCCGAATCCCGCCGAAGCCGCCGAGACAATTCTCAAGGAGATGGCCGAAGCGCTGTAAGGACCTGTAAACACTACCTCTGGTGGCGGCGATGGCGGCCAACTTCCCTCAGATTGAGGCTTGAGGAGCGAATCGTAGCCAGTTACCGGAACTGTTTTTACTCGCAACGCCATCCACCTCACGTCGTGCCAACAGGCCCTCGCTCATGCAGTCGCTCTCTCCGGCAGCCGCGGTCTGCAATGAGCCAGAGATTTTCGCTGATACACTGGAAGCAAAGCTGCTCGATGCTTGGAAATTTCTTCCCCTGGAGGAGATATGCCGGAGACTTTGCTGAATCAGTTGCGCCAATACACCGTGGTCGTTGCCGATACCGGCGACATCGAGGCGATGGAGAGCTTTCGTCCGCAGGACGCCACCACCAACCCTTCGCTGATTACCGCTGCCGCGCAGATGCCGCAGTATCAGCCCATCGTAGATGCAGTCCTGCTGGACGCATACAAGGAACTTGGAGCCGGCGCAAGCGACGCGGCGGTCGCCAACCTGGCCTTTCAGCGGCTGGCGATTGCCTTTGGCAGGCGCATTCTGGCTATCGTGCCTGGCCGCGTCTCCACCGAAGTGGATGCGCGCCTCTCGTACAACACGGATGCCACCATCGCGCAGGCGCGCGCCATCATCGCGCAGTACGACCACGCAGGCATCGGCCGCGACCGCGTGCTGATCAAAATCGCCTCCACATGGGAGGGCATTCGCGCAGCTGAGGTGCTGGAGCGCGAAGGGATTCATTGCAACCTGACCTTGCTTTTCGGGATGCATCAGGCCATTGCTGCCGCCGAGGCTGGCGTCACCCTCGTCTCGCCCTTCGTGGGACGCATTCTCGATTGGTACAAGAAGGAGACGGGCCGGGATTATCAGGGCGCTGAAGATCCTGGCGTGGAGTCCGTAACATCGGTCTACAACTATTACAAAAAATTTGACTATAAGACCCAGGTGATGGGCGCCAGCTTCCGGAATATCGGAGAGATCCGCGAGTTAGCCGGCTGCGATCTGCTCACCATCTCCCCGGCGCTGTTGGCCGAATTGGAATCAACCGAAGGCGAACTGCCGCGCAAGCTATCGCCCGAAGCGGCCAAGTCGGCGCACCTGGAGAGGATTTCCGTAGACAAAACAGCCTTCGATGAGATGCACGCCGCCGACCGCATGGCCACCGACAAGCTGAAGGAGGGCATTGAAGGCTTCTCCGCCGCCCTGGATAAGCTGGAGGCGTTGCTTGCCAAACGCCTGGCCGCGCTGGAGATTCACACTCCTTCAGCCGCTTGATCCTTCTGGTTTCAGATTCCCAACAAGCCTTGCCCTGTTATTCGTTCTTGGCGGCCTGCTCCGACCAGACCCCCAGCACGTTTCCCAGTCCGTCGGAAAAATGGAAGCGCCGTCCGCCGGGAAAATCGAAGGTGGGCACGGCGATGCTGCCGCCCGCGGCCAGCACGGCCTCTTCGGTGGCCTTCAAATCCGTTGAATAAAGAACGGCCATTGGCGCTGATCCAGGCTGTTGCTGCAGCGGAGCGCCTTTGGCAAAGCCGATCGCGACGCCGGTACTCTCTGCACTCGCGTCAATATAATGGGGGCCCCAATCCTTGAAGCTCCAGCCGAAGACGGTCGAGTAAAACTTCTTGGTCAATTCAATGTCGGGCGTCGTGAATTCGATGTAGTTGATCTTATGGTGCTGCGCTGGTTTGCTCATCGCTTCTCTCCTTATGGGTTGTAAAAGCGAGACCCCGGTATGAGAACAGGCTACCAGAAGATGCGCGAGACGCGCCGGTTATTTGCAACCGTCAGTGTCCCAGCCAAAGCGAAACTCCGCCGGTGATCGACCGCCCCGGCATGGTTACGCCATTGATCTCCTGATAGCCGGTGTTACTTAGATTTCCGAGCCGGAGGTAAGGGCGCAGCTTGCCTGCATCGCGTGTCATCGCGGCATTCCACACTGGATAAGGTGTAGCATTCCACGGCGGATTGCCTGGCTGCTGATAAGGCTTTGTAATTGCCACCGAGTTGGTAACGACAAGTGAGTGTTTCAGCGCAGCCGTCCAGATTGTATGAAGATTCTGAACCGGATAATTGAGAGCATATTCGGATTGCAGAGCGCCAAGATAAGCCTGCGCGCCATAAAGCCCAGTCCACGCAACCTGAATCTTTTCTCCTTTTGCCGCGATCCATGTGGCGGATGTCTCAATTCCAGCAAAGTGCACGCCGCTCAGATTGACTGCGCACCAGGTATCGGTCGGACACGATGCGGGTAGAACTGAGTTAGTGGGAGGCGTGGCGCTGAGATAGCGGAGATAGTCGATCGTATCGTGCTGCCGGTTATAGAATCCCGTAGCCGAAAACGTAAGCCGGCTCATCACTGCCCAGTCCGCCCCACCCTCGCCCGACCATGCCGACTCAGCCTTCAAATTCGCGTTGCCGATCGTCGCCGGGTCGGAGTAATACAGGTCGGTATAAGTAGGCAGCCGGAATCCATAGCCGCCGCTGGCGCGCAGCTTCAGCTTGTCCATCAGGCGTAAACTGCCTGCCAGATGCGGAGAAAGTACCGACTGCGCTCCGCCGGAAAAAATCTCCTCCCGCAGACCTGCTGAGAGATTCCAGCGGCTCTTCGCCGGTTTCAAATCCAAATCCACATAGCCTGCGCCGCGATTGCGCGCATGAACTCCCAGCGCGTACGAAAGCACACCGCCCGCAAGATTGTAACTGCGAATGCTGTCGCCGTCCGACTCCACTCCGACGAGAAGAACCGAAGAAGATCGAATCGGAATCGTGTGGCGCAGGGAGGCCTGCCACGAGCCATCGATATGATTGTTCTCGTAAACGGAGGGATCACTGCGCAGCAGAATGAATTCGTCGCTATGGCGTCGATAGCCAAAGGCCGCTTCGGTATTCGCGCCGAACTCCTGGCGGCCGGAGGCAAACCATCCTTTGGTCCGCTCCCATGAGTTATAAGGTCCATAAAACTGATTTGCCCCAAAGGAGCGGTCGCTGGACGCAAACAGTAAGTCAGAGATTCCCAGCCGCGAACCGATCCAACTCTCGCTTGAAGCATCTTCATTGCGATAGTCGCGGTCATTCTGGCAATCGCGGTACATCTGCGCGAAATTACACAGCGGGCTAATTCCCGGCATTGCCAAGAATCCCGCAGAAGAATTGCGCTCCGCGGTCAATCGGCTGCTCCATCGCTTGCGTGCCAATGAGCCGGCAAGCGAGTCTTCATACGTGCCGAAGCTGCCTCCTCCGGCGCGCAAACGCAATGATGATGCAGAGGGCGCGGCAGTGAGAAAATCCACAACGCCGCTCAATGCGTCCTCGCCATGCAACGTGGAACCTGCGCCATGCAGCACTTCAATCGAATCCATTGCATCGAGCGGAATGGGCAAATCCAAATTGTGATGTGCAGTCTGGCTATCGTTGATACGGAAGCCATTCAGCAACACCAAAGCCTGCTCGAAGGTTCCACCGCGCAAGATCAGGTCCGCCTGTCCGCCGCCCGCGCCCCGCTCTTCGAGATAGACCGATGAATCCTGACGCAGCAAATCCTGAGGCGATTCCAGCGTGAGTATCTGCTCCTCAACCGGTAGCACCACCACCGATGCGGAGGATTCCGCCAGCGGCACAGGGACAGGCGAACCGAGCACCACCATGGTTTCGGAGGGGTGAGGCAGCGCGGCGGGTTGGGTTGCCGGACCCGCCGTTGGGGAAGCCGCTTGTGGAAAGGCTGCTGGGAGACAGGCGGCCAGCAGCAGGTAGCCTGCAATGCGCATCGAGTTGAAGGTATGCATATTTGGTTTTTCCTTGTTATTCTGGGCGCGCAAAGCCATTCCTGCAAGTACGATTTGATATTGTTTTGAATAGTTGAGCATTAAACCATTAAGATGAAGCCATGCGCATCGATGCATTTCTCCATGAGAGTCCCATGTTTGCCGTCAACCGGGCCGCACGACGCTTTGAATCGCTGGCCATGCGGGTCTTTGCAGCCGACGATCTCGGCTTTCTGGAAGGCTTGGTCTTGGCGGCGTTGTTCTTTGAGGCGCGCCCGTTGATGCCCTCCGAACTGGCGGAGACCTTCAAGACGACGCGCGGCAATGTCAGCCATTGCGTCTCCTCGCTCGAAGCCAAGGGGCTATTGCTGAGAAAGATCGACCCGGAGGACGCGCGCGCCTATCAACTCACTCTGAAGCCGCAGGGGAAGAAGTGCGCAGTGCGCGTCATTGGCGTCTTCGACAAGTTGCAAAGAGAGTTCGAGCGGGAGATTGGCAAGACGGCGTTAGTGGAGATGCTCAAGAACCTGCGCAGGCTGGAAGCGCTCAGCCGTTAAAAGCGGAACGCCTCCAGTTGGCACTAAAGTATGTAGCGCGACAAATCGTTATCCTTCACCACTGACGCCACCATCTGCTTCACATACTCCGCGTCGATCAGGAAAACCTTCTCCGGCCCAGAGGTAGTCACTCGCTCTTGATACGGCAGCGGCGTCGTGGCCTCGCTCTTGACCGCTTCCGCAATGCGCGCCGCGGACTCTTCGTCAGGAGCGCGGCGAGCCACGTCCGGCGCCAGGAAGCTCACATCTTCCAGTACCCGCTCCATGATGGTGTGCAGCCGGCGCGCGCCAATGTTTTCGGTCTGCTCATTCACCTTGAAGGCAAACTCCGCCATCTCGCGCAGTGCCTCCGGCGAATACTCCAGCTTCACTCCCTCGGTCTCCAAGAGAGCCGAGTACTGCTTGGTCAGCGATGCCTTCGGTTCAGTCAGGATGCGCAGAAAATCATCGACGGTCAGCGACTGGAGTTCGACACGAATCGGGAAGCGCCCTTGCAGCTCTGGAATCAGATCGCTGGGCTTGGAGACGTGAAATGCTCCTGCGGCAATGAAAAGAATATGATCGGTGCGCACCATGCCATAGCGCGTATTCACCGTCGTTCCCTCCACGATCGGCAAAATATCGCGTTGCACACCCTCGCGCGAAACATCCGGCCCGTGACCGCCCTCGCGCCCGGCAATCTTGTCGATCTCATCCAGAAAAACAATGCCGTTCGATTCCACGCGTTCGACCGCCGCGCGATTCACCGAATCCATATCGATCAGGCGGCTTTCCTCTTCCTCCACCAGGTAATCGAAGGCGTCCGTCACCTTCATCTTGCGCTTCTTCGAGCCGCTGCCGAAGATATTCGGCAGCATATCCTTGAGGTTCATCTCCATATCCTCAAGGTTCTGATTGCTGATGATGCCGAACTGCGGCATTCCCCGCTCGCGCACATCCAACTCCACCTGGCGATCGTCCAGTTTGCCCTCGCGGAATTGCTGGCGCAGCTTCTCGCGTGAGCGCTGATAGCTGTCGACTTCAGGCAGAACGAGCTGGCCATCCTGCGCGGGCGGCATGGCCGGCGGAGGCGGCAGCAGCACATCCAGCAATCGCTCCTCGGCATTCATCTCCGCGCGGTCTTCCACCTCTTCCAGCCGCTCCTCGCGCACCATGTCGATGGCGATCTCAACCAGGTCGCGGATCATCGACTCGACATCGCGGCCCACGTAGCCGACCTCGGTAAACTTCGAGGCTTCCACCTTCAGAAAGGGCGAGTTTGTCAGCTTGGCAAGGCGGCGCGCAATCTCCGTCTTGCCCACGCCCGTCGGCCCAATCATGATGATGTTCTTGGGCATGATGTCGTCGGCGATCTCCGGCGGCAGCTTCTGCCGGCGCTGACGATTCCTCAACGCGATGGCGACTGCGCGCTTGGCGGCCTTCTGGCCAACGACGTGCTTGTCAAGCTCGGCGACGATCTCGCGCGGCGTTAGCTCGTCGAGCGAGAGTTCTTGTTCTTCGGCGGATGCGGGCAGGTAAATGGCCATGTTTCTGTCAGTTGATCCTTAAGATGCGTGGCTTGCAGCGTGTTCGGTTTCCAACAATCTGCGGAAATAAGTGGCAGATTCTTCGTAGCCGAGGCTGCGATAAAAATCTCCGGCGCGGCGCGTTGCCAATGCAATGAGTCGTGCGTTACGGCTGGCAGTCCAATGCTCAAATTCCGCCATCAATTTCCGGCCGATGCCGCGGCGGCGCTGATCAGGTTCTACCATGATCTCTTCCACCCAGGCCACGCGTCCGTTGGCGAAAAACGCCGGATGATCGAAGCCCAGCAAATACCCCACCACATTATTGTCAACCAAAGCAATAAGCAATCGCGCGTCCGGCGACTGCATAAGTTCATCGAAAACCAGTCCAAAGTTCGCCGCCTCCACATCAAAGCTGGTGGCAAATTCCCGCGCCAGCGCGAAGACTGCTTCTCTGTCGGCGGACTCCGCGACGCGAATGATAAGGCATGTCGTCATGGCTGTGGCGGCTGCAACTCCTCAATCGTCACGTGGTCGTTGGTATAAATGCAGATATCGCCGGCGATCTTCATTGCCTTTTCGGCAATGGTGCGCGCGTCGAGGTCGGTGTTTTCCAGCAGTGCGCGCGCGGCGGCCGTGGCGTAGCTTCCGCCCGAACCAATCGCCGCCAGCGGCTCGTCGGGATCGATCACATCGCCTGACCCAGAGATCAAAAACGTCTGGTTCTGGTCGGCCACCACTAACAAGGCCTCCAGATTGCGCAGCATCTTGTCGGTGCGCCAATCCTTCGCCAGCTCAACGGCGGATCGGTTCAGGTTGCCGGCATACTGCTCCAGCTTGGTCTCAAAGCGCGCAAAGAGCGAAAAGGCGTCGGCTGTCGAGCCGGCAAATCCCGCCAGAATCTTCTCCTGATAAAGCCGGCGTATCTTCTTTGCCGAATGCTTCAGCACGTGGTCGCCCAGCGTGACCTGCCCATCGGCGGCCATCACCACCTGGCCATTGCGGCGGACACAAATCACCGTCGTCGAACGAATTCGGGAATCCTTTCCCGCTGCGGAATTGCTGTGAAAAGCCAAGGAAATCCTCCGGAAACAGGGCGTCTGAGGGGTGGAACGACAACAAGACGCAGACACGAGTATATCGCAGCGCGGTACGCCGGAGATGGCTGCTCCGCGATTCCATTTCTTTCGAGACCGGCTGAGGTATCCTTGAGGTTGGGACTACTGGGGAAACGTTCCGCTGTCAATGACTCACTTCAATGCCAATGGATGGGAGATTGCCGCTGGAGGAGGCTTGCTTGCCTCGCTTCTTGCGACCGGGCTGTGGCTGGTGCTGCGCAAGCGCCCCACGGCTCAGGAGCTGGAACGTGCGCGCCGCAAGTTCCTGGCCCACTCCGGACGGCTGGTCGACGGAATGCTGCTGGATATCTGCGCGGTCGAGGCTCCAGCCCAATCCAAAAAGGAAGTGGACCGAACGCTGACCATGCTGCTCTACAGCTATCGCATCGGCGGCGTCGATTACGAGTCCTCGCAGGACATCACGGATATGCAGGGAGTGGTGGACGTGGCGCAGGTGCGGATAGGCTTTCCCTGTTCGGCGCGCTACCAGCCGGGTAATCCTCATAACAGCATCGTGGTGTCTGAGGAGTGGAGCGGGCTGCGCGAGGGGCTTCCGGTCTTGCCCTCCTTCGACGATCCCGATCCGCTCGACCTGAGCCATCTGCGTCCCGACGGCGAATAGACCTTCCAGATTGCGGCCATAAGCCGTTCCCGTCGTGTACGATGATCGAGAAGATTCCCCCCGTGATTGCTGCACGCTTCCCATGCAATCGCAGCGGGCAATCCTCCGGAGGTAGATATGCTCAAGGGCTTTCGCGATTTTGTCCTGCGTGGAAACGTCGTTGATCTGGCCGTCGCTGTGATTCTCGGCGCGGCCTTCAACACCATCGTCAATTCATTCGTCAAAGATATTTTGGGCCAGTTGATCGCCGCCGTAGCCGGCAAGCCGGATTTCAGCTCGGTGGTGGTGAGCTTGCATGGAACTCCCATCCAGATCGGCAACTTTCTCAATGCGGTGATCTCTTTCCTGATTGTCGCCAGCGTAGTTTATTTTGGAGTTGTCTTGCCGTTGAATACGCTGTTAGCGAAGCTCAAGAAACCTGCGCCTGAAGCGCCGTCATCGATCAAGACCTGCCCCGAATGCCTGAGCGAGATTCCGCTGGCCGCCCGGCGCTGCTGCCATTGCGCTCAGCCGGTGGCGTAAAGTCTGACCTTCATCCGGGCAGCCGATTCGCTCCGGCTGACTCGCTCAACGAGGTTCCGCTCATGCCGTTGCGTAAGCCGCTGGCTATTCTCTTTCTCGTATCTGTTTCCTTTGCGGCTGCGGCGCAGAACTCCGTCTCGCAGCCTCCTGCCGTCTTCGGCTATCGCAATTTCACGGCGCAGGCCAAGATCGAAGAAAAATTTCTCGCAGTTCCGGATGCAGTATTGGCCGGCCAGCACCTGAAGACTCTCACCGCCGAGCCGCATCTGGCCGCGACTCCGGAAGACCGCAAGACCGCGGAGTATGTTGCGCAGAAGTTCACCGCCGCCGGCCTCGATACCGAGATCGTGCCTTACCGTGTGCTGATGAATCAACCCAAACTCGTGCGTGTCGAGGCCTATGACGCCAGCGGCAAGCTGCTGATGACCGGTCCCACGCGAGAGCACGCTGCCGGCGATCCCTATCAGGATGATCCGCGCATCGTCGCGCCCTTCAACGGCTCCTCCGGTTCCGGAGATGTGACCGCCGAGGTGGTCTATGCCAATTACGGACGCATCGAGGACTTCGACGATCTGGCCGCGCAGCACATCGACCTGCATGGCAAGATCGTGCTGGTGCGCTACGGCAAGAACTTTCGCGGAGTGAAGGTTTATCTGGCCGAGATGCGTGGAGCTGCCGGCGTGCTGATCTACTCCGACCCCCACGACGACGGCTTCTTCAAAGGCGATGCCTATCCGATGGGACCCTGGCGGCCGGAGTCGGGCATTCAATACGGCTCGGTGCAATACATCTTCAAGTATCCCGGCGATCCGGAGACTCCCGGCGTCGCCTCCACGCTCGATTTGCCCGATCAGGCCCGCGTCTCGCCATACGGCAATGAGCCGCACATCATCTCCATCCCCATCAGCTATCACGATGCCGCGCCGATCCTGCAAGCGCTCCAGGGGCCTGTTGTGCCGCAGGAGTGGCAGGGAGCGCTGCCCTTTCGCTACCACCTCGGAGCTGTGAGCGGCCCCGGCGCAGTCAGGGTCCATCTCGTCTCTGAGCAGGATTACCAGCGGCGCATCATCTGGGATGTGATCGGAAAGATCAAAGGAACCGACTTCCCCGACGAGTGGGTGGTGGTGGGCAATCACCGCGACGCCTGGATCTACGGCGCCGTCGATCCTTCCAGTGGAACCGCGGCGATGCTTGAATCGGTCCACGGCATCGGAGCGCTGCTTCGGCAAGGATGGCGCCCCAGGCGGACGATCATCTTTGCCAGTTGGGATGCCGAGGAGGAAGGCCTGATCGGCTCAACCGAGTGGGTGGAGCAGCACGCCAGCGAATTGCACAGCGCCGTCGCCTACTTCAACACCGATGTGGCCGTCTCCGGCGCGAATTTCACCGCCGAAGCCGTTCCCTCGCTCAAGCAATTTCTGCGCGATCTCACCCGTTCGGTTCCCAGTCCTCTGGGCGGCACGGTCTATCAGCAGTGGCGCATCAACCATCCTGGTCAAGAGGAGCGCCATGGCTCCAACGCCCCGTCCGCGCCCGGTGAGGAGATTCACGTCGGCGATCTCGGCTCCGGCTCCGACTTTTCGCCCTTCTTTCAGCACGTGGGAGTTCCCTCGACCGACATCGGTTCCGAAGGGCCTTATGGCGTTTATCACTCGGTCTTTGACAACTTCGCTTGGTACACGATGAACGCCGATCCTCACTTCGTCTACCTGCAGGAGATGGCCCGCGTCTTCGGCTTGGAGGCTCTGCGCATGGCCGATGCCGACGTGCTGCCCTACGACTACGTCGCCTACGCCCGCGAAATCTCCGCGTCCATTGACGCAGCCAAAGCCAGATCCGAAGCCATGAGCGACAGGCCGATTGCGCCGGGATGGAAAGGCGTCCTCCCTGCCGCTGCCCCCAATCAGCTCGATTTTGCCGCCGTCCAGGTCGCCTCTGCGCGCTTTTCCGCCGCCGCCGGGCGCGTCTACTCCCTGCAAAGCGCTGCCACCGGCGATCTGCCCAAGCTCAATCGCGCGCTGCGCCAGACCGAAGATGATTTCCTCTCCGCCGAAGGCCTTCCCAATCGCCCCTGGTATCGCCACACCATCTTCGCTCCCGGCGAGTTCACCGGCTACTCCGCCGTCGTCCTTCCCGGCGTCAACGAAGCCATCGACGCCAAAGATCGCCAGCGTGCCATGCAGCAGTTGAACGCACTCGCCCAAGCCCTCGACCGCGCCGCGCAGACGCTGGAGGGCGCGCGATAAATGCTTCTGGATCGCTCGTTCCCTGCGCCCTGTTCCCAGCCTTATTGACCTTGCCCCCTAACGCTCGTATCGTTAGGGGGTGACGATGAAAACTTCCTCTCATTCGCTTCGCATCGGAATCGCGGTTGCCGTGATCGTCGGCGCCATCGTCTGGCTGGCCTGGTCCGGCATCTCAGCCAACGAAAGCTACTACAAAACCATCCCCGAACTGGCCAAGATGGGCGACAAAGCCTATCACAGCCAGTTGCGCGTTGAAGGCTTCGTCGTGCCCGGCTCCATCCAGCACGATGGCCCCCACGTCACCTTTGTGATGAATGAATTTGAGAGCCACTCGCCCAAGGCGCCCAGCGGCCGCCTGCTCACCGTCAGTTACAAAGGCTCCGAGCCGCCGCCCGATACCTTCAAGGACGACTCCCAGGCCGTGGCTTTTGGAAGCTATGGCCGCGACGGCATCCTGCACGCCACCGTATTGCAGGCCAAGTGCGCCAGCAAATACGCCCCGACGACGCCCAATGGCCCGCCCGGAGCGCCACCCGCAGCCGCGCCCGCTCAACCATCGGGCCAGGCTTCAATGAGTTACAAGTGAGGATGTCTCATCCATTCGCGTTCTTTGCGAAATGGGTGGGATTCCTCGAACCTTAACCCGCGCTTTGTAACAGAGCCGACAGCCACAGATGTAGCAAAAGAAATTGGCTTGGTTTTATAGCGCGCATGATTCTGGTTTTGTAACAGGGCACGACTTGAGTCGTGCCGCAAATGATGCAAAAATAAATCGGGCTTTAGCCCCTGAGGAGATATAGGCCGTACCAGTTTTACTCGTGCAAAGCGTACTTGAGACGGAAACCGCAAGGTGAGAGCATGGATTGGAAAAAGTTACTATCGCCTGTTTTATTTAATTCTGCGCTTGTCTTCTCTTTGTTTATTTCTGATGTTTGGGACGGACAGTTGCATCAATATGGCACTCATCAATTTGCCTTCGCAGTATTTTTAGTTATCGGAGGATCCATTGGAATAGTCGGTATTGAAGAATTGAAAAGTGGCGGGCACCGAAAGTCTAAACGATATTTGCTAATATGCACGACAATTTTATTCATCATTTTTCTTATTCATGTCTTTATTAGCACTCGATTGCGCCGGAATACACTGGGAATGAATTCTGTTGATTCATGTTTATTAATTGCATTTTATGTGTTGATGGCAGCCTCATTTCCAATTGCGCTCTATCTGAATCGCAACCAGAATAAATCCACTTCGCAGCCGACAGCCGACGATGCAAGCTAACACGCCAATCAATTCCGCCGCCCGCGCAGGACACTGCGCAAGCCTCGACGGCGTCTCCAAGCTCTTCGGCTCCTTTGCCGCGCTGCGCCGGGTTTCGGTTGACTTCGAGCCAGGCCGCTGCTACGTCCTTCTCGGCGAGAACGGGGCAGGGAAGTCCACTCTGCTGCGCATTCTTGCCGGCCTGCTCCGACCCAGCTTCGGCAAGGTCACCGTCTTCGGCAACCACGAGCCGCATGAGGCCCGCGAGCGCATCGGCTACATGAGTCACGCGCCCATGCTCTACGACGAGTTGACCGCTGAAGAGAATCTGCGCTACTTTGCCAGCCTCTATCTGGATCGGAATGAAGGGGGCCGCGCTTGCCTCACGCCCGTCGAGGCCCTCACTCAGGTCGGACTCGACCCCGCGCTCCTGCGTCCCCTCGCCCACTACTCGCAGGGGATGCGTCAGCGCACCTCGCTTGCCCGCGTGCTCCTCTCCGTGCCCGAATTGCTGCTCCTCGACGAACCCTTCTCCAACATGGACGTCGTCTCTGCCCGCCAGATGGTCGAGCTGCTCGCCGGCTTCCGTCACAGCAGCCGGACGATAATACTGACCACTCATCAGCGCGATCTCGCCGCACCCATCGCCGACTTTGTGCTCACCCTTCACGCCGGACGCGTCGCTTCGATGGAGCCTGGATTACCGGGCATTCATGTTTTGTCGTGAAGGGTACGGGCTTTAGCCCGTACATTAGTAACAGGAAAAGAAATGGGCTTTAGCCCCTGAGGGAAATCCTTCGCCGGTTTGCATTCCCTCGGCGGCTAAAGCTGTGAATCAAAATTGGCTATCAATCTACGGGCTGAAGCCCGTACCCTTCAACGCATTTTTAGGGGCTGGTTTCAACGCAATGAAGACCAACGGCGCGCGCATCCTCGAATCTCTCGGCATCCCCTTTGAACTCCGCGAGTACGAGGTCGATCCCGAAGACCTGTCGGCGCAGACTGTCGCAAAGAAGATCGGTATGCCGCCCGAACAGGTCTTCAAAACCCTCCTTACCACGGGCGGTCCAAGTCTTTACGTCTTCGCAGTAATCCCCGGCGATGCCGAACTCGACTTCAAAAAACTCGCCCGCGCCGCGGGACTGCGCAAGGCCGAAATGGTTCCCCTCAAAGATGTCCAGCCGCTTACCGGCTACATCCGCGGCGGCGTCACCGTCTTCGGCGCAAAGAAGCCTTACCCCGTCTTCGTCGATGAAACCATCATCCTCTTTGACCGGATCAGCGTCTCCGCCGGCGCGCGCGGCACGCAGTTAATTCTTTCACCTGACGATTATCTCCGCGCCGCTGATGCCCAAACCGCCGACCTCACCAAAGCCCTTGCAACGGAGGGCCACGCGCAATGACCCGCGCCCTCTGGACTCATCTCGTCAAGGATCTCCGCATCGAGTGGCGCTCGCTGGATGCGATCATCTCCATGCTCTTCTTCTCCGGTCTTGTCGTCGTGCTCTTCTCCGTCGCCTTCGATCCGCGCGGCGCATTCTCGCAGCAGATCGCCGGCGGCGTCCTTTGCGTGGCCACCATGTTCGCCTCGGTCAGCGCGCTTAATCAGGCCTGGGCGCGCGAGATTCGCCATCAGGTCATGGACGCGCAGCGCATGGTTCCTGCTTCCGGCGCGGAGCTTTATCTCGCCAAAGTCCTTGCGAATTTTCTCTTCGTTTCCATCGTCCAGATCATCCTGGCCCCATTCTTTTTTATTTTTTATAACTTGCACATCGCCGGCCAGGGCTGGCTTTTGGCGCTGGTTCTTCCCCTGGGCACATGGGCGCTGGTCGCCAACGGTATCTTCTTCGCGGCCCTCTCCATCCGCAGCCGCAACCGCGAACTTCTGCTCTCGCTGATCCTCTTTCCCATCTTCATTCCGGCTCTGCTTGCCATGGTCCAAGCCACTACAGCCATCCTCACCGGCGAGAGCGATCCCGCTCTCTGGATCAAGATGCTTACCGGCTACGACATCATCTTCACCACCGCCAGTCTGTTGCTCTTCGACGTAGTCTTCCACGCCGAGTGACCGTCATGCCCGCCCCCTTCAACCTCGATCGTTTTCTCGCCGCGCAAACCGCTGTCTATCCGCAGGTGCTCGCGGAACTCCGCGCCGGTTGCAAGCGCAGCCATTGGATATGGTTCATCTTTCCGCAGATGAAGGGTCTGGGCCGCAGTTCGCTTGCCGAGTTTTACGGCATCGGCTCGCTTGCCGAAGCCGCAGCCTACGCGAGCCATCCGCTGCTTGGTCTGCGTCTGGTCGAATGCACGCAGCTAGTCAATCAAGTTGAAGGCCGCGCGATCCGCGAAATCCTCGGTTCGCCCGACGACCTCAAGTTCCGCTCGTCGATGACTCTCTTCGCCCGCGCCGCCAAAGACGCGACCGTCTTCAACGACGCACTGAGAAAATACTTCAACGGCCAAGCCGATCCGCTTACCCTCAATCTGCTGCCTATGTGATAAAGTTCTCCTGATAAACTCAGGCTGGCTTTTCTCGATCTGTGTTTTGGTTGGCAGTGGAGAATCCGCCAATCCTGTCACGAGGAAGAACGATGGTGAAGAAAGCTGCTCCGTTCGTCGTGCTTGCTGGCATTGTTCTGTTGCGGCTGCCTGCTCAACAGCCCCAGGCGCTCCCGCCTGCGCAATCGCAACCGGCTGCGCAGGAAGCGCCCGCGCAACCAGCCGCCTCCGCCCAGCCTCCAAACTCCGCACAAACTCCGAATCCGGTGCAGCCTCCAAACGCGGCGCAGCCAGCCAATAGCGGCTATACGCTCCGGATCAACTCGCGCCTGGTGGTTCTCGACATGGTCGTCGTGGATAAAAAAGGCGCTGTCGTCAAGGATCTCAAGCGTGACGATTTCAGCGTGGAAGAGGCCGGTCAGCCGCAGACCATTCTCAACTTTGATGACACTGAGGCGCATATTCCCGGCCCGGAGATCGCCATCGAATCAACTGCCGATCTGGATCGTCTCGCGCCGCACGCTCCCGTTGACATCATCCTGCTCGACGAGTTCAACACCCGATTCGAAGATATGGCCTTCGCGCGCTATTCGTTGAAGAAGTATCTTGACAAGCAGCCGGCAAAACTCATTACGCCCACGATGCTGATCGCCGTCGATCTCCAGCACTTTACCGTCTTGCGCGACTACACGCAAAACAAGGAAGAGATCCTCTCTGCTCTCAATCATCATTTTGTGGCGTATCCCTGGCAGGTTCACCAGGGCGCGTGGGTGGGTGAGCGGTACGCCACGGCTTTTATTACTTTGCGGCGCGTCGCCGAGGCCGTCATGGGCCATCAAGGCCACAAGAACATGATCTGGATTGGGCGCGGATTCCCTCCGACCAACCGTATGTCGACTGGCTGGTCCATCGACACCGAGAACCGCATCAACAACGCCGTGCAGGACTGCGTGAATATGCTGCGCGATGCGCGCGTCACGCTTTACACCATCGATCCGGCGGGCGTCCTCATCAATCCCGGCGTTTATGGCGGCGATCCCATGGTCGATCCCTTTGGGGGAAACTACGAGTTCAACCGCATGGCTCAAGCGACAGGCGGCCGGACTCTCTACGGGAAGAACGACGTCGATGCGGAGATCCAGACCGCCATTCAGGACGGAGCGAACTTCTATACACTCACCTACCGGCCAACCAACACCGCGCTCGATCTACAAAAATTCCGCAGAATCAAGGTCACCGTCAGTCGCCCGGGATTGAACGTGCTCACGCGCGAGGGCTATTACTTGCAGTATGGTCCGGGGCGCGTGAATCCTGAGAACCCCTCGCGGCGTCTCATCACCGACCTTGTCGCCGCCGATTCCAGCAACATGGTCTATGACGGGATTCCCATCCTGATTCGGCCCGTGGATGCCGATCCGGATTCCTTCACAGTCCATGTCGATGGCAGCGGATTGGCATGGACCTACGCAAACGGGAGCGAGCCGCGTCATACCGAGGTGATCCTGGTCGTATCCACCTTCGATAAAAAAGGCAACGAGTTGAAGCGCGATGCCAAGATCATCAAAGTCAATGCTCCACCCACCGATCCTCCCACCGGCAGGCTGCATCGCAACCTCAACATTCCCTGCAAAATCGACCACAACCCCAAGGCCGTTCGCGTTCGCTTTTCCGTTCGCTCGTCAGCCACTGGGCGCATTGGTACGGCTGATTACGTGCTGGGACAAGAGACCAAGAAGGACGAACCGAAACCATAGTCGGTGCCGCAGGACACACAATGCGCTGATATTCAGGCTTGTGCTGCGGTTTTACTCGATGGCGAAGACCGCGTAGACGGTGGCTACGCGGCTCACCTTGCGCGGTTCGATGGCTCGATCTTCAGTTGAACCTGGCTGCTTTGCTGTGCGCTGGCTGCCACGCACACTATAAGAATAGCGAATGCCGCGATAACCGATTTTCCCTGCATGGATGGTTTCCATTCACCCGTTGAACGCATAGCGTATCGGAATTTGCAACTCATCTCGGAAGATTTTTTGTAACCGGGACCACTCTATGCAACCGTCCAGTCCTCGGTTTTGAGTCCATCGACATACGAAAACGCCTCATCGTGCGTGACCAGCGTCAATCCCGCCGACAACGCATGCGCGGCAATCATCAGGTCTTCGGTACTCAGCGGACGGCCTTTGCGCTGTTGTTGCTCGCGTTGAATGGCATACACTTCAGCGGCACGAGAGTCCCAGGCCAATGAAGGCACTCGCATTAAAAAGTCCCGCACGCTCACACGAGTGCGCTCATCCCCCGGTCGTCTTGCAATCCAGAAAAGGAGTTCTGCTTCGGTTACAGCAGAGATAGCCATCTTTGCGACCGGGATGCGCACCAGATGCTCCCGAACGGCAATAGAGCTGCCGCGAACAAAATAGCTGACTATGTTCGTGTCGAGCAGATAAATAGGGGGCATTTAGAAGAACTCTCGTTCAACGGGGGGTGAAACCTGACGATCGAATTCAAGGTCTGCGGGGCCAAGCGCGTCCCATTCCGCGAAAAGTTCATTCCAAGACATATCTTTTCGTGCTTCGGCTCTTGCAGAGAGCAGCACCTCACCCGTGGCCGGATCACGCCGGATCGCCACTTCGGTCCCCTCGAAGCGGAACTCCTTGGGCAGGCGCACGGCTTGGCTGCGGCCATTCATAAAGAGCTTGGCCATCTTGACGGCGGGCGTAGACCCGCTTAGCGGTTTGGAATCGATCACGCTCATCGTCAACCTCCAGAGTTTGGTCTATACCAAAAGTATATACCATGATATATACCAACACCACAACCAAGCTATCGGCTCTTTGCGTGCCTTTCCCCAAACTGCCTCAGCTTGGCCAGCGTCGCCGCCGCCTCCCCGGAGTCGATCGCCTCGGCGCCCAGCAGCACGCCTTCTTTCAGATCCCCAGCCAGCCCTGCCGCCACCAATCCCGCCGCCGCATTCAGCAGCACGATCTCGCGCCGCGCTCCGGGGATGCCGGTCAGCACGTCGTAGAGCAGCGCTGCATTCATCTTCACATCGCCGCCGGTAAACTCCTCCAGCTTGCGGCGCGGCAGCCCCGCCATCTCCGGCGTCACCCGTGCGGCCTTCATGGTTGGCTTGCCGCCTTCAGGAGCCTCTTCAATGCGCGCCACAATCGACTCGCCGGTTGTCGTCAGTTCGTCGATCCCGTCCGTCCCATGCACGACAAAGGCACGCTTCGCTCCCAGCTCCACCAGCGCACGGCCCACCAAAAGAACGCGGCTCGGCGCCAGCACGCCGATCACCTGCGTCCTGGCTCCCGCCGGATTCGTCAGCGGTCCGCATAAATTGAAAATCGTTCTGAAGCCCAGCGCCCGCCTGAGCGCTCCCACCGCCTTCATTGCCGGATGATAGTGTGGCGCAAAGAGAAACATGAAGCCCGTCGCGCGCAGGCACTCCACGGCCAGCTCCGGCTTCAATTCGATAGGAACGCCCAGCGCCTCCAGCACATCCGCCGCGCCGCACAGCGAGGTCACTGCGCGGTTGCCGTGTTTGGCCACCTTCGCTCCGGCCGCCGCCGCCACCAGCGCTGCGCCGCTCGATATATTGAAGGTCAGCGGTCCCCCGCCGCCCGTGCCCACCACGTCCACCAGCGTGCCGCGCTCTTCTTCGGTCAGCGGCAGCGGCGTCACCCGCGCGCGCATCACTTCGACAAATCCCGCCAGCTCCGGCGCCTGTTCGCCGCGCGTCGCCATCACCGTCAATAGTGCCGCCGTCTCGACCTCCGGCACCGTGCCAGTAAGGATCTCCGTCAGCGCTAGAGCCGACTGCTCCCGCGTCATCGCCGCCCCGTCTTCGGCCAGAGGCTTCAAAAGCTCTTTTACGATTCCCATATCCTCTATGGTAACGGCCAGGCACGAGGCATTGCTGCCTGACGAAGTGTGAACAAGCTCTACTTGTTCTCCGACTGCGTCCTGGTGATGAAGGCGGCCACGCGGTCATGCAACTGCTTGAGGCACTCCTCGCGCACGTAGACCATGTGGCCCGATTCGTACCAGTCGTACTCGATGTTCTTGGCCAGCGATTGCGGGATGGGCAGGTGCTTGTCCTCGTACTGGGCGGCAAAAAACGGCGTCGCCAGATCGTAGTAGCCGCCATTGACCATGATCTTCAGCCGGGGATTGGTCTTCATGGCCTCGGCCATGTCTGGTGCAACGTTGGTGCTGACCGGATTGCCGTTGTGCCTGAAATCCCACCGCGAGCCGCTGAAGAGAGCCTCGGCGAGATAGGTCTGCCCCTCGCCGTACTTCAACTCGCGGCGCACATAGTCATTGAAGAGCGAGACATATGCCGAGGAGATCGCCGAACTCTGCGGATCGTACTCCGCGCCCTCGCTCAACGCATCCAGCGTCGGCCCGCTGAAGCGCGTGTCCAGCCGCCCGGTGGTCAGATCCTGGTCATCCTGCAGCGTCTTCTCGAACTCGCCGCCGTTGACGCGCAGATTGGCCTTGAGCAGGTAGGCCACGGGCAGGCCCGTATACTCGTGCAGCTTCTCGGCCGCCTGCTGTTTCTCCTCCGCGCTCAAGTCCGTGCCCAGCGCCAGCGCGTGCGTGTAGGGACCCATCGCAAACTCTTCCACATCCTTCAGAAACGGCTCCAGTTCCGCCGGCTGCTGCGGCAGCTTTTTGTGGTACCAGGCCGTGGCCGCGTAGGTCGGCAGGGCCAGCACATAGGGCAGGTCCACGCCGGGGTTGCCGCTGGGTATGTCGATGTCGGTGGTGAAATTGAAAATCTGCGAGAGCAGAATCACGCCATTCAGGTCGATGCTCTTGCTGTTCTCCAGAATGTCCGCCAGCACCGCCGAGCGCGTAGTGCCATAACTCTCGCCGAAGAGATACTTGGGTGAGTTCCAGCGGCTATATTTGGTCAGAAAGCGCTGAATGAAGCGCGCAAAGGCGCTGGCGTCCTCATCGACGCCCCAGAAGGCCTTCTCGGCATCCTTGCCGGTCAGCCGTCCGAAGCCGGTGCCCGGCATATCGATGAAGACCAGATCGCTTGTATCCAGCAGCGAGTCGGCATTGTCAACCAGTTGGTAAGGCGCGGCGGGCAGATGGCTGTCGCCCGTCGTCACCACATGCTTGGGGCCGAGCGATCCCATGTGCAGCCAGACCGTCGAGCTGCCTGGACCGCCATTATAAAAAAATGTGACCGGACGCTCCTCCGCCTTCGCGCCCTTTTTGAAGTAGGCCACATAAAAGATATGAGCGGCTGGCGCGGCGTCTTTGGGTTCCTTGGGTTCATCCAGCGCAAGCTGGCTTCCCGGCTGTGGCTTGCCATCCAGGCCGAGCTGCGCGTCATCACCGTCGGTAGCGCCCACGGTGATGGTTCCGGCAACTGCCGTGTAGGCAATCTTCGCGCCTCCCACCTCGACCGTTCCCTCCGTCGTCACCTCGGCGGGCGGCGTCTTCTCACCGCTCTTGTCAGTGGACTTGTCCGCGGCGGCTTTTTCTGCGGGCTTATCGTCATCGGCCTTCACCAGCGTGGGAGCCAAGAGCAGTGATACCGCCAGCATAGCGGCAAAGAATCGGGAAATACGAAACATTCAGGAACCTCCGGGCGGGAAATCAAATTGATACGTAAGTATAAATCTTGAGCTTTTATGCCGGCATCAAGGCAACGCCCGCTCCCTTGCAGAAGCGGGCGTCGGTCGAACTGTTTGCAGATTTGATTATTCGGGTTGCGGGCCAACCAGGTAATCGGTCGAGAAGCTGCTCAACGACGCCCCGTTGCTTCCTCCGGAGAGCGTTACAGTCACGCTGGACTCGAGTATCTGAGCGGGCATGATTGTGACGGTATCACGCAGTTTCTCGGTGCATGCGTCCGCGCAGCGGTCATAGACATC
>Ga0181528_10000179_pt1 | contig 58565 bp, 48 predicted proteins | sample PEATcosm2014_Bin_47_FD_119742 | JGI IMG/M metagenome (GOLD analysis project Ga0181528, IMG submission 119742) | Peatland microbial communities from MTU Mesocosm Facility, Houghton, MI, USA - PEATcosm2014_Bin10_10_metaG | ecosystem: Environmental > Terrestrial > Soil > Wetlands > Peat | place...
CTGTGCCCCGTCCTCGGCAAGGTTTGAGTGGATCACCAGCGACTCGCCCGGAGGCGTGAAAGTCCAGCGATATTGGCACGCCATCCCTAGGAAGGGCGAGACATGGAAGCTCTTGTCGAACAGATAGCTGCTCGAGTTGTTCGTGTGCCCTGCCTGGTTTGCTGCTGACATCCAGTAGTTGTGAGTCTCCGCCCATGTGTTCTTCACCTCTGCCATGATCATCTGCAGCTGCTGTCCAGCGTCGAAGCAGAAGAAGAACGAGACCGGGCTGAAGTTGTATCCGAGGTAGCGGAGATGGGTGAGCAGAAAGACCGGCCCATCCGGCAGTTGCAGGTCGTTCGCAGCGGCATCCGCTATCAGGCGCTCGCGCAGGTTTTGGCGCGGATCGCCAAAGTGGTCGCGGCCGCGGAAACTCGCCCAGTTCCATCGCTCGTAGCTGGCCAGCCGCGAGACGCGCATCAGCTCCGGGATCCGGTCGATATCGAGGAAGGCGAGGAAAAGCGGATAGGTGAACTCATGCAACGCGGGGCGGAAGCGCCGGTGCCGGATCGTACCAGTGTAGATTGCGCTCTCCATCACGCCTCCAGCGAGCATGGAACGTCCATCGATTGCGCCACGCGAATCGCGGAGTTGAGCCCGTCTTCGTGGAATCCATAGAACCAGTAGGCGCCGCAGAAGTGGGTGCGATTCCGCCCACTGATCTCCTTCCAGCGCTGCTGGGCGCGCATCGCCTCCAACGTCATCAGCGGATGGTGGTAGGTGAGTTCGCGCAGCATGTGCGAGGGATCGATGAGATCGCGCGAGTTGAGCGTGACGCAGTAGCGCTCACGTACCGGAAGCGATTGCAGCAGGTTCATGTCATAGGTGAGCGCCGCCGCGCGGCCCTGATCCTTGAGGTGATAGTTCCACGAGGCGCGCGCCCGCGCCTGTGCCGGGAGCAGCCGTTCGTCGGTATGCAGTGCTACCTGATTGCGGCTGGTCTTGAGGCAGCTAAGAATGCTGCGCTCGTCCGGAGTGGCATCAGCCAGCATCTCCAGGGCCTGCGGCGCGTGACAGGCAAAGACCACCTCGTCAAAGCTCTCCGTGCCGCCGCCGGTAAAGTGCACCTGCACGGAGCTGGCGTCGCGCGTGACACGCTCAATCTTCACGCCTAGGCGGATTCGCTCCCGGTAGGGCTCAGTGAGCGGCGCAATGTACTGGCTGCTGCCGCCGCGGAGTACGTACCACTGCGGCTGGTTGGCCAGGCTGAGTAGCCCATGGTTGGAGAAGAAGCGAACCAGCGTCATCGCTGGAAACTCCTCGATCTCCTCCAATGAGGTCGACCAAACCGCCGAGGCCATGGGATAGAGATAGTGGCGGCTGAAGTTCTCGTCGAAGCCGTTGCTGTGTAGCCACTCCCCCACCGTCACCGTTCCTCCTGCGGGATCGTCAAGCATCTTGGGCGATTCGCGGTTGAAGCGGGCGATCTGAAGCAGTAACCTGTAATGGCGAGGGCGAAGCAGATTGCGCGTCTGTGAGAAGAAGCCTCCCAAGCCCCGGCTGCTGTACTCATATCCGGTCTTCAGACATGAGACGCTGAAGGACATATCGCTGAGTTGGCGCTCCGCCCCCAGCTTGTCGAAGAGTTTGATCAGGTTCGGATAGGTTCGGTCGTTGTGAACGATGAAGCCGGTGTCGATCGGCAGTGGGCCAGCACTCGTCTGAATGGTGTGAGTATGAGTATGGCCGCCGATACGCTCTTCGCGCTCAAGAACATGGACTTGGTGCCTGCGCGAGAGCAGGTACGCCGCAGACATCCCCGAAATCCCAGAACCAATGACCACAATACGGCCCATCACCACCTCAAATCCGCGGAGCAATCTCAATGTGACTGCCTCTTTGATGGTTCTCGACTAGTCGTAGATTCTATTAACAAGAATATGTTTGTTCCTTACATGAACAATATAAGACGTGGTTTTCCCACTGTGATAGTTGCCGCCCTGTCCGCCAGAAAAGCGGAGTCCGTGGCTCGGGGGAGCGAATCCAGAGGGTAGGGAGAGAGAACATATGTCGTCTATCGTTCAACTCGCCGCCTTGGGGACCCTCGTGCTGCTAGTCCAGATGTTTGTGCTCTGGGCCATAGCCATGCACATCTCCAATGCCGGCCTCGTCGATGTGGGATGGACGATTGGCCTTCCTATCCTTGGCCTTTTGTACGCCGGGTTGGGGCCGGGTTACTGGCTGCGCCAGTGGCTGCTCGCCGCGATGGTGCTGGTCTGGGGGCTGCGGCTGTCCTCGCACCTGCTAAGTCGGCTGCTCGCAGAGCCGGAAGATGGGAGATATCGGGAGATCCGGCGCCGGTGGGCTGGATCCAACATTGCGCTGCGCTTCCTCTGCTTCTTCGAGTTCCAAGGCCTGCTGGACGTTTTGCTTTCACTGCCAATGCTGCTGGCGGCGCAGAATCGAGCGCCTCGGCTATCCGGCTTTGAGTACGCAGGCTTCGCCCTCTGGCTGCTGGCCGTGGCTGGAGAGAGCGCCGCCGATGCCCAGTTGGCGGCATTCAAGCGCAGCCCCGTCAACCGCGGCCGCGTCTGCAGCCGGGGGCTCTGGCGCTACTCGCGCCATCCCAACTACTTCTTCGAGTGGCTGGTCTGGGTGGCTTGGATGCTCTTTGCTCTCGGTTCTCCCTGCGGATGGCTCTCGGCAATCTCTCCGGCGCTAATGCTCTACTTTCTGCTGCGCGTCACGGGCGTCGCCGCCACTGAGGCCCACGCTCTGAAAACGCGGGGAGAGGAATATGCGGAATACCAGAGATCAACGAGTTCGTTCTTGCCTTGGTTTCCCAAGCGGACGGGATGAGTGATCAGCGCTTTCGTCATGCGGCCACCCAGATGGCGACCATCGCGACTGGAAGAGAAAGTAGAACAACAAATTTTCGGGATGGAGTTCGGAGTATGGACCAAAATATGGGCGGGTATGCGACCATTCCGCCAGGATCGTAACTTTCCACATGCCGGTATCGGAGGAACGTAGAAATACCTGCTGGCCAGCGGCTGAGGTTCCCAACCGCCTCCGGACGGATGACTGTCGGTGTCCGTCAGAATCATCAGTCCTGCATTAGATCTTATACCCATAGTAACGCCCAGATTCTTGCGTGAAAGATCGGCTCGGGCGGCGCCAAGCGCGATCGCGACACCCACTCAGCCGGGACCCAGGCCGCAAGATTTCAGTTCCTATGGCGACTCGTCAGAAGCAACTGCGCTCCACTGCAACCACACTCTCTTTCATCAGAACTCGTAATGTAGAGCAAGCGTGTAGACGTCACCGCGGAAATTACGAGGTAACGTTGGCCCTGAGGGACCATTTTCCTTGTACCCGTAGCGGTTCCAATTGCCCTTCCAAACCCATCCCTGATGAATGGTCCAAGCGAGGTTTGCATAAGGAGTTTGGTAACGGGAGCGCAGCGAACCTGCGACCTGCCGGGGATTGAGAAACTCGGTCGTTCCGCTGGTGTCGGTGATGCGATAGCCGAGGCTGGAGCGGAATTTCTTAACCGGGGCAAGGGTGAAGCCAATCGCTCCGTACTGGGTGGGAGCGTCGTAATAACCAGTGCCTAGATTGGTGTTGGTGCCGCAGTCCGCCGGAGCAGCACCCGCACCTGGGCCTATGGGAGCGGGGGTTGCGGAGTAGCACAAGGTCGTCTGGGAGAAGATGTCAGTGTAGCCATAGCTCAGATCCATTCCATAGTGCTCATTGGGCATCAGTGTTGCCCCAAGAGCGAAGCTCCGGCTGTGGTCCGTGTGACTGATAAGAGAAACGACGTCTTTTCTTTCGAGATCGTTAAATGTTCCAGAGATCGTGGCCCACGCTTTTGGTTTGAAGCGCGTCTGGATTCGATAATGCTGAAGCTTTCGCGGGCTAAGCTGGGTATAGGCTCTGTCGGCATACGAGAGTTCAACGCTCCCATTCACTCTCCATTGGCGGGTAGGCTGCAATGCGACGCTGAAGATCCCTCCATTCTCGCGAACGGGAAACGTATAGTTGGCCAGCGGCAGCGAGTCGCCAGGCCCGAGGGCGTCCGTAGTGATCGGCATGTTCCAACGTATGTCACGGGCTCGATAGCGGTATCCGAGTGAGAAGCTGACTTTCGCGGAGGGCTCCCAGATCAATTTGGTGAAGTTGGTGGTTGTCTTCAGCCCCATGAAGGTGGGCGCGATGGTCACCGAGGCAGGTTGTGGAGAGCCGATCGGCGGCAGCGCGGTAGTCCCCAACTGATCGACTTCCGAGAAGTTGCTGTTGGCAGGTTCCCGGAAATCCCAGAAATCAAACTGCTCGGAGAGGCTGATGCTTGGCGAGATTCGCCACAGTAACCCGTAATCTGCCGACACGTTGATTCGCTTTGCAGAAGCAACTCCGGTGGTAGTGAACGCCTGCTTCCCCATGTTGTCCAGACCCTGAAAAAACTCAACGTAGTTGGGAAGGCTCATCTTGCCCCCGGTGTATCGGACACGGCCGTTCATCTCCACGTTCTTTAGTTTTGAACTCTGGAAGCGGAACTCCTCAGTCGGAAGTAGCACACGGGTTGGCGCAGTACGTGAGTAGCCTGTGTAAACACTGCAGGTGGGGTTGGCGGTAGCGGGCGTGGTAGCGCTGCTGACAATGGGCGGATTTCCGTCGCCGCAGGTGGGCGGAACGATGTTGTCAAAGCCTAGAGTGACGGGTGTCCCACCGGGAAGTTGCAGGATCGTTCCAGGCAGAAGCGAATTTGCTCCCGCAAGCTGCCAGTTGGTGTTGCCCTTGTAATGCGTGATGGTCTCTTCGTAAGTGAGCGTTGTCTTCGAGATCGGCTTCCAATCGATCGCGCCAATCCAAGTGTCTGTACTGTTCCTCCAGTTTTGGAGATAAAGAGCCTCGGCTCCATTGTGTTGCGAGCTATAGCTGGGTCCCTGGCTGATGTTTTGCGAATACCCGACCCTGAAGCTTACTTTGGAAAGCGGGAGCAGTGTTAACCCCACATCCGTCATACGCCGTACCGTATTGAACAGGTGCGGTGAATTGAGCACTTGAGGAAACGTGTAGCCGTTCGAGATCACACCGGTCGGGACCAACGGGTTATCGAGAAGATTGTAATCGGAATACTCGCGGTCACGACGGAAGAGCCCTTGGAACGTATAGAGCTTGCCTTTCGACATCCGCAAGGTCGTCACATTGTATGGATCGCCGCCATAGCCGCTGCTGGTCTCCATCAAGGTATCGAACAAGAAGTGCTTCGTACCCGCCACAGAGTGCGCGTCAATCGTCTGGCTCAGAATGCGCGGGCCGCTCTGCAAATTCACCAACGTGTCATACATCGCGCCACTGCCGGAGGAATCGAGAAACCGACCTCCGAGATCGACGGTCTGGTGGATAAGATACCCGTCCTGCACTCTTCCCTTCGGAGCATTGGCCTCTTGCGAAGGTTGGAAGCCCTGTCCCCAGGAGACGACGCTCACTAGGATTAAGGTAAGTACCAGTCCTGTTGTGCGACATACAACTCGAGCACGGCCGGGAAATAGACAAGGCACGCTATGAGGATGAAAGTTCGTCATGGGTCACCTCTTCGTCACCTGAAATTCATCACCTGAAAAAGTTGTAGGTCGCATTGGATCCGTGGATCTGGCTGTGGCAGTTTGTGCAGGCCACGTACTGTGTAGCCTGGTTATGAACTGGGCCACCCTGCTCTGACACCGCGTTCGGGAATGCGCTCAGGTTGATTTGTGAATGGCACTGCAGGCACAGCGTATTCACGTTGCTGACGTTCAGCAGGCGTGCATTTGGAGAGCCGTGTGGAGAGTGGCATGTTGTGCATCCCTCCGCTTTGATTACCGGATGCTCGAAGACAAATGGTCCTGCGGTCTCGGTATGGCACTTGGTGCAGATCGCATTCTGGTCGGCAGTTGTCCTCAACATCTTGCCTTGGAAGGTGCCATGCGAATCATGGCAGTCGCTGCACTTCATCAGCCCTTCATCCACCTTGTGATGGAATGGCTGAGCAAACGCCGGCTTGACATCGGTGTGGCAGGAATAGCAAAGCTGTGGTTGGGAGACTCTGAGCAGGTTGGCTTCGCTCGCGAACTTATGCACGCTGTGACAATCCGTGCAGCTTACCTTGCCTTCGCCATGCGGCGAGCGCGCAAAGTTCGGATGCGCTTCAGCGTGGCAGGTCAGACAGCGTGTATTGATTTCCTTCGAGGAAGCTTTCGCAAAGAGAAAGATCTTCGTCTTGTCGCCACCTCCGGCCACGTGATCCGCGCCCGGTCCGTGGCAGGCCTCGCACCCTTGGTGGGAGGTCTCGCTGTGGGAATCGAGTGTTGTTTTCCAGTGTGGAGTATTTTCAAAACCGTTATAAACCGCCTCATGGCAGCTCTTGCACGTATCCGACCCCACGTACGAGGAAGCAGCTTGCGAGGGAGCGTTGCTTGCCGGCGTCGGCGGCTGAGTTTGGCTTAGAGCCAAGGGGAGCGAGCAAAAGAGACAAAGGAATACAAGCAAAACAAGTGCGAGCTGCCTCGCTTCGATCCACCCAAGTCGCGTGTCCAATTCCTGGTGCAGCTCACACGCCGTTTCTCTTTGAGTGGCCTTTCCCGATGCGGTTTCAAGGACAAATCTCTGGCATGCCATAGGATCTCCCACGATTGAACGTTGCGAATCCAAGTCCGGCGGGCTTAAACGTCAAAATGTTGTGACAAATTCAGAGAAACCGCTGAAACCGCAACAATCTTTCTTTGAGCTTGTTCGGATCAGCGATGCGGAAGTTCAGGGCTGAGCTACACATCCGCGTAATTGCGGTGATGCAATAAGTAGAGAGCTCGGATTGATAGCGGGTTGCCGACTTAAACCTGAGATGTTTGACGTTTGCGGGTACGCCATCTCGGAACAGTATCTGTGAGCAGCTCAGACTGGCAGCAGCTGCTCTGCAAGGACGGTGCTTCCCATACTTAAGGCGGTTGGAAAGGACCCTTCGAACGAAAAAGACTTCGCGCAATGATGTTTGTCGACGTGCTCTGGTTGCCATCGAATGTCACCAACTAATCCGAACCTGAATGGAGTGTTGAGAACGTTCAATGTCTATGTCGGCCGCGAGTGGTAGACGATTGAATGCAGGCTTCAAAGACCGGCTGGCAAGAACCTATAGTGTTCGACTCTTTGCGGCGGCTTCCGGGATTCAAGATCTGAGATTCTTGGCGAATGGCAACTCGCGGGCCGTCACCACAGATCAGCTTGCGCCTTTACAGGTAGCTTCTCGCGAAGTCGGGATCTGGGACTTCGGATTGGCGCGTTCCGTATATACAATGGCGCATTTTGAATAACGGCCACACCGCCCACAATCTAGAGTAATTACAGATTCAGAGGGATGAGCGGACGGAGAACAGAAGACGAGTTCACCGAACAGAGATGGAGCAGTTATGAAGATGCGCAAACTGGGATCGACGACAACCTGAAGTCGGTTGAGCTGGAACTTGCAGCCGAAGACCTGCGAGAGATCGACGATGGCGAAGATCAACGTGCAGGGCGCAAGGCTCGGTGAGGGACTGCCCTCCATGTCTGAGTAGTGAGCGAAGCACGAGCCGATCTCAAACTAAACGATCTTTAAAGTCACAGGAGACACAAATGCAAAAGCGCAAACTCGGGAAAAGCAACCTTGAAGTATCAGCCATCGGGCTCGGCTGCATGGGACTGAGCTTCGGCCTTGGTCAGCCCGTGGATAAGCAGACCGGAATCAACTTGATTCGTGCGGCGGTTGAACGTGGCGTGACTCTCTTCGACACCGCTGAAATCTACGGCCCCTACACCAACGAAGAGTTGGTTGGCGAGGCGCTGGCGCCGTTTCGTGACGAGGTGGTCATAGCGACCAAGTTCGGCTTCCGGGTCTTTGACGGTAAGCAGCAGGGCTTGGACAGTCGCCCGGAGCACATCAAGCAGGTTGCCGAGGAGTCGCTCAAACGGCTTAGGACGGATCACATCGACCTCTTCTATCAGCATCGCGTTGACGACCAGGTGCCGATTGAGGATGTTGCCGGGGCCGTCAAGGAGTTGATCCAGGAAGGCAAGGTCAAGCATTTCGGCCTTTCCGAAGCTAGCGCAAACACGATTCGCCGTGCCCACAAGGTGCAGCTTGTTGCTGCTTTGCAAAGCGAGTATTCGATGTGGTGGCGCGAGCCGGAGCGGGAGATCATTCCGACGCTCGAAGAGCTCGGCATTGGCTTCGTGCCCTTCAGTCCGCTGGGCAAGGGGTTCCTGACAGGTGCCATCAATAAGGACACGCAGTTCGACAAGGCCGACTTTCGCAACATCGCTCCGCGCTTTTCACCGGAAAACCGGGATGCCAATCAACTGCTGGTCGACTTAGTCAGCGACTTCGCGAAGCAGAAGAAAGCTACACCGGCCCAGATCGCACTCGCATGGATTCTTGCGCAAAAGCCGTGGATCGTGCCCATCCCAGGCACGACCAAGATCCATCGCCTTGAAGAAAACCTCGGCGGAGCAAACGTCGAACTAACCGCCAACGACCTGCGGGAGCTCGACTCGGCAACTTCGAAGATTCATATCCAAGGTGCCCGGTACCCGGAGAATTTGCAGAAGTTAGTGGGTCGTTAAGCAGAACATCATTGTTATCCAACGGGAGGGCTAGCCCTCCCGTTTAACTCAACCGACTTGCAATGATTCATAAAGCCGCAAAAGAAGTATGGAGAAGAAGATGGAACGTCGCACTTTTCTGAAACGGGGCGCCGTGGCACTCGGCGGCATTGCAATAAGCGAGTTGGGTGGTGTCCGAGCGGCTGTCGCCGCCGAGCAACCAGTGAAGTCTCAAGTCTTCTTTACCCGCGATATCAGCGGTGACGGGCTGCTGAGGATGTACTCCAAAATCAGTGAGCGGATCAGCGGCAAGGTGGCCATCAAGCTGCATAGTGGCGAACCCAACGGTCCCAACATCCTTCCGCGGGATATGGTGAAAGCCTTGCAGCAGCGCATTCCCAATAGTTGCCTGGTGGAAACCAACACGCTCTACAAGGGAAAGCGCTACACAACGGCCGACCATCGCGAGACCCTCAAAATCAACGGGTGGGACTTCTGCCCCGTGGACATCATGGACGAGGACGGAGCGGTGATGATTCCCGTCAAAGGCGGAAAGCACTTCACGGAAATGTCGGTGGGTAAACACATGCTGCAGTACGACTCGATGGTGGTTCTGACCCATTTCAAGGGTCACGCCATGGGAGGCTTCGGTGGTTCGTTGAAGAACATCGCCATCGGCTGTGCCGACGGGCCCATCGGTAAGAAGATGGTGCACGCCGCACCAGACAACGAGAACTACGCTGCCTGGCTGAAAGGCGAGCCCTTCATGGAAAACATGGTGGAGTCGGCCAAGGCCACCGTCGATCATTTCGACAAGAAGATCATTTACATCAATGTTCTGCGCAACATGTCAGTCGATTGCGATTGCGCCGGCGTCAGCGCTGCGCCGCCGAAGGCTCGTGACCTCGGCATTCTCGCCTCTACCGATCTGCTCGCCGTCGATCAGGCATCCATCGACATGGTCTACAAGCTTCCTGAAGCCGAACTATACGACCTAAAGGAACGCATTGAGTCTCGCCAAGGTCTTCGCCAATTGTCCTACATGAAAGAGATGAAGATGGGCAACGACCAGTATGAACTGATCACGACTTAGCTCCTGCGGGGTCCGAGAGTCGACGGAATAGATGAACCCCACGTCGGAGAGTGACGCGGGAGTAAGGAAATGCGATTATGGCTCCAAATCAACGAGCAATAGAAAACCACGAAGCACTGTTCCCGAATCACACGTCGACGCTGGCGGTAACCGATCCGGAACTCATCGAGTCATTCGACAACTTTGCGTTCGACGAGGTGCTGCGGGAGGGCAGGGTGGATGTCCGAACGCGGCTCATGGTGCAGCTGGCGTCGATGATTGCCTGCCAGGCGTTAAACGAATATCGCATCATGCTCCGTGCGGCGCTGAACGTTGGTGTCACCCCGATCGAGGTCAAAGAAATCCTGTATCAATCAGTGCCGTATGTGGGCATGGCCAAGGTCTTCGATTTTCTGCACGCGACCAACGACGTCTTGAAGGAGCGGGGCGTGCAACTGCCGCTCCCCCCGCAGTCCACAACCACGCCCGGGAACCGAATGGAAAAGGGGCTAGCCGTCTCGAAGCAAATCGTCGGCGCCGAAGTCATCGAGAAACTCTATGCCAATTCGCGGCAGGACCAGATACACATTCAGCAGTTCCTGTCGGCAAACTGCTTTGGAGACAACTACACCCGGACCGGAGTTGATATCCCCACGCGGGAGTTGCTCACGCTGAGCATGTTGGTATCTCTGGGTGGATGCGACCCGCAGGTCAAAGGCCACGTTGCCGCAAACCTTAATGTGGGCAATGACCGAGCGCGGATGATTGATGTTGTGACGCAGTTGCTGCCGTTTATCGGGTATCCCCGCACATTGAACGCCCTGCGGGCGATTGATGAAGTGACGGGTGCGCCGGTTGCATCCGAGAAAAAAGGATAGATGATGAAAGTATTGGTGGTTGGTGCCACGGGCAGCATCGGTGATCTCGCCGTGGAAGAGGCCATTCGGCAGGGGCATTCCGTCCGCGCTTTGGTGCGCAACGCATCCAAAGCTCGGCAGCTTGCTCATGAAGCCGAGACGGTGATCGGCGACCTGACGCGCCCGGAGACCCTGACTGCCGCTGTGGACGGCGTCGATGCGATTGTCTTCACGCACGGATCGGATGGTGGAGGCAAGGCGGCTTCCGAGTCGGTGGACTACGGTGGCGTCCGCAACATTCTCGCGGCTCTCGGACCGCGGAATGTTCGCATCGCATTGATGACCTCGATTGGCATCACGAATCGCGACAGCTCTTACAACCGCTCCAGCGAGGCGCATGACTGGAAGCGGCGTTCGGAGAGGCTGGTTCGCGCCAGCGGGCTGGCGTACACGATTGTTCGGCCGGGTTGGTTCGATTACAACCGTCCGGATGAGAGCAAGCTCGTACTGCTACAGGGCGACAAGCGGCACTCAGGCACTCCGAAGGACGGAGCCATCGCGCGGCGGCAACTCGCAGCGGTTCTTGTTCGAAGCCTTACGTCTGACGAGGCTGTTCAGAAGACATTTGAGCTGGTTTCAGCTAAAGGCTCGATGCAGGATGATCTGAATCCCCTGTTTGCAGCACTCGACGAGGATCCGGCAGGCGCGCTTGATGCCGTGCACGATACGGCCAACATGCCCTTTGAGAATGAGCCCAAGCACGTGAGGGAAGAACTAGACTCGATGCACAGCTCGCGGAATGACTGAGTGGCGGGCCGAACAAAGAAGGAAAGGAAAACTATGGCAGAAGTAAGTGTCGTCATCGGGGCGGCCAGATCGGGCAAAGCCAGAGCAAGGCCAGCCTGATCGTGGCTGATTCGACCTTCGGCATCGACAATTGGACTGCCTAGATGTTCCGAAAACAAGTGAGCTTGAAAACGGTGGCTGAACCGTTTCGGTGCGGTCACCCGACCAAGCCCTCGACGACGTACCGGTTCCCACTTTGTGATGTACCGCGAAACACAAAGTGGTCGCTAATGAACCCTGTTGCGGTCACGCTGCAGATTAAATGGGAATCTCTGCGTTCTCAGGCTGCTGCTGTTTTCCCGACGAACGAACTGCAGACGTGATCAGTTCTGTGCAGGCGTCGAGTCCAATCCTGCTATTCAAGCACAGGTGATACAGATGCCGATCCGTTGAGTCACGGCCATAGTAGTCTCGTGCGTAGCGTATCCGCTCAGCGTCGATATGGTGCAGCAGTGCCTTCAAGTCGCGCTCATGCGGGTGCCGGTGTTTCATGCGCTCCAGTTTTTCCGTGAGTGGGGCATAGATCATCGTATGCAGTGCTCGCGGCTCATCGAGCAGCACGCATTGCGAGCTTCTTCCCACGATCACGCAATTTCCGACCTTTGCGGCTTCTTCGATCACTTGAGCTGTGAATTTTTGCAGGGCATCGCGATCTACTTCCGTGTCCTCAACACCACCCAGATAAACCTGTGGACCTCCGTAACGGAAGCCGCTCAGCAAGCGCTCCCACCATGCAGTGGATGTGCCGTCCGCCTCTTCTGCCCACGCAATGTCGACTTTTCCCATTGCGGCCACTCGTTCGATGACCTTACGGTCCAGCAGTTCCCATCCCAACATTCTTGCCAACCGGCGCCCAATCTCCGCCCCGCCGCTGCCGTACTCTCTTGTGATCGTGACAACGTTGAACATACCTGCCTCCTTCTAGCGGACCGTACCCTCTCAATGATCCCTAATCCTGCAATTCACGGCACGCCTACGATATTCCCCGGCATTGAATCTGTAGCTCTCTAAAAAAGCTGAGCGCATTCAGAATGGGTTCCGGCAGAGGATCGACGAGCTTTGTTCGCGAGAACCTAGCACTAGACTCCTTCGGTACAGCAGGAATTGTTGCGCCCTCCAAGAAGCTGGCTAGATCACGCAACCCTTGCTCCAGGAACGTGTGTGCGTCGTCAGCTATATTGGATGAGTCGGAGCATTCACTGGTGCGGGGCCACGTAACCGCCGTCAAGAAGACACTGCCGGCAGTTGACGCAGCACTCTGAATCCGCTCGCTGACGGCCCGGTCTCTCTCGATCTCTCCTTCGAGTTCATAGGGAACAACTTCTGCAAGTGCGTGCAGAGATCCTAAGAGTTCGTCGGCTTTCTCGCGTAAAGCTGGAATCCTGTCGTAGTGCGCCATGCGAAGATCAGAGATTAGATCGGCCTCAATGTTCAGTAGCCGGGCTAAACCGTGGCGCATCTTGTCGACGGTCCGCTCGGGATGAAGCTGATGAAAAATCATCCACATCACGATAAGAGCCACGAGGATGCCCATGAATCTGTCACGGGCCGGGGCCATCTGTGTAGGGGCTGAAAATCCTTCAAAGGCCGTGAGATAGAAAGCAAACACAATCTGCAACCCGACATAACTGAAGTGGGCACTACGCGCGAACCAAGCCCCAATAAACGAAACGCAACCAACTGCTAGTAGTATCGGAATGGCCGTATCAGCGTAGGGAAAGACGAAAACAATGCAACCAATCCCAAAGATGAGGCCGCCAATCGCCGCACCCACGATGCGAAACAGCATCTTCTGGTTAGTCGCGCCGGTAGTGGTCAATCCAGCAACAAGCACGGTCAGTACCGCAGTAGAAATCCCAGGCCAGGCAAGCGCGTTATAGGTCACGTAGCAGATGGTGGCACACAAACTGAGCTTGAGAGCATAGACCAAGTAGGCTGGATTGGTCCACGCGTCCTGCCGCAGCCACGAATCGCTCTGCTGGTGCGACGCCAGTAATCCTTCATGTGCGAACACGTGATCCGCATGAGAGGTGGCACCAATGTTGTACAACGATTGTTCTACCTGTCCGAGCGTGTCAGTTGCTTCCTCCGGGACTCTGCCCAACAATGTCTCAATGTCATCGATCCGGCCTTCGCGCACGGCGTCCAGCGCCGCTGCCAAGGTGCGGAATCGTGCTTGATCGCGATCGCTTTGATCAGAGTGGACCTGGCGGCCAAACGTGGCACCCAGATCCATTAAGCGAGCGATGGCAGGGATCAAGACAGCTGGAATGACACCAGCCGAGACTTCCGCGACAGGGTGCCTTTCGATCTCTTCCAGAAGCGCATGCATTTTCCCCTGACCGGCGAAGGCATAGCGTCTGACGACTGTTACCTGCTTCGCGATCTCTTCCTCCGGGGCTCTTTCGCCATACATCCGAAAAAGTTCTTCCAAGGCATTGAGACGGGCACCCAGTTCCTTTTGAAGTGCACGCAGGGGATCACGGTGAGTGAACATATACTCGATGAGAATTTTGATCCCAACAGCTAAGGCTCCCCCTGCAATCGGCCACATGGCAAGGTGAACCAACCGCTCTGCGGGTAGATGTTGCTCCCACAACGACAACGTATTGATCGAGAAGATCCCGATATTCATCGCTGCCGATGGCCGCGTGGATGCACGTAAGAAGTAGGCGGAGAAGAAGGTAAACAGCGCGATTCCCAGGACTCGAGCCATAGGATCGTTCCCTGTCACTTCAACCAGCATGAGTGCAGCACCAACTCCCACGCACTGGAACGTAAGCTGGAACACACTGTTCTGGAAAGTCAGGTATGCTGCGTCATAGGAAACGAGAAAGATAAGATAGACAGCCGGAGGCATCAGCGGTGCGCGCAACGCGAGCAGAAGGTAGGTGGCGATTGTGGCTGCGAAAGCGGTTCGGAGTGCTCCCTCCATGCGGCCATGCGTGGGCGCAAGTTCCTGGTAGAGATTTTCGATCCATGGCGCAGTTTGACTGGAAACTTTGGCCAATGGCTACCTCACGACCGTGATGGCGGTTTCGCCCACGCGGAAGAGAGCTGGATCGGGATTTTGCACGCGGACACGAATTGGGAAACGGGCGGCAAGGTGAACCCAATTCAAAGTGTGATCGATCTGCGGCAGCCCATTGCTCGCTATGGTGTCGTCCGGGGCGACACCATAACCGATGCTCTCTACGATGCCATCAAACTTCCGCGATGGATTACCCATCAGGTAGAGGTCGACATGCTTCCCTGGCGCAATCGACTTCAGGTCGGACTCCCTATAATTAGCGACCACATACCAGGAGCGAGTGTCTATCAAGGTGAACACGGGAACCCCTGGTTTGACGTATTCACCGTTCGAGATGTTGAGGTTCGTGACATATCCATCGAACGGTGCAACCACTGTGCAATGTGCCAGGTCGAGTTTCGCGTTATCCACCTTTGCTGCTTTAGATGGGCGCTGAGCCACCAGGCTGCCGAGGCGATCGACGGAATTGATGCTCTGATTCAGTCGCGCCTGGGAAGCAGTGATTGCCACTTCAGCTTCTTGCTGCATTGATCTTGTCTGTCTCTCCTGGGCGGATGCCTGTTGAAGAGCAGCGTGTGCCTCCTGATAGTTATGTTCGGCAACCTGCGCTTTGGTGCGTGCGTCGTCCACCTGCTCTGCGGTTACATATTGTTTTGCAAGAAGAGGCTCGATCCGGTGAAGGTTGTTGAGAGCAAGTGTCCTCTGTGACTCGACCGACGCCAAGTATGCCTTGGCTCTGTCGACGGCAGCGCCGGAGGCTTGCAGCGCACTGGCAACGGTGTTGGTCTGGGTTCGTGAACTGGTGACGCCTGCTCGTGCTGCTTCTATCGCACTGGTCTCTGCGGCAATTTTTCGCTGGGTGTCTGTAATCTGTTCCTCGAGTAGCTGTTGATCGGACAGAGCCTGATCCAGCACGTATTGATAGGGACGCGGATCGATGGCAAACAACACAGAACCAGTACGCACAAACTCATTATCTTTGACAGGGATGCTGACAAGACGCCCACTCACTTCAGGAGCAAACTGAATGTAATTCGCGCGTACACTGGCATCATCGGTCCGCGGATTTCTGTTGGTCTGCCAGAGGACGCCGATTAATAGAACCACGGCGGAAATCAACGCTCCTGCGGAAAACAGAAACCGGCTTGATCCGGCGATAGATTTATTCATTTCCACAAAAACACCTCACAGCTTATCGAAAGAGCAAGAGCCATAGCAGGCACGCCGTCGCAACCACAAGACTCGGATAGAAAATGACCAGGGGCATCACGCGTTGCTCAAGCTTGCGTTTCATCAATTGCCACCGTGTCAAAGCAGAAACCACGACCCCGAGGCTCAGACATAGCATCCACGAGGGCAGGAAGGAACCGGCGACATTGATGGAAGGTGCGCGCGAGCACCCAACCGCGCCCAGCATGCATGCGCATATGGTCAGCAGCTTAGAAATCTGAGTGATCACTTGCATCCTTTCCAGGCAGCGCAGGCTGCTTGATGGTCGTCGGCATAACCTCGGGTCGTGGCCGAAGCAGGTTGCCGGTGGTATATCCCAGGGTGACGGAACTGGTCAGCACCGCTGATCTTGCCTGAACATCTGCCAGGCGCGCTTGTGCCAACTGTGACTCGGCGGTCACAAGGTCCACCAGATTCTTGACCCCGTATCGATAGGCATCCAATGAGGCGTCGTAAGAGGTGGTGGCGGCGGCCAGCAGGCTCTGAGCAGCCTCCTGCTGACGCGCCGCAGTCCTGAACTGAAGGTATGCGGTCCAAGTTTCGCGCGTAACTTCGTCGCGCTTTTCACGCAGTTCCTCTGCGGCCTGCCTGTGCTCTGATTCCGCAACGAGTACTTCATTTCGTCGCGCTCCCCCGTCAGAGAGCTCCCACCGAAGCTTTACGCCGACGTTCCAAACAAACTGGGTTGTGTTGCCTAGACTGGGCTGGCTCATTGAGGGCCAGATAGACTGCTGGGCCGCGTTGGATTCGAAGTCAACTGATGGCCGATAAGACGAACGTGCGGTCTTGATCGCTTGGTTTGCTGAATTCAGCTTTTCCGCAAACGCCTGGAGATCCGGTCTGTCACGCTTGGCCGTTTCAACCAGAGCTGTTACGGAGTTCGATACAGCGGAGGCCTCTGCAGTGGAGGCGGGTTTCTCCACCTCGATTTCATCGGAGGGCTCCGCGCCGAGGGCTTCACGCAGCCGTACGCGCGCCATTGCCTCATCGCCGATGCTGGTTTCCAGGTCGTAAGTAGTTTGCGCGGTAGCGGCCTTCGCGTTCAGTACATCCGGAAGTGTTGCGCGGCCATTTGCCAACTGGGACTCGGCGGCGCTTTGCGTCGTTTGCGCGGTATTCACAATCTGGCGGATGGCGGTAAGTCTTTCCTGGGCGGTGACCAGGTTGTAATAGGCGACGACCACCTTGTATGCCACGTCCTGTGTGGTGCGCTGGAAGGTGGCGGCTGCCGCAAACCGAAGAGATTTGCTCGATTCCAACTGTGAGCGCCTTTTTCCGAAGTCAAAGATTGTGTATTCAAGCTCTAATCCTGACTGTACGGCAGGAATCTCAACCATGACGTACCCAACCGGAGCCAGCGGTTTAGGAAAAGGGTTGATGATTCGCTCATCGCCAAATAAAGCCATTCCCGCCAGCTTTGGGAAATAAGCACTGCGTGCGAGTCCAACATGTTCGGCAGCCCGTTTGGCGGACTCCCACGCGATCCGGGTGCGGGGATTGTTCGTCTCCGCGATGTCTATCAGCTCTTCGAGGTGATAGCGGTGCGACGGGTCTATGGTGGCGATTTCCGTTGGGGCCTTCCTTCGCTCCGTACAGTTCGCCGCGACCGGAAGGTCCACAACCACCCCTGCACATTGCGCGGCGGCCGGGATGGACACAATCGACATCCCCATCGCCAGGAAGAAAGTGCTCATCCAGCACCGCGGGGAACGTTGATAAATTGAGGGTATTTGCGACGAATACTGCATTTGTGTATAGTATACACAAAGTATGCGACACACACAAACGCGATTTTATTACGCCGGGAGTGCGGAGAATGAATAAGGTCAAGCAAGCAGAGAAGAAGACGTTTAAGGCCGGAGAAGAACTGAGGATGCGAATCCTGGATGCCGCCAGTCAGCTCTTCGGAAAGGAAGGCTATGAGAATGTGTCCATCAAGAGAATTGCGGAAGGGGCTGGATGTTCACAAATGGCAATGTATCGGCATTTTCCGGACAAAAACGCGTTGATTCGTCACCTCTGTACAGAGCTCTATCGTCAGTTCACGATTCACCTGCATGAGAAGTACGACTCTCTCCCGGCCCCAAAGGAACGCCTCCTTCGGGCATTGCGCGATTTCATTCTTGTATCGCACAAGAACCCACACCACTATCGGCTCACTTTCCTCATGGCGACTCACGATCCAGATGCGGGAGCGGTTCGCGAGGCGGTGGCAAACCCTGCGATCTCGTATTTCAGGCAGACGCTGAAACTAGCCCTTCCTCCAGACGCATCGGCAGAGCTGGTGGAAGAGCGATTACACCAGATACTCGCAACTCTTCATGGAATGACCATCATGTTGATAGCGCATCCGCGTGTCTATGGGCTCACCAGAGAAATGGCTCTTCGACAGTTCGAATCTGCGTTCAGGCTCCTGATCGGCGAAGCGTGACGTCGTTGTCTGAAGCTTCTTCTGGCAGCACAAACTTGACGCCCGCCGGAACAGGGCGGTAGACACAATGAGGTGGTGAATTGCACAAGACCAGATCATGGCTGGGAAGCTCTCTCTTCTCTCTCTGATGCCCACCAGCTATCTACAAAGATGGGCAGAGCTGGTCGACCTTCGCCCTCGAAGGATACCCAACAAAGGGTACCCACAACTGATCATCCGCCTGCCGCGCATCTGCTGGAACCGAATGCAAGTACACATCGCGCGTGATCTCCAAAGAGGAGTGTCCCGAGCAACGCATGCATCGTTCCCATGGAGGCCCCCACTGAATCCAGCAGGTTATAGCCACTGATCATACACCGCGCACATCAGACTTGAACTTCACGCTAACCATCTCATTCACCGAACAATCTAGAAGAAAGGGTGAGAGTTGGTTTTGGATAGAGCGATTGGTTGGATGACATCCCAATGTTCAACTATCGCGCCCTCCTCCACCCGGTATAGATCCATAACGGCGACGCCGGGACCAGAGCTATTGAGCCGACCATGCAGGTGTACTAGCGCGAAGTCGCCGTCTACCAGCACTCGTTTAACGTCAAAGCGCGCGTCAGGTGAGGAGAACAGCGGGACGAGGAAGGCTACAGCCGCCTCGCGACCGTCGCCAAGCGCGGGGTTGTGCTGAATATAGTTTGGCGAGACATATGTTTTGAAGGCCCCTCGAACATCTTTCTGCACGTATAGCCGGTCGACAAACGCCATCACGACTGCTCGATTGCGAGCAGCGAGCGTCTCCTGCATGAGGACTGTTTCTTCTCCCTGCGTCATTTCATCCCGTCAACGGAGTTTCTCTACTTGCCCGCAGCGATAGTCAACTCCCTCTCTGGCATAGGCGATTCTGGATAGAGCCCCAGCACTTGTGCCTGCACACGCGCCAAACCAAGTAGCGCATCCGTGAACGGAGTTTTCACGCCCACCTTCTTTGCGATCTCGCTCACAGCTCCCACCAAGGCGTCCAGTTCCACTGCCCGTTTGGCCTCTACGTCCTGAAGCATCGAGGTCTTAAAAGCACCCAGCGACCGCGTGGATTCCTGGCGCTGTTCGGGGGTATCGCTCATCACGCAGCCGAACTTCGTGCCTACCTCTGCTGCCTCATACATCGCCTCAATGCAGAGCTGGCTGACGAGCGGATCGTTTAAGATGCGGTCCAGTGTGGCGCCAGTCAAGGCTGAGATGGGATTGTGGGTCATGTTTCCGAGCAGTTTCAGCCAAATGTCCTTCTGGATCGATTCGGAGGCAATTACGTCAAAGCCGGACTGGCTGAGCTGCGAGTTCAGCGCACTTAAACGAAGCGACGCCTTGCTATCCGGTTCACCGATGGAGAGCTTGTTTCCGCTCACGTGCTCGATCAGTCCAGGTTGTACCATTCTGCAAGAGAGCATGATGACGCAGCCGATCACTCGTTCCACGGGAATGTTGGCAGCGATGATGCCTTCGGGATCCACGGAGCGGAGCTGCATGCCCGCGTATGGGCCGCCGAAGCCATGGAAGAACCACCACGGCACACCATTCATGGCGGTCATCACAACCGTATCGGGCCCGAGCAGTGGCGCAATCTTCGGCGCAATGAACTTCAGCGTGGGACCCTTCACCGCAACAATCACGAGGTCCTGCTGGCCGAGCGTAGCGGGATCGCTGGTGGCATGCACCTTGGCCGAGAACGTCCCTCCTTTTTCGATCACGCGCAAGCCATGCTCCTGGATTGCGGCCAGCGTCGGACCAACCTCCACCACGCTTACCTCTGCCCCTTGGAATGCGAGGCGCAAACCCAGCAGTGAACCAATGGCACCTGCACCATAAATGCAAATCTTCATCACGATTCTCCTTTTAAACGCTGTGGCTCGCTGTGTGGCTGCCCTGTTGGTCTGCAATATGTCTTTCGGCGGAGCCCTGTTCTTTGCTTGCCGTGGGTGGAAGCAGTTGCGTGAGCCTGGCAACCAGCTGCCTGCGCAGCTCGGCCTTGCTCTCGTCGGTCCAGTCGTAGAAGCCGGCGTTGGTCGCCCAGCCTTTTCTGTTCCCGTTGATCATCTGCCGCAGCAGTGGGCTGGGTTCCTTGGCGGTGCTCAAGTCGGGAAGAATCACGCGGTGAATGTCCTCGGTAAGTTCCAATCCCACGAGGTCCGCATTCTCCAGTGGCGCGAGCACTGAAAGCCGAAGTCCGAAGCTGTTCTTGATACAAAGGTCCACGGTGGCCGCGTCGCAGATATCCGCTTCGACGATCGCAATTGCCTCGCGCCAGAGAGCGTGCTGGAGTCGGTTGGCCACAAACCCCGGTACGTCCTTCTTTACATGCACGGGCGTCTTACCTACAGAAGCCAGTAATTCCATGCAAGTGGCGATGACGTCTGGCCGGGTGTACACCGTCTGAACTACTTCGACGAGGGGAATCAAGTACGGCGGATTCCAAAAATGGGTCCCAATCATTCGCGAGCGGTCGGAGAGCTTCGCTCCTATTTCCGTAATGGGAATTACCGAAGTGTTACTCGCAAATATGCAGCTGGACGGCGCATGTTTCTCGACCTCAGCGAAGACCTGTTGCTTGAGCGCAAGCTTTTCCGGGACCGCCTCAATCACGAGGTCTGCGTCTCCTACTGCCTCTGCAAGAGAGCTGGTAAGACGGAGCTTGAGCAGCTCGCGCAGTTCGCCGCCAATGGCCCTGACATTTTCCCGGATCTTTCGCGGCGCGGCATCCAGCATTGCCGGCACTACGTCGTAGAGCGTTACCGCACAGCTGGAGTGCTGGAGAAACACTTGGGCGATTCCGTGCCCCATCAGGCCGGCGCCAAGGATTGTGACTCGCTCAATCCTCTTCATCGAATCCACCTCTGTCGCGGGAAGTGCGACTGCGGAACCCACCGGTTCGCGGCAATGCGAGGTTAGTCGGGTTATCGGCAAGGCAGGAAATACTTTGTTTGACTGATCCCATCACACCGGAGCTATTGCGCTGAGAGCCGCGTCACTGCGCTTTCCAATGCTTCGGTCTAAGCTTTCCTCGCATTTGCCTGTAACGTTCCGCAGTTTGCAAGAGGAGTGGGTATGAAGAAAGTCGAGTTGAAGGATGTGAAGCCGCACTCAGCTGCAAAGCACTTCAACTCGACTGCATTGAAACCGCGCAGCAAAGACGAAACCGGGTCAACAAAGATCGTGACCGGCCTCTCGCACTTTTTGCAGCGCGGCGGAAAATATTTTATTTGCTGAATGGGTGTCCGTTATGTCTGCATCGGCTGCACGCCGACAATGCTCGCGACAATCTCCATGGGTAGCATTCCGCCGTTTGCAAGATGCAGTTATTCACTATCTGTTAGGAGCGGAGAAATGAAGAAAGTTGAGTTGAAAGACGTTAAGCCTTACGCAGCTCCAAAGCACTTCAACATGACCGCGTTGAAACTTCATGGCAAGGACGAAACGGGTTCAACGAAGTTCTGGATGGGGCTGTCGTACTTCTTGCCGCAGGGCGGCGCCGAGTTCGATGCCTCGCCGACAGAGAAAGTGTACTTCGTTCTCAGCGGCGAAGTTACCGTTGTGGATGCCAACAACCAGAAGACGGTCCTGAAGGCGCAGGACTCGATTCACATCGGCGCTAATGAGGGCCGCTCAATCATCAACGAAGCCAACGTGCCTGCGAGCATGCTCGTGGTCATTAACTATCCGGAAGCATAGGACGACGCCATGACAACAGCGACAGTGGATCAGACGGTGAACCTCGATTACGTGAAAAAGATGTTTGACCTTAGCGGCAAGGTGGCAATCGTCACAGGCGGCTCAGGCGCAATCGGAGAAGCGATTGCGCAGGGTTTGGCGGCATACGGCGCTGACGTCGTGGTCACCGGGCGCACGCTGAAAACTCTAGAACAAGCGGTGAAGCTGATAGAGGCGCTCGGGCGCAAGGCATTGGCTGTGACTTGCGATGTGAGCAAAGAAGAAGACGTTATCAAGATGGTCGAACAGACAGTGAAGACCTTTGGCCGGGTCGACATTCTGGTGACCGTTGCCGGTTTGGCAATCCGTCACGCCGCCGAGGACTTTGTCGCCGACGACTTCGACAAGGTGATGGACATCAACGTCCGCGGCACTTTCCTACCTTGCAAGCACGTTGGCAAGCTTTTCAAAGAGCAGGGCTACGGCAAGATTATTACCATCTCTTCGGTGCGTGCATTTGCAGGCCATCCCGGCGGTTACGCGGCTTATGGCACAAGTAAGGGTGCGGTTAACCTGCTGACCAAACAACTAGCGACCGAGTGGGCAAAATATCACATCAACGTTAACTCTATTGCCCCTTGTATTGCGTGGACTCCACTTACTCAGGAAGTCCTCGACAATAAGAAACTTTATGACATTTTCATGTCGCGCATTCCGCTTGGGCGCGCGGCGTTAACTCAGGACTTTATTGGAGCCGCAGTCTACCTGGCGTCCCCGGCCTCGGACTTTGTTACTGGACAGATTTTGTATGTCGACGGCGGCACCACCGCCGGCTAAGTAAGACCGATGGATTCAGCGAGCGTGAGGATTCTGCATTGAGGGACTCTGTGGCGTCATAGATGGAATTCTGGAGGAATTGAAATGGGCAAGAAAGTATTCGTGGATCTGAGCCACCCGTTCTATGGCGATATGCCGCTTTGGCCGTACTTCGCCAAGCCGGAGATCGCGCCGATGCATAGTATGGCGAAGGGCGGCGTACTGACGCAGATGATTAAGTGCACGATGCACACCGGCACGCACGCGGACGCTCCGCGTCACGTGATGGAGCGCATGTTCAACGGCCAGCGCGCACTTTATTCGCATGAGCTGCCAGTGGATGCGTACTGCGGCGACGCCGTGTGCCTGGACATCAAAGTGGATCGCTGGAAACTGATCATGCCAGCGGACCTGGACGACGCGGTAGCGCGCGCAGGACTGAAGAACAGCGAACTGAAGGGGATGGTCCTGTGCCTCAACACTGGGATGCACCGCAAGTTCGACGACAGCAAGGAGTATTACCACTACTCGCTGGGCTGCGGCTGCGATGCGGGCAAGTGGTTTGTGAAGCACGGCGTGAAGGTGGTTGCGATGGACCAGCAGGCGCTGGATCATCCGCTGCATACTTCCATCGGAAATAACGGAACCCGCATGAAGCTGGATGGCTACAGTGGCAAGTCCGTCTGCGATGAGTATATCGAGCAGTTTGGTATGGAAGCCTATGCCGAGTTCGACAAAGAGCTCTACATCGAGCTTCATGGCAAAGCTAAGTACGACGAGAAGTTCGGCGACCTGGAAGCTATCGGCTGTTATGGAACCTGGGAGCCGTGCCATAAGCTCATGCTCGGCCACGGAATCGTTGGCGTGGAAAACCTGGGCGGCGACCTGGACAAGGTAAAGGGCAAGCGTTTCCGCTTCTTTGCTTTGCCAATCCGCTGGCACATGGGCGACGGCTCGATGGTGCGCTGCGTTGCCGAGATCGACGAGGACGAGATCGTCCCGGCTCCCGAGCGCGTTTACGCGTACGGAGCAATGTAGCTTTTCTCCTCCCGCCCTTTCCATCAGCGGCAGGGGCGGGCAGGACGAATAAGGAGAGACTTAACATGAATCCAATCGTAATCACCGCGGCACTCAACGGACCGATCGCAACGAAAACCGACCATCCGGGACTGCCAACCTCTCCTGAGGAAATGGCGGCTGCAGCGGAAGGTGCCTACAAAGCCGGCGCAGCGGTCGTACACATCCATATTCGCGACGAGCAAGGTTTGCCCACCGTCGAATTGACGCGGGTACAGCAGGTCCTTGACGCAATCAAAGAACGCGTGCCCGAAGTGCTCACGCAACTTTCAACGGGCGGCATCGAGCCAACCTATGCAGACCGCGCTCGCCAAGTCGAACTGCTGCCCCGGATGGCCAGCCTGAACCCAAGCACCATGACATTTGGTCTCGCGGAGTTCCGCAATCCGCCAAAAGAGGTTCGAAAGCTCGCCGCGCGCATGATGGAATTGGGAGTCAAGCCCGAGCTGGAAGTCTACGACTACGGCGACCTGGATCTTGCCATGACGCTTTTCAAAGAGGGTCTGCTGATTGAGCCGCTCCAGTTCTCTCTCGTTCTGGGCGTGGCAGGAGGAGCTGCCGCAACGCCGCAGAACCTCTGCAACCTCGTGACTAATCTTCCCAATGGCGCGATTTGGCAGGTAATCGCAATAGGGCGGGCGAACCTGCCGCTGACCACCATGGGAGTCGCTATGGGCGGCAATGCGCGCACCGGACTCGAGGACACTCTCTATCTGCGTAAAGGCGTGCTGGCCGACAATGCGTCCCTGGTGGCCCGTCTAGTTCAGGTCGCCAAGGTGCTCGACAGGACGATCGCAACACCGGCCGAAGCGGAGAGACTTCTACAGTTACCCAGTGTGCAGAAAGCCGCAAGCGTTTAGTGGAGGTTTGTTTGTCGCACTCTCGAGGCCCACGACTGAGTTGTGGGCCTCTTTAACTCAACTCGATCTGAAAAATATGAGCCACCCTACTTAAAGTTTGTAGAGCGGCTCATCTTCGACACGTTCAGATTGACGCACAGGAGGTTTGCAGATTTACAGACAAATTTCTGGCCTGCTCAAGTCCGTTGAGTATCCGGAATACACCTTCGGAGAGTGCTTGCAACTCATCCTCTCCGGGATAGATGTGAACGGGTGCCAACCACTCCAGGTATTCGCGTAGCTTGGAGGTAACCAATTTCGAGTGCGCCATGCCCCCAGTGAGCAGCACGGCATCCACGTTTCCCTTGAGCACGACCGCCATTGAGCCGGCTTCCTTTGCAATCTGGTACACCATTGCATCCAGCACCGCCGAGGCCTCTTTGTCGCCGCCTTCAATCCTGCGCTCCACTTCCATCAGGTCTCTGGTACCGAGGTAGGAGTACATTCCACCTCCGCCAAAGACGCGCTCTTCCACCTGCTTGCGAGTAAGGTCGCCGCGGAAGCACGCCGCAATCAGCGGACGTACCGGCAGTGCCCCAGAGCGGTCCACGCCGAACGGGCCCTCCTCGCCGGTATTGTTGTCGATCATTCGGCCATTGAGATGGGCTGAGATGGAGTTGCCGCTTCCCATGTGGACCACAATCACACTCAGAGATTCATATGTCTGTTTCTGATCCGCCGCAAATCGCTTGGCGACGGCCTTCGTGTTTAGCGCATGGCAGAGCGCAACGCGGGGAATTAAAGTGGAACCGGAGAGTCGCGCACAGTCCTGCCACTCATCCACGCTGACCGGATCGACGACGTAGGCGTTCACACCGGCCTTTGTCGCAAAGGTCTGTGCAAGGAACGCTCCGAGGTTTGAGGCATGCTCTCCTCGGAGGGCCAGCCGCAGTTCTTCCAGCATTCGCTCGTCCACCAAGTAAGTGCCACTCTGTACTGACGGCAGCAGCCCGCCGCGGCCAGCGACGGCGGCGAAAACGTCCGACGCGTAACCCGCCTTCTCCAGTTCGGCGCTAATGGCGGCCGCGCGGTAGTCGTGTTGCTCCAGCACGGACTTGCCGTCAAATTGCTTCAGTTCTTCGGCGCAGTGGCGAACTGTCCTCTCCAGTTCCAAGACGTTGCCCCTGTACACCGCAAACTTGGTGGAGGTCGCCCCTGGATTGATGGCGAGAACAAGTCCGATGCTATTGGGCACAGATCACCCCGAGTGCGATGGAGTTGATCTTATCGTCGGCACTCTCCACTCGCGATGGAATCAGTATCGGAACCCTCGCCCCCACCACAACATGCGCGCAACTCGATTTGCCAAGGTACTTGACGGACTTGCCCAGCAGATTGCCCGCCTCAATGCTGGGGACGATCATGCAGTCGGCGTGTCCGGCTGCAGGATGCTTGATTCCCTTGGCTTCGGCGGCGGCGGGCAACAGTGCGCCATCCAGCGCCACTGGTCCAAATACATCAGCGTCGCCAAACTCGCCCGCCTCGCACATCTCGACCAGTGCCTTAGCATCTACCGTGGAGGGCACGGAGTTTGAGACCGCCTCAGTTGCACTCATTACCGCCATCTTAGGTCGGGCGATTCCAATCTTGCGCATGACTTCGATGCCGTTCTGCAGAATTTCCTTCTTGGCGTTGAGGTTGGGGAGGATGTTCAGTCCGCCATCGGTGACGCCCACCAACCGGAGCACGCCGGAGAGGGTGTCTTCGTAGAGAAGAACGTCACTCAGCACGCGCCCGGTGCGAAGGCCCACCTCCTTCTTGAGAACTGCGCTTAGCAATTCATCAGTTCGTAGATGACCTTTCAGGAGAATGTCCACCTCGCCCGCGCGAGCCATCTGGACCGCAGTTTCCGCGGGAGTTGAGGTTTCGACAATCCTGGCTCCGGCGAGCAGCTCGCCAAGGTTCATTTGTTCGGCCGTTCGACGAATGCTGTCAGCGTCGCCGATCAGCACGAATCCAGCCATTCCAAGCTGGCGTGCGCCCTCAGCCGCGCTGAGTGCGATCGCATCGTCAGCCACTACCACGGCAACGCGCTTTGCACCTCTCGCGCAGGCTCGCTGACGCAGTTCTGTAAAGTTATGGACCACTCCAGCCGATGGTGTGATCGAAATTTCTGTCGTCATATCTGTTCCTCGAAGAGTTTCCAGTTACATGCGGAAGCTGAGGTGCACTCCCCTGGACTGAGATTCTGGCGTAATCATCGACTGTAGGGAAATACTTTGTTTGGCAGAGACCCAACCTTGGCGGTATTGCAGAGATGTACTATTGCCCATGGCGTGCCGATTCTCGTGTCGCCGTCCGCCGTCTTCGCCCGCAAATCTCGTCTCGAATCGGAGTTGTCCGAACCGGGTCTTGAGGATTGGTTATAGCTGAGAGGTACAGTGGATTTTCAAATAAAGTATTTCCCTTGCGTCCTGCTCCCAGAGCAGAATCCTTACCGTGCAGAATTACGCGGACCTACGCAATTGGTGTGCGATCTGCTTTGGTCAATTTCAACGCAAAACTCCGGAAGCTTCCGGGGAAGGGTACGAGACGCATGAAGATCCTAGGTATCACCTGCGGAAGAAACAACAGCAACACCGAGATCCTCGTTAAAGAGGCGTTGATGGGAGCTGAAGAGGCCGGCGCTGAAGTGGAGCTCATTCGTCTGCATGACCTCAACATCAAGCCATGCACCGGCTGCAATTCCTGCGTGATCGACCTGTTCGAAAAGGGCGGCACCGGTCATTGCACCATCCACAACGACGACTTCGACTTCATCAATGAGAAGTTTCTCGACTGCGATGGCATGGTGGTCGGCTCACCTATCTATGAGAAGAGCCCCAGCGGACAGCTGAAGTGCCTGAATGATCGCATGGGCCCCTCGCACGATATGGCCTTTCAGATGATCGCGCGTGACATTCGCAAGGCAAAGGGTATCACCAAGGGCACCGGCCCCGATCCCCGCTTTTTCAAGGACCGCGCCTCCATACTGATCGGCGTCGGCGGAAGCGAATGGGACACTCTGGCCGCTCCCCTGCTCCACCTCTTTGTCTTCCCCATGCAGGTCGAAGTGCTGGACAAGATCATTGCCAACTGGGTGGGGCTACCAGGTGCGGTGCTCTTCCGGGATGACCTGCTGACGCGCGCCCACAGTTCTGGCCGGCACCTTGCCGAGAGCCTGAAGGGGCCGATCTCCAATGCCAAGTACATTGGCGACCCCGGCATCTGCCCACTCTGCCATTCCAAGCTGGTCGAGATTCGCGAAGGCGATAAAAACTATCCCGCGATCTGCGGCATCTGCGGCGTGCGCGGCACGTTAACGGTGACGGACGGTAAGGTGAAGTTCGAGATAGCGGAAGAACACAAGGCGGAGTCGCACGTCCTGCTCTCCGGCAAGTTTAACCACGCCAAGGAACTGCAGGAACGCTCGCTGATGCCACACCCGAACGCGCATGAGATTCCCGAGCGCATAAAGAAGTACAAATCCTATTTGATGCCGTGCAAGCCCGCTCATACAGCGGTCTAGAAAGATAGCGATATGGCTCAACTTGAAACGGATGTTGTTGTGATTGCGGCGGGTGCCAGCGGACTGGCTGCATCAGTCGCCGCAGCTCAACTGGGACTGAAGGTCATCACGCTGGAAAAGAGCTCCACCACTGGCGGAGCTGCCAACATGGGCATGGGCCCGCTGGGCATTGAGAGCCGGCTGACTCGGGCCAAGCAGTTTTCGCCCACCAAGGACGAGGCCTTCAAGGTGTTCATGGACTATGTTCACTGGCAGGCCGACGCCAAGTTAGTACGCGCCCACCTGAACAAGTCGGGCGAGACCATCTCCTGGCTGGAAAACCTGGGGGTCACGTTCGCAGAGCCTGCGTCGTACTTCCCGGGCTCCTATCCGACCTGGCACATCGTGCAGCCTGAATCGGGGCATCCCGGACCGACGGCGGCAGCCACCATGCTGAAGATCCTTACCCAGCGCGCCAAAGAACTCGGCGTGAAATTAATGTTGCAGACACCCGCCACCAAGCTGCTGAAAGACGGCGACAAAGTGGTGGGAGTGGTGGCAGAGGACAAGTCCGGCGAGGAGCTTGAGATCAAGGCGAAAGCAGTCATCGTGGCCACTGGCGGCTTCGGCGACAACCCGAAGATGATCAAGAAGCATACCGGCTACGATTGGGGTAAGGATCTGCACACCTTCCGCATCCCCGGACTGGAAGGTGATGGTATGCGCATGGCATGGGAGGCTGGCGCCATGTCTACTCCGATGCGCATGGAGCTCAGCTTCGGCTGCGCTGATCCCATGTCGCTCGGCCTTGACTGGCTGCCGCTTTTCCACCAGCCACACCTGATGCTCAACCTGCTAGGTGAGCGCTTTATCAACGAGGCCGAAGGCAATGACAGCTTCAAGGGCAACTCCATTGCCCTGCAAAAGGAGCGCCAGTGCATCTTCGTCTTTGACGAGACGATCAAGAATGAGATGAAGACTTATCTGGACTTCATCAACCTTGTGATCCAGACACCGACCCTGGCGAATATCGACGAGATGATCCAGAGAATTATGGCAAACGGCTACCCGCATTTCTTCGTGGCGAATTCGGTTGAAGAACTTGCGGAGAAGACCGGCATGGAACCGACCGGGCTTCACGCAACACTCGAGCACTACAACGAATGTTGCGATCACGGCTACGACGATCTGTTCGTCAAGCCCACGCGTTACCTACGGCCTGTCCGGAAAGCCCCCTTCTATGCGCTACGCCTGTTCCCAGCCGGCTATGGAAGCCTGGGAGGGATCAAGATCAACTACAAAACGGAGGTGCTCGATAAGGGCTGGAACCGGATTCCGGGACTGTACGCCTCAGGCACCGACGCCTGCGACATCTACGGCGACACCTATGTCTTCCAGCTCCCAGGGAACACCATGGGCTTCGCATTGACATCCGGCCGCATGGCCGCTGAACACGCAGCCGAGTACATCAAGTCGCTCTGATGTAACGGACGCACCAGTGGCACCAAGGAGGAGGCCAAGTGCCTCCTCCTTCATTCTTGCGCCAAACGTAAACAGGCCACCCGAGCGAACCCGGGCGGCCTGTTCTGAAGCGTTGCAAGACTAGCGGTAGATGTAGTCTCCTGCTTTGTAACGCGGCGGAATCACAGGTACCTGGAGATACGAGTCGTACTTACCTCCGGAGTGGATCACGTGTGTTCCCTTGTTGTCCGTCTCCCAGGTGAATGGCTCAAACCAGCCCTCGCGAATATAGTGGCCGGAGACTTGGACTTCAATCTGCTGCCCCTTGTGCCAGATTCGGCTGGACGGGCATAGTTCAATGTCCACCGGGACAATTTCACCCGGCTTCAGCTTCTCTTCCGCGCGGTGCGCCTGCACCGGCTGGTACTTGGTGGTCAGCTTGGGATCGAGCGCGCGATGGGAGGCCCGCATTTTGCCCCAGCAGCCGGGGTGTGGCTCGCCGAGCACGTTCCAAGGCAGCCAGTTCCCTTCCTCGTCAAGCTTGCGGATGGCGATGAAGAGGTCCATATCCTCATTGCCCTGGGCTTCCACCCACAGACGAAGCCACATGTAGCCGGTGATCTCAGTCTGCTCTGTGAACTTAAAACAGAAGGTGGTCTTCCCGGTCTCACCGTCGTAGCTGATGCTGGACTCAGCGGCCGCAGGCTCCGTCGACATCGACTGGCTGGCGGCATCAATGTACAGGCGCTTGTACTGGGTGCGGGCAAGCGGATACTCATTCTCCTTGCGCCTCAACTGATAGTCGCAGTCGAAGGCATCCATGACGTCAAGGCGGACTTTGGAAGTCAGCTCCCAACCGTTGCGAATGTCCTTGAGGTAACGGTCGTAGAAGCGCTTGAGGTCCTCCAGATTTTCCGAAGCGTAGGTGTCAGGCCACTCAAAGTCGCGATGCACGCGCATCCACTTCTTAGGCGAGCGAATCTTGCGGAATCCCTCAAAGGAGCCGCGGAGGTGCATGTGGCTCCAACTGCCCGTGAAGTACGCAGGGATGCGGATCTTCTCCCACTTGGGGATCTTGTCTTCCCAGTATCCGTTGATGAGCGGATAGCGCACAGCCATGGCGGCGTTGTCGTCGATGTATCCACTGCCGACCAGCGAACTGGCGATGAAGCCATTGAAGCCGAGCGCCGGGATGCCGCCCTCGTAGAGCGACTCGCGATAGAGATCGCCGGTGCCCTCCCAGGGCGCGATGCAGGCCAGATGCGGTGGCTGCTCGGCGGCAATGCGATATTGCACCATCGCCACGCCGGAGTTGCCGAACATTCCAATCTTGCCGCTAGACCACTCCTGCGTGGCCAACCACTCGATAAAGTCGTAACCGTCGCGGCCGTCTTGTGTGCCAAACATATTAATGTCGCCCTCGGAGCGGCAGACTCCGCGCGGATCGGGATTAACGATGGCATAACCGTAGTGGCACCAGTAGGCGGGGTCGGCGGACTCAAACTTCGCCAGTCGTGAGACAGTCCCGGGCGGGACGCCCATCGCCTGCCACTCGTGGTTCTCCTGCTGCCGCTTGCCGAAGTAGCTCCAGTTGACGAGGGACGGAACGTTTATGGCTCCTTCCGGGCGGAAAATGTCGGTGTAAATCACGGTTCCGTCGCGCAGGGTAACGGGCACATCCTGCTCGCAGACAATTCCAGGTTCTGCAATATAAGTCCGGGGATTCAGGTCAGGGCAGAATCCAAAGGCAGAGATATCGGCCGATTCGCCTTCCGTCGGCGATATCGGCGTTCTTGCCTTCTTATAGATAACTTCAATTTCCTCGTTGCCAAATTTCTCAACAACGATTTTCTTTTCGGGCATGGGTTGGGCCGTCGTTGACGCCATCTCTGTTACCTGCTTTCTTGAGGATCTCCCTACTGTTACAACCGGACCGACTTACTCAGCGAGTCCGGCAACGTACTCGGCTGCTTCTCCGAATGTCTGCTTCCGCCGGAACTCCATGAAGGGAATCTGAATGTCGAATTCCTCTTCCAGGACTGCGATGATCTGAACATAATTGACCGACTTGGCCTTGAGGTCCTCGATGAACCGAGTCCCGGCGTTGAATTGCGAGGCGTCTGTCTTGTAGAGCTCCGCCGCGCGCTCGGTAATCTTTTCCAGGATTTCTTCTTTTGAACTCATTTCTCGCTCACTCCTCTTGAACTCTCGAATTGAATGGCGGCCATGACCGCACAGACTGCCGACTACGACAGAAGTTTTGCAAACCGGTGTGCCACCATTGCATCGCCGTGGAAACGCAACTTTCCTGTGTTCCACATCGCCGTCATGGGATTGAACCGCTGCTTGGACTGCTCCACGATGAGGGGTAGCGGGCCGATAGTGTTGAGTACTGCCTCCGGGTGGTCTCCTTCGAAGGGCCCCGATGCCTCGCCGTCCTCGATAATGATGTGCCACATGCCGTCGTTGCTGGCGGTAAAGTCGTAGCCTAGAATCCAGTTGACTCCCGCAAACTTTTCCGGCCGGCTTTGGATCTTGGCGACCAGCTCTTCCAGAAATTCCTTCGGGGTAGTAGTTGTCTCACTCATCAGAGATCTCCTGGGACGTTATATGAATGCCTTACTACTTTGAGGCTCCGGCTGCCAGCTCAAAGCTGGACCACACCGGCACGCCCGAGTAGCTCTTTGCTTTCTCTTGCCCGCACAGAACACGCAATGCTCCACAGGCCATTGCTTCCATCTCAAGTTCGCCCGGATAGACTTTCACCGCAGCGATGTAGCTGACCATCTCAGTCACTTTCTTTACCAGGTACGGATCGCGCACACATCCGCCAGTGAGCAGAATGGCGTCCACGTCGCCGTGCAGCACCGTGGCGTAAGCGCCGATGTGCTTTCCGAGCTGGTAGATGAATGCGTCGTAGATGGTCTCGGCATAGCTATCGCCGTTCTGAATTCTCTGCAATATCTCGCGCGTATCGGACGTGCCGAGATGATCGACGAGACCGCCGTTCTTGCGGATGCGGTCATGCAATTCGCGCTCAGTGAACTTACCGGAGAAGCAGAGCTTGACGAGCGCCGCGGCAGGAAGCGTTCCGCTGCGGGTGGGAGCCATGGGCCCTTCGCCCTGCACTACATCGTTGGAGTCAACCATGCGACCCTTCTTGTGAGCGGTGATGCTGACGCCGCCGCCAATGTGTCCGATGACCAGATTCAAGTCTTCATAGCGCTTGCCGATTTGCTGCGCATAGCGCTGGCCGACCTCCTTCTGGTTCAGCGCATGGACCCGGCTCTCGCGGAAGATGTCCTTCCATCCGGTGATGCGCGCTACCAGATCAAACTCATCCACATCCGGCGGATTCACGACGAACGCCTGGGTGCCGTAGTCACGGGCAAATTCGTCAGCCAGCAGGCTGCCGATGCTTGCAGGGTGCTTGATGGTGAAGCCAATCCGCGCGTGATGGAGCAGCAGATCGTTGACGGCATAGGTGCCGCCGGGCAGCGAGACCAGACTGCCGCCGGAGCCGATGAAGGCGCTGGTGCCCTCGAGCGAGATGCTGGCCTTCGCCAATTCCTGCAGGATCGTCTCCTTGCGATAGGGAACCTGGTCGGCGATTTCCTTGAACTCTTTCAGGCGGGCCGCGTCATGCGCGACATTCACCGAGAAGATCGGCGTCTCGTTCTCAAAGACGGCCACCTTGGTCGAAGTCGAACCCAGGTTGAACGCGCAAAGTTTGAATTTCGTCTGCATACCGGAATCTCTCTCCACTCCAAGTCAATTGCTTTCTGCGCTCAAATCTCTACGCGTGGACGGCAGCGGCCTTGCTCTGTGCCAGCACAACCACGTTGGCCACAGCGCCCACAATGTCTTCCACCGTCGCACCCCGCGAAAGGTCGGTGATGGGCTTGGCGAAGCCCTGCAGCAACGGCCCATAGCTGGCGGCCTTGCCAAATATCTGAACCAACTTCACGCCGATGTTCCCTGAATTCAGATCGGGGAAGATCAGGATGTTCGCCTTACCAGCAACCTCGCTCGGCTCTTTCACCTTGCGCGCTGCCACGGCCGGGACTATTGCGGAATCCACTTGAAACTCGCCATCTACCAGCAGGTCGGGGCGACGCTGGCGGATGATCTGCAGCGCCTCAATCACGCGGTCCACTTTCTCGTGCTGCGCGCTTCCCTTGGTGGAGAACGAGAGCAGTGCAACGCGCGGCTCAAGGTCCAGCAGCGTGTGCGCTGTCTCCGCAGTGGTGATCGCGATGTCCGCCAGTTCGTTCGCGCTGGGGTCGGGGCACACGGCGCAATCTGCGTGAATCAGCAGATCGCCGTCAGGGCCTTCATATCCAGGTATCGACCAGATGCCCATGCTGGAGATCGTTTCGATTCCGGGCTGCATTCCGAGAATTGCCTGCGCAGCAAGAATCACCTCGCCAGTGGTGTGCACCAGTCCGGCCACTGTGCAATCAGCCTCGCCGACAGCTTCCATCAGCACCGCAAAATTCAGCGGCTGCCGCACCATGCGCTTGAGTGTCTTCGCAGAAAAATTTGTGTTCTGCTGCAACTGCCGCGCCACGTAGTCGTCCACCAATGCTTCGTCGGTGTGATCAACAACGGTGATGCCGTCACAAGAGGTGCCCAGGCTGGCTGCCATTGTCGCAATCGTTTCCGGCTTGCCGATAAGAATCGGATGCGCAATTCCAAGGTCGGCCGCTTGCCGCGCCGCCTGCAGAATCCGCTCCTCGCCTGACTCCGGAAAGACGACCTTCTTCGGATCAGCCTTTGCCTTCGCTTGCAGGTACGCCTTAACTCCGCGGCTCATCTCGTATGCTCCTGAACTAACTTTAGGACCGGTGACACCCATGACGGAAATACTTTGTTTGTTCGGGATTCCTGCTCAAAATGCATCACGCGCGCACCTGTGTCTCAGCCAACACCGCCACTGCCACGGCGTAGTCACCGTCGTACGAAAGACTCACGAGCACGCGCCCGACGCCGCACTGCCGCGCCAGTTCGGCGAAGCGTCCGGACAAGTGCGCTAACGGCTCGCCAAACTCTCCGTCCTCGATCTCGATATCGGAAAACTGCACCTCAGCCGTACCGGCAATACCGAAGGTCTTGAAGATCGCCTCTTTCGCCGCAAAGAGCTTGGCCAGGTACACAACAGGGTCGGGCCGCTGCCGCGAGCGTTCCCGCTCAGCGGAGGTGTAGACCTTTTGGAGGAAGGCCTCCGCGCCGCTGTTCGCAAGAACACCTTGCATCCTGCTGATGGCGATGATGTCGATGCCTGCACCAAGTGCCATGGTTCTCTCTCGTAGAGTTAGTAGTCTCCCCAAAACTTGACTGGCGAGATTTGCAGCCGCAGATTGCAGTTCAGGCAGCGGCTCGCCTCGGCGAGCGCGTCCTGCTCTGGCAGCCCTGCCTCAACGACGGTGAAACTCTTCACGCGCTCCTCGGCATTGAGCCGGCATTGTTCATGCCGCCCCTCCGCTGCAAAGCTGCCAGCTTTGCCGACAAAAGCTTTCCACTCCGCAGGAGGCGCAAGCGTCTCGTTAATGTTCCCCTTGCCTCCGAGATACTTGTCCACCGCCGAGGCCGTCTTGCGCGCCGAGGCGATCGACTGAATAACTGAAGTCGTTCCGAACACCACATCGCCTGCAGCAAAGACGCCTTCCGCACTGGTCTCCAGGGAGTACTCATCTACCTCGACCAGACCGCGCGGTGTCTTATCGAGGTCGAAGTCCTCTGGAAGGTCAGGACGCTGCCCGATGGCGAAGATCACTGTGTCAGCCGCGATGACATGGTCGGAGTCAGGCACAAACTCCACCTTGAGTTTGCCGTCCTCGAAAGCGAACGACGAGACATCGCGGCATTCAAGCCCGGTTACGTGCCCCTCCGCGCCGAGCACCTGCACAAATCCCTGCGAGGTGTGGAGGATGATTCCCTCTTCCAATCCCTCTTCGATTTCGTCTGGCGAGGAGAGCATCTTGTCCCGCGGCTCCAGGCAGGCAACGCGAATCTCCTTGACTCCAAGCCTGCGGGCCACGCGAGCACAGTCGAACGCTACATTCCCACCGCCTACAATCACCAAGCGATCGCCCAGTTTGTCCGGCGTGCCAAGGTTGACGCTGCGAAGGAAGCTCACCGCATTCAATACCCCGTTGAGATTGTTGCCGGGAATTGGAAGCTTGCCTCCGTTGTGCGCGCCCACCGCAACCACTACGGCGTTGAACTCCTGCTCATCGATTAGGTCGCTGATCGACTCAACGCGCGTCCCGGTGCGAATCTCAACGCCGACGCTGCATATCTCCGCCACTTCGCGGTCGATGATGTCGCGCGGCAGGCGATACTCGGGAATGCCGTAGCGAAGCATTCCTCCCGCCTTCGGTAGTTCCTCAAAAATCACCGTCTCATGCCCGAGCTTCGCCAAGTAATATGCCGCAGTCAGCCCGGCGGGGCCGGAGCCGATCACCGCCACGCGCTTGCCTGTGGGCGCTTCATGTCGCGCCTTCCTTTTCCAGGGCTGCTCGGTGTCTTGCTCAATTGCAAAGCGTTTCAGATTGCGCAAAGAAATCGGGCTGTTGACCAGCGCGCGGCGGCAGACGCTTTCGCAGGGATGAACACAGATGTAGCCGAGCGAGAGGGGCAGCGGCACCTTTTCACGGATGACCGCCGCAGACTCTGCGTACTTGCCTTCACTCAGGAAGCGCACGTAACGCGCCGTGTCGATCTCTGCCGGACAATTGGCGCGACACGGAACCAGGGCATCGCGGCGCTTGCGTCCCTGTACCAGGTCGGGCTTGTCCATAATGGCGCCGGTGGGGCAGACCTCGGCACACGCCCCGCAGAAGCGGCAACCGGCCTCTTCCCAATTCTTGCCTACTCCGATGCCGGCACTGTTCTCTTCGCCACGCTTCACGAAGGTCAGAACCTCGGCACCACGCAGCTCATTGCACGCGCGCACGCAGCGACCGCAATTCACGCAGCGGGCAAAATCGAAGGCAAGCAGCGGGTGTGTAGTGTCCGGGGGAATGTATTTCGCGCGTCGCCGCACGCTCAGGTGCTCACTGGTTCCCAGGTACTGCTTCAACGACTGCAACTCGCAATTGAGGTACTTGGTGCAGGTGCTGCACTCTTCAGGATGGTCGGAGAGAAGCAGTTCCATGGCCAGGCTGCGAAGCTGCTGGAGGCGCGGGGACTTGGTACGCACTTGCATCCCGTCCTCGGCTGGGAGATGGCAGGAAGCAGGGCAACCCTCAACACCTTCCACCTCCACCAGGCACAAGCGACAAGCCCCCGCGGGGCGCAGGTCCGGATGATCGCACAGGTGCGGGATGTAGATTCCCGCCTCGAGGGCCGCGTTCAAGACGCTACTCCCTGGCTTTACCTCAACTTCTTTGTCGTCAATCTTCAGCTTGATCATCACGCCGCTATTTCCCTACTGGCTGAGCCTGGTCGCAGGCCGATACCGAGCATTGCTTTACATTTACATGCGATTCGAATTCCGCGCGGAAGTGCTGCAATAAGCTGAGCACAGAGTCAGTCGCGTTTCTGCCATTCGCGCACAGCGACCCAGCCTTCATCCCGTCGGCGAGCTTCAGCAACAGATCGATGTCGCCGGGCAACGCCCGTCCCCGCACTATGTCGGTGAGCACGTCCATGAGCTGCCGTGTGCCTTCGCGGCCAAAGGTGCACTGCCCGCATGAGGCGTTGTGCGCAAGCACCGCGTCCTTTCGTGCCAGCTCCACCGCACACTCAGAGATGACGGCGGCGGTCAGCACGTTGGCGGCAACTCCGCAGCCGACGGCGCAAAGTGCCTCATGATCGAGTGCGACGTCCAGCGCAGACTCCGGCAGCCACGGACCTGCGGGGTAGCCCACCTGCACCGCCTTCAGCCCGCCTTGGGCAACACCGGCTTCGGTCACAATTTGCCGGAGCGAAACGTTGGTAGGAACCTCAATGACACCGCCGCTCCGGAACTCACCCGCGAGTGCAATCATCTTGGTGCCTGGATCCTCCGCTGCTCCGATGGCGGCGAACCACTGCGCGCCCTCGCGCAAGATCTCCGCGACTAGCGCGAGTGTCTCCAAACTCTCCACAACCGTTGGACTCGCCTGCAACCCATGCGTCTCGATACTTGGAGGAGTCACGCGAGCCCGCGCCGGCTTGCCTTCAAGGAAATTCAGGAGGATGCTTGGCTCCTCGCCGCCCAACCCGCGTGGGACTTCGCACACAGTTGCCTCGCAATTGAAACCCGAGCCAAGAATGTTTACACCCACCAATCCCAGCGCCTTGGCCTGACCTACTGCAGACTTCGCGCGATCGAGGGCGAGCGCGTCTTCCGCGTCAACACACAGCCAGAACTGATCGGCACCAACAGCGTAAGCGGCAATCAGTAACCCTTCGAGAACAGCGTGGGGATCACCCTTGAGCAATACACCGTCTTTGCTGAACTCCGCTCCCGCGGCCATTCTGCCGACTACGAGTCTTCTGCTAGCCACTTCCGCACGGCAGTTGCGCCACTTCTTCTCCACGCATAGAGCCGCGCCGTCTCTCGCGCGAAGCTTTGAAGCCTCCAGTTCCGCCAGCACCCCGTCGGTAGAGCGAGCCAGTGTCTTGTTCAGTCCTTCATAGGCACCGTTGGCAATCGCGTGCAGAATCTGCTCCGGATCGATGCGCCCACAGCGCTTCAGCGTGATGCGCCTCTCGAGGCAGAGCTGCGGGGATATCCCCGCGGGCATTTCATCGCACCCTATTGCCCGCGGATTATCGTCCTCAGAGCGCCGCCACTCAGCCAATGCCCGCTCTTTGACTTCGCTAAAATTCATAACCTCCGAAACCCTCTCTCCTTGCAGCTAAGCGCTCTTCGCAGTCTTCGAATGGATCGCGCACAGAATCAGCCCCAGCGCCGCTGCCCCCGAAATGATGGTAATCGGCAGCGAATATCCGCCCGTCTGTTTGAGTGCAAGCGAAGTCACAAATAATCCGGCTGAGCCTCCGAAGGCACCGACCCCCAGCCATAGACCGTTCATCGGCCCAACAAGGCCATGTTCGTAGAGTTCGCTGATCCGGCTCTGCACCATTGGGAAGAGCATTCCTATACCGGCACCGGAGAGCATTAGCACGGCCATGAATGCTGGGCGGGTGCCGCAGACAAATTGCGACTGTAGTCCGCAGTAGCTGAGCGCAAGAACAAATGCCAGGATGAGTACGACGCGCGCCCGCCCGCGGAAGAACTTGTCAAGCAGCAGTCCGCCCACGATGGGACCAATAATGGCACCGAGTTGCACCACGCCCATCATCTGCCCTGCAACGACCGGCCCCATGGCTAGACCTACAGGCCGCGGCTCTGCGAAGTAAGAGGGGGAGAGGCTGAATGCGCACTGCATGATCCAGTTGACGGCGAAAGTCATGACCACTCCGAGCCAGGTGTACGGCTGACGCAGCGCAGCGGTAAAGGCCGTGGGAGAACTAAGCGGCTCCGCATCGGCGCTGCCCCGCGGCATGTGCAACTTTGCGATCCGGAAAACCACGATGCAGTACACAAGCGCGAACCAGCCCACCACTGACATCAGCGCAAGCGCGTGCTGCCAGCTACCCAGCGCCCGGAACAGCACAGGCGAAACAAGCACGGCAATGGCGACACCCACTGGATTGCATGCGCCCGGAATGCCGAGTGCCAAGCCTCTCTGCTCAGGAGGGAACCACTGCAATACGAGCGGAGCCATGCCTGCCATGGCAAATCCAACGGCGCAGCCCTGCATGGCCCGCACCACTAGCAGCGTTCCGTAAGCACCACCCAGCGCCAGCAACGCCGTGGTTGCCACTGCCGAGAGAGTGGCACTGATGATGAGTAGTGCCGGCGCGCCCATACGTCGTGAAAGAAATCCTGCGGGGAAGAAGGAGAGCGCAGCGAAGAGCATGAAGACGGTCATGACGGTAACCGCCCGCGCCAATCCCACACCCAGGCCTCGGGCAATTTCGCCCAGCAAAGGAGTGCAGGACATGGCTGAGATCTGGAAGGCGATTACGGTGAGGCACGACGCGGCGAGTACGGCCCAGCGGAAGCTACTATGCTGGACCTGTTCTGGCCTTGCGCTAACCTCAGATTCCATCGTTGCAAACTGGCTCGGCATCATCGACTCCCTACTTGAACGGACTAGGCGGAGCATCGAACGGCGTCAGTTCGTCCGCGCTGAAGGGATGGTAAGGGCTCGGAGCATCCGGCTCAGGACAGCCCGGCATGAGCTTGGCAACGATGGAGAGATTTCCGACAATCGGTCGCTTCACCCAACCTTCGTCGAAGGGGGTGCGGAAGTTTACATACCAGCGGAAGTGCTGGAACTTCCACTCATTGTCTTCTTTCACGAAGTCGATGAAGTATTTTCCTTGCTGCCACATCGCAATCAGCACGGGATCGGCGGTCATTTCGCTGTCATGCCCCACGAAGTCGGGCTGTGTGTTGCATCCCAGCGTGTGCCACTGTCCCCACGCGATCTCGCCTCCGGGATGCACCTCTACGAGCGGTGTTGTCAGCAGGTGCAATCCTAATCCGCCTTTCATTGTGTAGAGCGGTTTGAGCACCTTGAGGAAGACGTCCACCGTCTTCTCGCGCCCGTTGAAATGGCCAAGGTTGTCCATCTCCACGCTGACTGGCGCACGATTGGCAAACATGTTGGCAATCGAGACGTAATCGTGCGCCTGCAGGCAATAAATGTAACGGGCCTGTAAATTGGCAATGTTGCGTGCAGCTTCGGCAACTGCCAGTCTTCGCTCCAGACCTACAATGCGTTCTTCCAACTCTGTGATATTCATCTCGCGCTCTCGTTGAATGGGAGGGCGCCGCAATGGGCGCCCTCTTTCTCTTTTTTGCTCTTCGCTTATGCCAACACCGCCGCGTGCTCTTCTTTCGCCTTGATAGCAGCAGTAGACTGCGGCTGCTGCGGCAGCAGGAAGTAAGCCAGTGCGGGTAGCAGGATCATGGCGCCAAGCATATTCCAGACGAACATAAAGGCAAGCAGTATCCCCATATCGGCCTGGAACTTGATCGGCGATACCGACCACGTGATCACGCCGAACGCGAGTGTTATACCGGTGAACACCACCACTCGCCCGGTAAAGCAGAGCGTCGCATAGTAGGACTCCGACAGCGACTCGCCATTGCGGAGATGACTGAGTGTGACGCTGAGCATGTACAGCGCATAGTCCACGCCGATGCCCACGCCGAGTGCGGTAACCGGCAGGGTTGCAACTTTCACGCCCATGCCAAGCGCCGCCATGAGCGCTTCGCAAAGCACAGATGTCAGCATCAGAGGCAGCACCGCCACAACCACCGCCCGCCAGGAGCGGAAGGTGATGAAGCAGAGCACGATCACAGCCCCATAGACCCAGTACAGCATCTGCACGCTGGCCTTAGCGACGACGATGTTGGTCGCCGCATCGATGCCGGATGTGCCCGCGCCGAGAATGAACTTGGCGTTCTCTGTCTGGTTGGAGGCCGAGAACGTTTCTACATCATTGACCACACGGGTCAGCGTGTCAGCCTTGTGGTCTTTCAAATAGACAGAGAGCGTCAGCAGGTTGCACGAATCGTTGTAGAGTCCTCGCGGCGCCCTGGCAGTGATCGTGTTGATCATGTCCTGATTGCGCGGCAGGTCATACCACTTCATGCTGCCTTCACTGTAGCCGATGTAAACTCGCCGGTTGAGCAACGCGAGCGAATCGGTGGAGTCAACGCCTTCGACCTGTCGCAAGTTCCACTCGAGTGCGTCGACCCGTTGCAGTGTGTCGTAGAGGGAGCAGGCTCCATCGGGCGTTTCCACCATCACAGCCAGAACGTCGCTGCTGGCGCCATAGTTGGCCGTCAGGTAGGCGTTGTCCCGGTTGTAGCGCGAGGTCTTGCGCAGTTCGGGCGCGCCCGGATCGAGGTCGCCAATCTTCAGATCACGACGGCCGATAAGGCCGAACACGGCGAGCACCACGGCGCAGGCGATGGCCACTGTGGCCCACTTCTTCTTCGTGAACAGGTCGAGGAACTGCCACATCGGGTTCTTTGCGCCGCCGGATTTTTCCGCCAGTTCGGTCTTCAGGCTGCGCGCGGCCGCCTTCTGGCTTACGCCCACGTAACTGAGAACAATGGGAACCAGAATGAGGTTGGTGACGATCAGAATAGCGACGCCAATGCTGGCCGTCAGCGCAAGTTCCTTGATCACCTGAATCTGGATGATGGACAGCACGGCGAAGCCGACAGCATCGGCTAGCAGCGCGGTCAGTCCGGCGAGGAAGAGGCGGCGGAAGGTATAGCGCGCGGCAACCAACTTGATCGTGCCGCGGCCCACGTCCTGCAGAATGCCATTCATCTTCTGCGAGCCATGGCTCATGCCGATGGCGAAGATGAGGAACGGTACCAGGATGGAGTAGGGATCCAGCTCAAAGTGCATGTACGCCAGAATGCCCAATTGCCACAGTACGGCAACAAGCGAGCAGCACACCACCACCAAGGTCGCGCGCCAGCAGCGGATGTAGAAGAAGAGGAAAGAACCGCTGATCGTGATCGCCGCCAGGAAAAAGAACAGGAACCAGCTCAGACCGCCGATCAGATCGCCCAACACCTTGGCGAAGCCGGTGATGTGAAGCTGGATCGGGCCGGTCTCATACTTGGCGCGGATCGTCTCCAACTCTTTGGAGAGCTTGCCGTAGTCGAGCGGCTTGCCCGTGTCGGGATCGGTCGAGAGCAGCGGAACAAAAATGATGCTCGACTCATAGTTGGGCGAGACCAACGTACCGATTTCGCCCGAGCGCTCCACGTTGCGACGAACCTGCTCCAGCATCTGCGGCGAACCGTCATAGGCATCGGGCATCACTGGGCCAGACTCAAAGCCCTCCTCCGTCACGCCGCGCCACTGCGTCGCGGGCGTCCACAAGGACTTCAACCCTGTGCGGTCCACGCCCGGAAGCATGAAGATCTCATCGTTGACCTTCTGTAGCGTCTCCAGGTACTCCTTGTCGAAGATCGTTCCCTTGCTGGTGGATACCGTAATGCGGACAGTGTTGCCCAGCGTGCTGAGGTCTGACCTGTGCTTCAGGTAATTAACGATGAAAGGATGCTTCACCGGGATCGTCTTCTCCCAGCTCGCATTCAGCTTGATCTTTGTAGCCCCGAAACCCAGCACGAGAGTGATGAGCAGACAGATGCCCATCACGATGCCACGGTGGTTGAACAGTACCTGCTCAATCCACCAGCCTGATTTTGTATCGAACTCTTCCAGTGTCCTGATCACAGGTTGATCGCCTACCGGTTTGCCGTGGCTCATTTCGCACCTCCTGCGCCGGGTGCCGCATTCAGCGGAACGGGAATTGCACCCGCGAAACCGACGGTCATAATCATGTTGTTGCCTGCCTCAGCAATTCCGGAAATTGGCGGAAGTCCGGGAACCGGAAGGGGAATGATCGTCGCGCCCTTGTCCAGACTGGTCAGCAACTGTCCCGCCTGGTTGGCGAACAGCAGCGTGCCATCTGCCAACTGCGTGGCAGCGCTGAATGAGACTGGGATCGGCATCGCAATTTGCTTGAAGGTCTTTCCCTCGTCGGTGGAGCGATACGCATTACCGCGCATTCCGCCCAGAATTACCTCGCCGGACTTCAGCGCCAGCATCGTAAAGTACGTCCCCTTGTAGGGAGTCTCCACCCGAGTAAATTTGTTGCCACCATCGGTGGAGCGCAGGAAGAGTCCCTGCTCGCCAGCCAGGTACAAGTTCTTGCCGTCGGATGCGATGGAATATAGGTGCAAGCCGCGCGGATTCTCAACGTGGCTCATCCATGGGATCCAGTTTTTGCCGGCATCTTCAGTGCGGAAGATCAGCCCGTAGGCGCCCACTGCGTAACCGGTGCGCTCGTTCGCAATCCAAATATCGAGGAATGGCTTGTCGGGGCCGTCGGTCACCAGCCGCTGCGCGTCAGCCAGCTGCCGCTCGGCATCTTTCTTGTTGGCTCCCGGCTTCGCTGCATCTGCCTGCGCTGCATCCACTGCAAGCTTAGTCAGCAGATTGCCATCGAGTTGGCGCGTCCAGTGAACTCCAGCGTCCTCGGTATGCAGGATCGTACCGGCGTGTCCCACGGCCCAGCCCGAATTCGCGTTGACAAAACGGATGGCGGTAAGAGAAATGCTCGTCGGCACCTCGGCTTGACGCCACGTGCGTCCGGCATCGTCCGAGTACACGATCAGGCCACGCTCGCCTGCGGCCAATACCCGGCTACCCGCGCGCGTTACGTCCAGCAGGACAGAATGCGCCGCACTGGCGGAGCGGACTGCCGGGCGATCCATTGAGTCAATCACTCTCTGAGACCTTGCTCCGGCGCCTGCCGGGGCTGACTGGGCAACCACCAGGGACGAGAGCATTCCAGCAAACACCAGAAACAAAAACATCCGATAAGACCGTTGCATGTAATTCTCCAAAAAATGGGGCGGGTGTTTTCCCCGCCCCTCTCTCTGCTCTAACGAACACTCTCTGAGGCAAGCGCATCTGGAGTAAAGACGCGATCCGCCCAGCGTGGAGTGATCTTGTACACCTCGTGCTTCTCGTTGTACATGTTCGCCGAGTACCAGGTGCCTGAGGTCAGGTCATAGAACCCGAAGTTCAGGTCCGCGACCGCGGGCACATCCGGCATGACCATAGGAAGCGCCCAAACGGTCTTCCACAAGGTTCCTTTGGCGTCCCAGCGATCACCCAACACGCCCTGCCAGGTATCCTCATCGATGTAGTAGCGGCTCTTTGCCGCCTGATGGCGGTGGCCCGCCTTCAGCGTGGCTTCCACAACCCAGACACGATGCAGTTCCCAACGGACGTAGTCAGGATTCAGGTGGTGCGGCATCATCACGGCCGCGTCCTTCGCTGGCTGCATGACTTTGTTGTCGTTGTATGGAACGTATATCTCCTTCTTGCCGAGCAGCTTCCAGTCCCAGCGGTCCATGCGGCCGTCATACACTTCGAGTTCGTCGAAGCTCATAACTCCCGACATTGCAGGAGACGGCGTATCGCAGCAGGGATTTGGCAGTTTGCGGACTCGGCGCTGCCCGGTGAGGTACACCCATGCCAACGTCTTATCGTCATCCACGTTTTGGCGGCCAACGATGGCCTCACCCGCGCGGATCGGCGGCCCGGCGTTGACCAGGCGGATCATCCAGTACTCACCGTTCCACTTCTCGGGCGCAACGTCCTTGAAGTAGTACGGCATCATCTGCTCGGCCTGGCCATCGGTGCTCAGCACCATCTTGCCGTCTGAGGTGCCGAGGTACTGATGCACGTCGAGGTGCCAAGACTCACCGCGCCAGCGCAGACGATGGTTCCACATTACTTCCGCACCGTTCTTCGGCAGGGGGAAAGGAATGCCGCCGTAAGCGCCCTTTGGCGTCGGGCCAGAGGACAGGTTCACCAACTGTGCGCGTGTCGCGTTCTTGAAGGTGTTGTCATACACCCACTGCGGAGCCACGGCCGTGCGATGGGTCTGATAAACGTCAATGCGATAGCTGGGATACTTCTTCATCATGGCCTTCGTGCCGTCGGTCAGCTTGGCGGCATACTGGTCCATGTTCTTGGAGTTGATCGAAAATAGCGGCTTTTCGTTGGCGAACGGATCACCACGGTGCCCGCCAGCCTTGTAGCCGGGAATCGGGGTGGTATAGCCGCCCGTCCAGGCAGGAATCGTGCCGTCCTTGTTACCGGCCTTCTCGCCGCCAAGTGGAGTCAGAGTTGTCTTCAGTTGCGATGGATCGTTGCCCTGTGCCGTCAACTGACAAGCGACCAGCATGCAGAAAGCGATGACCAGAAATGTTTTGCAACAAGTCTTCAACATAATGTCCTCTTTATTCCTCAATGTGCCTTCTGGCTCGCGCGGAGGCCGAAGGTGCGATAGATCGAAAAGACCAGGTAATCGCGGTCGCCATAGTTCTGCTTGTAGCTGAACTTTCCGGCCGCGTTCACGCCGCCGTCCTGAGCACCGATGAAATTCTGATAGGTTACGGTGAAGCGGTTGGCATCGTGATAGGCCAGGCTGAGCCCCGCATTGAAGAAGCCGCCATGCTCAACCCCAAATGCCGGACCGAGAACAGAACGACCATAGGGCGAGAAGTTGATGCCGATCGGGACGCTGAGATCCAAGCCGGGACGAACCTGATGATAGGTCGGGGTGTAGACGGCCATGAATGCTACCGCATGTTTGGTTGCATTGCTTTCGGAGGTCCACCAGTTTGGAGATCCAACTGGCCCAGGCGTTACTCCTGCCCTCGTCACGCTGACCAGTTCGTTCCACGCCACTTCTGCCACCAGTGCGGAGTCCTTTGCAATCGCATTCGGATGCAACTGGATGAGTGTGGAGAAATTAGCGTGCAGTGTATCTCCAGTTGGGTAAGCCGGGTTCTTGTTGTTGCCGGCCACGTTGTACGCAGGCGCGTAAGCCACGATCCCCACACCCGGAACTGTGACCGGTGCCGTCGGTATCGAAACGGCCACCGCCAGGTCCTGATTCAAACGCCCGGAAACTTCAGCTGCCCAATTGATAATTCCCGTGGTCTTGCTGGCACTCATGCCGAACGCCTTGATGTTCTCAGCATAGGCCTCGTTGTACTCGCCGATCTCCATCGGGCTCAGTACTCCCACATCCGGACCTGCACCAGGCGTGATGTAAAGCTGCGGCGCCGTGTCGTGGAACTGGACACCATAGAAGCCGAGATCCCATCCATGTGGAGCCCTTACCGAAAGCTGGACGCCGAACTGGCCCGAGTTCTTCGCCGTTATGTCATGCTCGCGAAGCAACCAGGGCTGCATGCCGCTTCCCGGAGTGGGCGCAGAGGGCACAAACCAACGCGTCGCTCCCTGACCCAGAACATCGCCGTTTGAGAAATACGAACCCACGGAGGGGAACCGTGTTTCCACAAACCGCAGCTGGTAGTAGCCGCCGATTGAAACCTTGGGAGTAATCTGCAAGTTCATGGAGACCTGCGGCACCGGGCGGATGATCTCTTTGAACTCCGCGTTCGGAACCGAAAGCAGCTTGATCAGATCGATGGGTGCCATGGTGCCGGCGATGCCGTTGCCGCCGAAGAACAGCGTCTGCCCCCATTGCTGCGCAAACTGGCCGCCGCGGAGGGTCATGGTTGACTGGCCCATGGGAATCCGAACGTGCACGAACGCATCAAGCAGTTCAGCCTGTAGAAACTCCAGGTCCTTCGTCGCGGAACCGAAGTGAGCGCTATCCGGCGAGGCCAGCCAAGCGGTGGGGAAGCCAGCACTGAAATTCTCATTGTATGAGACCGAATTTCTGTTCGCGGTCCGTTGGTTGTAGATCGGATCCCACCATGCGGCTGCACTGGCACGGAAGCCAAAGTTCTTACCGAACGAGATGTCCATCTCGGTCAGGAAGTCCGTGCGATCTGAGACCAGGCCACCGTGGAAATTGTTGTCGCCATCGTCCTGGTTATAGTTGTTCGGGTTCGCGACCGTGCTCGAAATAGGAGTCGATTTCGGCAGAAGGCGGAACATTGAGCTGTACTTCGCCGTGGTGGTCCAGTCCAGCTTTGCCGGTCCAAAGTATGGGGCCTTGGGGGCCTTCTCAGGTTCGGGTGTGGTAGACACCAGGCCCTGCTGGTCCGGGGTTGCATCTTGCGTAGTTGTTGCGGCTGGTTGCTGCTGGTTATCTGTCTTGACCTCTTGTGCGGAGGCCGACATGGTCAAGAGAACCAATGCCAGCGAGGTCAGAACGAATGCGATGAATAAACTCGCGTACTTCCTTTTGCAGTTCGTAAGTCTTTGCACAGGATCTATTCCTTTCCAGCGCTGACGTAGCACCTTGGCTTTCTGATTCATCGTTTCGACCGCGAACATCGGACGGGGTCCCTTTTGTTCACGGCTATTCAGAAATGTCAAGAGTTGCTGAAGCCGGAAGAAGAGTAGTATTCGCATTCACCGGAGGGAAATACTTTGTTATAGCGGTAATGCATCCTCGCTGCTATGGCTCCGTGAGCACAGTCACTACCTGCGCCGAACCAGCAAGTCCATGCAAAGTCAGGGAGTTCTCGCTTGTTTTTGTTCGAGAATAGGAGGCCAGCATCCCGGGTGGAATGCTGGCCTCTTCCATGACGATGACCCGTTTCGGAGCGGCGTCATACTGCGAGTGTATTTCTTGTTTTCTGCCTAGCGCGCCGGCGCCAGAATGCCCTTTCCGAGGTAGAACGCCTCGATATTGGAAGCGTGTAGTGCCTCGGGAAGGCCCCGCTTGATAGCGGCAATCCATTCCTCGTCGCTGAACTGCAGGTGGTGACTCAACGCTCCCAGCAGCGCAACGTTAATACTCTTCTTGGAGCGCAGCTTGCTTTCGTCGACCATCGAGGGCTCAATCAACACTCCGTTTGCTTTGAGCGCGGCGATATTGACGGGGACCTGGTCGGCGGAGATCACCACTAGATATTCGGCCTCACCGGCCGGCACCATGGGACTGTGGACCCGCTCGCCATAGCGAACGTCACTGGAGACCGATCCGCCACGCTGTGCCATGCCATGTATTTCGCTCTTCTTTACATCCAGGCCGGCCTGAAAAGCCACGTCGGCAATAATATCGGAGGCCTTCAGCACGCCCTGTCCGCCCAATCCTGCTACCACGATGTTAGTTATTTTGTTCATTGCATTTCTCGTATTCTTTGATCGATTTCGCCGCCAGCAGGCAGAGGCGGCGATTGATGATGACGGTGAGTTCCGGCTTCTCTAGAGAGTTCTTGACGAGTTCCTCGAATCCCTGCGGATCAAGTGTGGCATCGAGCACGTGAACATTGTCGACGCCCATGGCCTTCAACACTGCTTCGCTGGTTACCTTGTTGGTCCTCTGATGGTTCAGCTTGCGACCCGTACCGGGATGCTCCTGCATTCCAGTCATAGCCGTGGTTCCGTTGTCCAGCAGAAGGACGACGTGCCCGGTTGCGGGTGGGTTGTAAACCATTTCTGCAATTCCGGTCAGTCCACTATGAATGAAGGTGCTATCGCCGAGCACGCTGACCACTCGCTTGGCTTGATCCTCCGCTAATGTGTGGCGTAACCCGAGACCCACTCCGATCGAAGCTCCCATGCAGACGGAGATGTCAATGGCCTCAAATGGCGGCAGAACTCCCAGGCCATAACAGCCAATGTCGCCGGACACGATGCAGTCCAGGTTCTTCAACGCGGCAAAGACAGTGCGATGCGGGCAACCCGGGCACAGCGCGGGCGGTTTTCCCGGGACCGGTTTCGCCTCTGGTGAAGTGTCATTGTTAAGGATTCGGCGCACGCGGTCGATGTTGAGTTCGCCAAACCGGTACATGCTCGGCTTGTTCTCCGCATTGATACCGGCCGTCCGCACAGCCTCATACAGGTACGGGTCGCCTTCCTCAATCACAATGCAGTGGTCGACAGTCTTGGCAAAGTTGCGGATCAATTCGATGGGAAGCGGGTGTGTCATTCCCAGCTTCAGCACGCTCGCCTCCGGCGCCGCTTCCAGCACATGCTGGTAGGCGATTCCTGAAGTCACGATGCCTAGCGAGCCATGGCCCTGAATAAGCTTGTTGGGGCCGGAGCGCTCATTCCACTGCCCGATCTGCGAGAGCGTTTCACGCAGTAGTTTGTGTGAGGGCCGGGCGTTGGCAGGAATCATGGAGCGGCGGGAAGAATTCTTTACGTACTCAGGATCGCGCGAAGGCGGGACATTCGATCCCCCGCGATCCACTACCGTCTTCGAGTGGCAGACGCGCGTCGTCATGCGCAGCATCACCGGCAAGTGCCAACACTCGGCGATTTCAATGGCGCGCAGCGTGAATTCATATGCCTCCTGAGCATCGGAGGGCTCCAGCATTACTAATCCGGCGGCGACCGCGTAGCGGCGGTTGTCCTGCTCGTTCTGACTCGACGCCATGCCTGGGTCGTCAGCAGAGACCACCACGAGTGCACCCGGAACGTCCATCAGTGCAACCGTAAAGAGCGGATCGGCAGCCACGTTCAATCCCACATGCTTCATGGTGACAATGGTGCGCCCACCGGCCAGCGCCACGCCAATGCCTACTTCCAGCGCAACCTTCTCGTTCGGAGCCCATTGTGCACGGCCGCCGAGGCGCTCGAACTCTTCCAGTATCTCCGTGGAGGGAGTGCCCGGGTACCCGGTACCCAGCCCGATCCTGGCATCCAAGGCCGCAGCCGCTACCGCTTCATTTCCATTCAAAAGTTGTCTCATCGAATTTGCACCATGTACTTTCCCCCGACGGCGAGATTTCTTAGGAGATACTCGGATTCTGCCCACTCCCTAAGTGCTCTCAAGCTTCCGGCCGGACCAAGGCGCTCAGTGTCGCGTGCGACCCGTGCGCTATGACAACGTAGGCGAATTTCCACTCTGAATGGAAATACTTTGTTTGCAGACCGACGTTACAGCGGCGGTATTGCACGTTCGCAAGAATCACGATGCAAAAAGAGAATCTCGTAATATACTTCTCCCGGCTCACACAAAACTCACGCCTGGTCTGTCCCATCCGAGGGCTGAGGCTCTATCTTGAGGCTTTATGGATCTGCGGTATCTTCGTTATTTCGTTGCAGTTGCCGAAGAGATGAACTTTACACACGCTGCGGACCGGTTGCACACGGTACAGCCATCACTTAGCCGGCAGATCCAAAGGCTGGAAGAGATGGTGGGCACCCCGCTTTTCCGGCGCAACCGGCACGGCCTCAAACTGACCGAAGCGGGCCGCATTTTCCTCGATGAATCTCGGAGCATTCTGCTGCACATGGACCGCGCCATTGTCGCGGCACGCCAAGGCGCGCGCGCGGAAGCCGGCCACATCTCCATGGGCTTCATCGTCGGCACCGAGATGCGGATCATCTCCAAGTTCCTGCCAACTCTCAAGGTTCGATGTCCTGAGATGAAGATTTCCTTCCACGCATTGGGAGAGTCGGACCTGTTGAATGCGCTGGAGCAGGAGAAGATCAATGTCGCTTTCTTGGGAGGCGTGCCAACAAATCCAAACATAGCCTCCGAGGTCATCCTGCGTCAGAAGATTGTTGTCGTCCTTCCCGCCACGCACGCGCTGGCTCGAATGAGAAAGATTCCACTGGAAAACCTGACGGGCATGGCTTGGATCCGGCCCTCGGTCGAATATGATCCGACTTACGTGCAGAATCTCTCGACGATCATCTCCCGGGCGGGCGTTACCTTTACCTCTGTCATCGAGCACAACAATGTGCTCTCTGCGATACACGCCGTCGGACTTGGACTCGGATTCGCTTTGATACCCGACTACCAGCGCGACATCCTTCCCACCAGCATCGTTGCTCGCCCGCTCACCATCGAACCGCCACCGACAACGGATATGTCGATGGCCTATCGCAGGGACGACCGAACGCCAGCGCTGGCTTTCTTCCTGAGCGTTGTACGCGAATGCATGGCAGACTCAGACGCGAAACCTCTATCCGAGGCAAACGAGATGAAGCAGAGCTGAACTTCGTCAGACCGGCAGAGAGCATGGGCCGCAAGTGCCCTCTCAGGAATGCCCGTTAAGCTGCTCGTGACTTAGGTCTGCAACTCTGCCGGTTGCCCAATGTCCGCAAAGAACTGGAACGCGGCGATCACTGCCGCAGCTAGGCACGCAATTGCATAGACCAGGACTGCTCCGCCCAACGAGCCGGTAACACTCTTCAGCCCGAGAATGATCAGCGGACTCAGAAATTGTCCCAAGAACATCGCTGTGTTCCAGACACCGGTGCCACGCCCCCGCACCTCTAGAGTCAATTGGGAAAGTGCCCACGTGATCAGCGTCGGCAGTACCAATCCCGAGCCGATGCCATTCACTGCTGCTCCGATTACTGTCATTGCAAACCCTTGGGAAAACGCGACGACAGAGAATCCAACGCATGACAGCGTGAAACTCACGGCGAGTTTACCTGCCACCGGCAAGCGCAAAAGACGGAAGAGCACGGCACCCAGTGGCACTCCTAAAGCGGCCATGGATGCACCCATTCCAATCTTTGCCGTAGAAACTACCCCGCGTTCCGTAAGAATGAAGCCGAGCTGAATTACCACCACGTAAAATGCTGTGCTGGCAAAGAGTGTTACAAGGCAGATGAACGACAGCTCGCGCCAGGGTAGCTTCGCAGCTTGTTTCGTGTGTTCAACGTGTGTTCGGATCACCGCCTGCAACTGAGCCGGTTCCCAAATCGTAAACACGACGAAGGGCAGGAGCACGAACGCCAGCGCATACATCATGAAGGGCGCGCGCCAACTATTTTCTCCAAGCACGCCTGCAGCTATCACCACGGCAATTGCAGCAAACGTGGACGAACCGGTCTGACATGCGAACCAGCGTTCCCGTGCATCGCCTTGGAAATAGTCTCCCAATAGCGCGGTGCCGCACGTCATGATGGCCGCCTCTGTAATACCCACGACGGCGCGCGAAAGCACAATCGAGCGCAACGAGTGGAGCCACAGAGGCGCTATGCCACAAACTCCGTAGACGGAAACAGCCGCGATCAGCAGTCGTCGTCGGCCGATCCGGTCGGCCAGAAATCCGAACGGAGCGCTAAGCAGCGCGACAAACAGCGCCGGCAGCGTGGCTACGAATGACGTTAATACACCGACCTGTGGATCACTCTGAAAGTGTTGTGCCAGCTTCGGCAGGATGGGGCCGATGGCCACGGCGGCCACCATCGAAAGATAGGAGGTTACGACCAATACCCACCCTTGCAAGGCGGCTGGTGTGCGGTCGTTGCTCCTCGACATCTGTGCAGTTGCCATGACCATTCCCCTACTACGATCGTCCGTGAAGAGCTTCGTCAGTACCTTCCAAACTCATGTGTTGCTTCGGCCCAGACCTCGATCAGCTCCGGATTGCAGCCCTGTAGATCACCGACCTCGGTGGAGAATATGAAGCCTCCACCCTTGCCAACCGTCTCGCACATCCGGTGGGTATGTTCGCGAATTTCGCTGGGGTCGCCGCCAACCAGCAGGCTGTTCGGCATGCCACCGACGATACACATCACGTCGCCCAGGACCTCCTTCGCCTTCACCAGGTCGGTGCTCTGGAACATGCCGATGGTCGTGCCCTTCGGCAGCTCCGCCAGATACTGCAGGCGCTGGTCCCACGCACCTTCCCACAGAACCACAGGAGTGATGCCCATGCCAATCAGTGCCAGGATCACCCGCTTGAGCTGCGGCCAGTAGAACTTGTCGAAGTTCGCCAGCGACATGAAGCCATCGGAACCACGGTGCAGCGGCAGAAACGAGTAGGGGACGTGACGGACATGCAGTACCGTCGCCGCGTTCTCCAGCAGCCATGGAGTCACCTTCTCCTCGGCGGCCAGAAGCTTCTCCGGGCAGCGACGCATGTCGGTGAAGATGCCACGCATGCCGCGCAGCGTGTCAGCCATGAAGTCGAAGGGCGCGCAGCAGTGTGAGCCCTCAAAGTACAGCCCCATCGCGAAGCCCTGTGACTCAAGGCGCTGGCGGAGAGCCATCTGCTGCTGGACCCACTTCCAGTGTTCCTGTCCGGCCTTGAGGAGCGCCTGTGCCGCCTTAATAATCGGAGGCATTGCGAACATTGCTGCGTTCTCGAAGAAGTAGAGTGAGCCCATCGAGAGCAACCCCATCGGCGGCAACATTGCCAACCCGCTCAGCTCTTCGCAGGTACGCGGCAAGTAGCGGCGAATCGCCCAGTCGCTCGGGTCGGCCAGGAAGGCGTCATAGTCCTCCGCCTTCATATACTCCTGCTCGTAGTACTGATACGCGCCATCCGCCTCCAGTCCGTAGCCGGGCCAATGGGTCATGCGGTCGCCAAGCGCGCGGCTCATTGCTGGAGTGAGGAAGAGGCTCTCGCACAGATCGGGCTGGAAGCGCCGACACGCATTCTCCAACGCCTGGTGCGCTTTCTCTGGATTGTCGTACAACTCGAGGTTTGAAACGCCCTCCAACTGGTAGAGCAGGTTCAGAAACGGCATGTGAATCGGCACGCGATCGGGCTGGCGAAGCTGCTCCGCATCCGTGATGCGCTTCTTGCGTGCCGCGAGCAGTTCGACGTCGCTCCCGGTATTCGGCCTTTCCATACACCCTGCTGACTTGGTTTCCATAAGATTCCTCTCGTCTCTCGCTCGCGCGAGTTAGCCGATCGACTCAACGCTTCGCGACGAGCGAGACTCAACCATTTTCGGGATGGCGAAGAAGAGCAGCGAGAAGAACACGTCGCTCACCGGCTGGCGAAAGAACGGAACCGCGGCGGCGTAACACGCCATGAGTCCGGCAAAACTCCGGGGGTACATGTTCCACCCAGCCCAGACGCAGAAGTTGCTGACCAGAAAGAAACCGATCGCGCAGCCCAGGCTGGTCGATGCGACTCTCCATGCCTGCGGCTTTGCGGCCAACCAGCTACCGGCCAGCACTACTCCGGCGTACCAGAGCCATGTGATCATGTGATCGGCTGTGAGCGGATAGCCGTAGCGCACGGTGGTCAGCGCAACATCGACACCGGCCAGTAGCGCGACCGGAATCCAGAATTGGCGCCGCGGCATACTTGCGCCGAAGAAGAGCAGGGCAGCTGCGATAGGCGTGAAATTCCATGGATGTTCAGGCAGCCGCGAGAGCATCGCCAGTACGATAAATGAATAAGCCAGCATCATTCACCTCGAAAATCGGATTTATTCCCTCAACTACAAAACTGTCTCTACGGCCGCAAGCCACAAGGTTCCGAGTGACATGCTCTTCTCAAGCTGCGGCACCAACTCGGTCGCTTGCAGCTGGTCTCCTGCGTAAACCTGAATTTCATATCCCGCGCTCTTTGGCTCCAGGCCGTCGAACTTGAAATCTCCGAACGGGTCGGTCACGGTCTCCGCGTGCTTTACGCCTGCGCGCAGCAGCACCACCCGGGCCTTTCCCGCGCACTCGTCTCGGCCGTTGCGGCGCGATGCCACGCTTCCGGCGATGAAGCACCGGTCGAACCGATCGAGGTTCGCGTAGTAGACATGTGGGCGGGTGCCAAACTCCGGATACAGGCAGCGCAGCTTCCGGGACGCAACCATGGCGGTCATCTCTGCTTCGTCCAGGCGCTGGAATTGCAACGCTCCGGTGGGGCAGACCTGCACACAGCGCGGCTTCTCCCAGCCCTGATCCAGCAGATGCGCACAGAGCGTGCACTTCTGCGCAAGTTGACTCTCTTCGTTCCAGAAGATCGCACCGTACGGGCAGCTATCGGCAAGGTCGCGCCTTCCGCGGGCCTTCACCGGATCGATCAGTACAACTCCGTCGCTACGCTTGGCAATCGCGCCCTCAGACTTCCCCGCACATGGCGCATCTTCGCACTGCATACATGGCGTGGGACGGTAGGCGACATCGATCAGCGGAAACTGTCCGCGCTCGTGGCGCGCCACATTGATCCAGCGGTGCCCGTGCAACGGCTGCGGGGCGCTGTAGCCCTTCCACTCGTTGCCCACGTGCTCATCCTTACAAGCGAGTGAGCAGTTGTTGCAGTCCTCGCAACGGGCAATATCGATAATCAGGTAGCACTGCTTCACCGTGCCACCTCCATCGTTGGCTGCCAGGCTTCCACCTGCACTAGGCAGGAGCATGCAGCCATGCTGTGCGACTTGCCGATCATCATGCGGCTGGGCGTGAGCTGGTTAATGCAACCGCCACGGTCCGGCGACTTGCCCGGCTCGCCCACCGGATCGTATACAGCGGAAGATTCATACGAATGCACAATGCCCGGGGGGACTCGCTCAGTGAGTTGCGCCGCGCAGATGACCGCGCCGCGATCGTTGAAAATTTTCACCAAGCCGCCTTCTGCGATTCCCCGTTCGGCGGCGTCCCGTGAGTTGATTCTCACGACCCAGTAGTAGTACCCGTCCACTAGCATGCGATGGTCTTTGACATCGTTGATCGTGCTGTCCTTGCCATCACTCTGCGTGTGAAACGTGAAGCGCGGATGTGGCGAGACCAGGTGCAGAGGAAACTTGGCGAAGAGTTCCTTCGCGTGAGTTCCTTCCCACGCTGGAACGTACTTAAGAATCGGCTGCCGCTCCGGATCGTCTGGGTCGAAGCGTTTCAGACTTGAGGATTCAAACTCCAGCTTGCCGGTCTGCGTCTGCAAACCCATGCGGAACTTTCCGGAGTAGTCTCCCGGAAGGGGCGAGAGCTCCGGCGTGTCTTTGGCGCGCCCCTCGGCAAACCAGCGGAAGGAGACCGGATCGCGCAATGCCTCCGAGGGCGCAGGCACAACGAAGTACCCCTTCTTGAGAAACTTCTTCCACGCGACCTGGTGCACCAGATCGGTCGCTTCAAAGTACCGCTTGCACCAGTCAAATTCCGTCGAACCTTCTGAAAAGTTCGCACCCACGCCAAGCCTTTTTGCAAGGTCTGAGAAGATTTGGAAATCTGACTTGGACTCGCCGAGCGGCTCGATGCACTTGTGCTGCATCACGGCGACCCGGTGGTTGCACTGCGTGAACGCGTGGTGAATGTAGCCGCCGCAGTTGGCAAACTCGCTGATGTCCCAGCGCTCGAAGTTGGTGCAGGCGGGCAGAATCACGTCGGCGAACTTAGCCTCGCCCTCGAACCAAATCGACTGGTTGACGACACACTCCAGTTTGTCCGTCCGGTACATATTTACAAAGCGGTTGGTGTTAGTCATGGTACCGAAGTGCGAGCCGCCGTACTTGTAATAGAGCTTCACCGGCGAGTGCCCTGGCGACGGATAGCGGAACTTGAAGAACTGTCCTTCGATGGTACGCGGATCGGTGGGGTAGCCCTCGCATTCGCCGTCAACGATCGCCTCGGGAATCTTGAGGCGCGGCACCACTTGCTGCACGGTGTTCATCGTCGGCAGCTGCGGCATCTTCTGGAAGAGGTTCATCGCCAGCGCTGTGCCCGCCAGATCGCCGGAGAATCCACCTTCGGAGTAGCCCGGGAAGTAGAAGCGCGTATCAACAGGCGTGCCCTGTTGCAGGCATCCGATGTTGACTCCCGGCTTGCCGAGTCCCTGCATTGCCATCAGGCAGACCATGCCGCGAGCCCAGTCAGTGCCGGTTGCAGTGCGACAGGCCGCACCAAAGCCGTTGACCCCTCCTGCAGCGAGATATGTTTTCTTGTGACCCCACTCACGCGCCAGCGTACGCACATTTCTGGCTGGAACGCCCGTCTCGGCCTCCTGCCACTCCGGCGTCTTGGCGATCCCGTCTTCCTTGCCTAAGATGTAGTCGCGCCACTTCTCGAAGCCGTGCGTGCGTTGTGCAACGTACTCCTCGTCGTACAGTTTCTCCGTGATCCATTCGTGGGCAATCGCTAGCACCATGGCGCTGTCTGTTCCGGGGCGAGGGGCCAGCCACTTGCCTCCCAGCCACGCCGCGGTGTGGTTGTAGTAGGGATCTATATGCACCATCGGAATCCCTAAGTCTTTCAACCACTGCCGGCGCGTGGTGCCCTCGTGCGCGCCATACACCCCGCTGGTGGCCTCGGGATCGCTCGACCAGAAGACAATCATCTCGGCATTTTTCAGCAGATCTTCGACGGTGCCGTAGGTCTCGCCTCCGCCATTTCGCGCGCTCTGTCCCCAGTGGTGCGCCGCGCCCCAGTACCATCCCTCCCAACTATCCGGATTGTGCGCAATGACGGTGGACCCGATGGTATTGAAGAACCGAATGCGGGCGCTGAGCCAATAGCCGAGAGCTCCCCAGGTGTGGTGCGAGCCGCTGCCGTTCATGATGGCGCCCGGGCCGTGCTTGCGCTTGACGCGCTGAATCTCGCCGGCCACTAGGTCGAGTGCCTCGTCCCAGCTGATTCGCTCGTAACCGGAGATGCCGCGATTCTGCGGATTGCGCTCCCCCTTGGGATCGAAGTCGACGCGCTTCATCGGATAAAGCAAGCGGTCGGGCGAGTAAACCATCGACTTCCATGCCAACGTGTGACTGCTGATTGTGGTCTTACGCGGTGGAGTAAATGTCTTTCCGTGTGCATCAATACTCCACGGTTCAGCATCCTCATCGTCGAACTCGATGGGAGTGATACGGAGTATCTTGCCGTCCTTCACGTAAACAAAAACAGGTCCGCCGTTGGTGTTGCTGGTGTAACGCCTCACTCCGTCGCCCGCATCCACGCCGTACTCGGCACCGAGCGTGAGCAGCATGTTCAAGGTTTCCGAGAACCAGATGGTGAGTTCGTCGGGACCTTGGACCTCCATTTGAAAGTTCTTTGCCGCATGAAGGAACTCGAGCTGACTTCGATTCGGCTTCAACAGCCGGAGCGCAAGTTCAGCGCTCTGGAAGGACATCGTCACGTCGGCGGCATGCACACCAGACTTCGACGTAACCTTGCCTTGCTTGAAAGTGAAGCAGCGGCCGCAACTGTCGTCGCGGAGTTTGATCTCCGCCGTGAGGTTCTTTTCGCACAGGCGGGTCTTGAACTCCGGATAGCGCCACCCCGCGAGGCGCAGCAGCTTCTCCAGCGTAGCCAACACCGTTGCGAGCTGCAGCTTCGCCGTATTCATCGAGTTGCCTTAGCCAGCGGAGCGTGCGCCGGCACTGAAATGCGCGGAAAACGCGTCGCACGCGCCATCAGCTGATCAAAGATCCGATGTTGCTTCAGTTCCACGCGTGTGGCGCACTTGGCGATGCGCCGCGCCCGCGCCCGTTCGCCGCTGGAGATCAGTGCCATTTGCGCTCCGCGTCCGGCGGCGTTGCCCACCTGTGTGTAGCGCGCATTGGGCAGTGTGGGCAGCAGACCAATCGCCACGGCACTGGCGAGATCGAGGCAGGAGCCGAACTGTCCTGCCACAACCACTTCATCCACCTTCTCAACGGGAATCTCCGCGACGCTCAGCAGCGTCGAGATACCCGCGAAAATTGCCGCCTTGGCCAGTTGCACCTGCGTCACATCATGTTGGGTGAGTACGATCTCATTGCCGTGACCGCTGTGCTCTGCGGGTACAACCTGGTAGCTCGACATTCCACGCGGCTTATCGCCGAAGCCAGTGGCAAGAATGCAGCCGCGCTCATCAATCGCACCCATGCGCCGCATGGACGACAGGAGGTCGAGCAC
>Ga0181528_10000181_pt1 | contig 58097 bp, 46 predicted proteins | sample PEATcosm2014_Bin_47_FD_119742 | JGI IMG/M metagenome (GOLD analysis project Ga0181528, IMG submission 119742) | Peatland microbial communities from MTU Mesocosm Facility, Houghton, MI, USA - PEATcosm2014_Bin10_10_metaG | ecosystem: Environmental > Terrestrial > Soil > Wetlands > Peat | place...
CTGGTGGAGAAGCCTTATACGGCAGAGACCTTGCTGCTGGCGGTGCGCCGCGTCCTTGCCTCCAGCGCGCATCGCCCGCCGCCCACGGCGTAAGGCTTTTCTTTCTGTTCGCTTGGCTCGCGGTGACTTACAATGTTCGGTGCCTTCCGGATGCCCGGACGAAGGCCATCCGTACACATCCACACGGGCGGAGACACTGGAAGACATGGGAATTGCAAGCTCTCAGTCGCAGAAGGTCACGGCCCCCGGCAGCGAACAAGTTCAGGGCGGCGCCATGGCAATGGTCACAACCCTGTTCTTCATGTGGGGATTCCTCACCTGCCTGAACGACATCCTGATCCCTCACCTGAAGGAAATCTTCGAACTGAACTACGCCCAGGTGATGGCCGTCCAGTTCTGCTTCTTCTCCGCCTACGCGGTCTTCTCCTGGCCGGCAGGCAAAGCCATTGAGTGGATTGGCTACAAGCGCAGCATGGTCACCGGACTGCTGACGATGGCCTTTGGCGCACTGCTGTTTATCCCGGCCGCGCGCATCCCCTCGTTCCCGCTCTTCCTTACGGCCTTGATCGTGCTGGCCATAGGCATTGTGCTGTTGCAGGTGGCGGCCAATCCTTACGTCGCCGTGCTTGGCCCGGCGCGCACCAGCAGCAGCCGCCTCAATTTGACACAGGCCTTCAACTCCCTGGGAACCACCCTGGCGCCGTTCTTCGGCAGCGCGCTGATCCTGAGCACCACGCTGAAATCCGCCGCCGATAAGAAGTTGATGAACGCCGCGCAACTGAGTGACTACCGCATTGAGCAGGCTCACTCGGTCATCACCCCTTACTTCGGACTGGCCATTGTGCTGGCCCTGCTGGCAACCACCATCGCGCTCTTCAAATTGCCGAAGATCGCCTCGGTCGAGGGCTCGCTGGAGGAGGTTTCCCACCTTGGCGACAGCGTTTGGCGGCATCGTAACCTGGTGCTGGCCGCCATCGGCATCTTCGTCTACGTTGGCGGAGAGGTCAGCATCGGCAGCTTCCTGATCAACTACTTCCATCAGGATTTCATGGGAGGCGTCGCCGAACAGGTTGCCGGACGGCTGGTGGCCTTCTACTGGGGCGGAGCCATGGTGGGCCGCTTCCTCGGCTCCTATCTGCTGCAGCGCATCTCCACGCGCCGCCTGCTGACCTTTAACGCAGGTGCGGCCGCCGCGCTGGTCATCATCTCCATGTCCACCACCGGCCCGCTGGCGATGTACAGCATCCTGGCCGTCGGCTTCTTCAACTCCATCATGTTCCCCAGCATCTTTACCCTGGGCATTGGAGGCCTCGGCAAGCTGACCGGCGAAGGTTCGGCCGTACTCTGCATCGCCATCGTCGGCGGAGCCATCATTCCGGAGATTCAGGGCGTGTTGGCCGACAACATAGGCATCCACCATGCCTTCATCATCCCAGTGCTCTGCTACGCCTACATTGCCTGGTTCGGCGGCGCGGCGCGCGAGGTGGGCAGGGAAGAGGCTGCCGCCTGATTTCTTGGGCGGTGGAAAACTAGTATCCGGCCCCATGTGGAGCACTCCATGTGGGGCCGTTTGTTCTGGTGCGCAGTGGAGGAGAACGCCGTTTCGTCCTGTGTTTATGCGGTTGTCGTTCGCTTCGGCCCAGCATAATCGCCGACCATGAGCCCCATAAGAATTTTCGATTTCCCTAGACTTCGCCCTACCCCCACAATGGGTCATCCAACAATGCGACAAGCCGCCGGATGGGCGTTGGGCCGCGGCACTGGCCCGGCGTAGTGGGGTGCGGTCTATTCAGTATTTTTCGCTTCTTGTGGCTGACGGAGGGCCGCAAGCCAGATTATCCTTATCCCCAGGGGCCGACCCTGCCGAGCACCATGAGCCGCGCGGCCCGGAGAAAAAGATCTTATGACGAAACTGGAAGCAGTCATTCAGCCCTCCAAACTCGACGCCGTCAAGGAAGCGCTCATTGAGATTGGCATTGACGGGCTCACGGTATTCGAAGTGCGCGGACACGGACGCCAGAAGGGCCACACCGAGTTCTACCGCGGCCGCGAGTACAGCGTGGACCTTCTGCCCAAGATCAAGCTGGAAGTGGTGCTGCGCGACGAGCGCGTGGATGAGGTCGTCAAGACCATCCTTGGCGCCGCCCAGACCGGCAAGATCGGCGACGGCAAGATTTTCCTCTCTCGCATTGACGAGGCGATCCGCATCCGCAACGAAGAGCGTGGCTCCGACGCGCTGTAAGTTTTCATCTGAGGGCTCAGAATGGCCGCTGGCATCGCGCAGGCGTTAAAAGCCGAATACCAGGAGGCCGCGGAGCGCATTCGCCTTGACTTCGAGCAGACCCGCTCGGGGCAGGACGTGTTGCGCAGTCGCACCTCCCTGGTGGACGGGCTGGCGCACCGCCTCTGGCGGCATCACATCTCGCCCGACCTGAGCGAGCCCGCGGGCTTTGCCCTGGTGGCCATCGGCGGCTATGGACGCGGCGCCCTGGCACCGTACTCCGATATTGACCTGCTCTTTCTCTCCGACGGAGCGGGGCCGGCGGCCGCGCACAAGGACGCCATTCGCGCCTTCTGCCAGGACCTGTGGGACCTGCGCCTGAAGCTGAGTCCCACCACGCGCATGTTGGACGACTGTGACCGTCTGCACCGCGACAATCCCGAATTCAACATCAGCCTGCTCGACTCCCGCATGCTGGCCGGCGACTACAAGCTCTTCCGCCGCCTGCACGACGAGGTCGTTCCGCGCACCGTCCTGCGCGACTGGCAGGAGCTCGTCATGCTCCTCAGCGAGGTCAACGAGTTGCGCCACCACCAGGCCGGCGACACCATCTTCCACCTGGAGCCAAACATCAAGGAGGCTCCCGGAGGGCTGCGCGACTACAACGTGGCCAGCTGGCTTGCCCTGCTCAACGGTTTCGCCCGGGTTAAGGGCTGGAGCGATCCGCTCGATTACTTTCCACCATCTTTGCGCGATCGCGCGCTCGAGGCTCGCCAGTTCCTGGTCAGCGTGCGCTGCTTCCTGCATTACCGCGCCGGACGCGACGACAACCAGCTCAACTGGGAGGCGCAGCAGGCCGCCGCCGACGCTCACATCGGCTTCGACGGCGCCAGCCAGGATGCCTCCGAGTGGATGCGCTGTTACTATCGCCAGGCTCGCGTGCTCAATCGTCTGTTTGCCACCATGGTGGACGAGGTCGTGCCCGCGCGCTCCTCGCTCTTCCAGCAGTTCCAGAGCTGGCGCCAGCGCCTCAGCACCGAGGAGTTCAGTTGCGTCAACGGGCGCATCCTTTTGCAGCAGCCTTCGGCGCTGGTCTCGCCCGGACATTTCTTCCACTGCTTTGAGTTCATGGCGCAGCACGGCCTGCGCTTTGCCGCCAGCACGGATCAGCGCGTCGAACAGGCCCTGCCCGCGATTGCCGCGCTCAACCTGAGCGGCCCGCAGCGCTGGGAGTTCCTCCGCCAGATTCTGGTTCGTCCGCACGCCGGCCTTGCCCTGCGCTCCATGCAGGAGCTCGGCGCCCTGGGCCTTTTGATGCCGGAGTTCCGCGCCGTCGAATCGCTGGTGGTGCGCGATTACTATCACCGTTACACCGTGGACGAGCACACCTTCCGTGCCATTGACGCCATCCACGAGCTCAAGCTGGAAAAGAAGAAGGACGGCAGCCGCACGCTGGCCAACCTGAAGGATGAGCTTGAGCGCCCGGACCTTCTCTACCTCGCGCTTTTGCTGCACGATCTTGGCAAGGCGACGCCGGACGAATCACACGTGGACGCCAGCCTGGAAGTGGCTCTCAACGTCTGCCGCACCTACGGCCTTTCGCCGGAGGAAGAGGACATGGTCTGCTACCTGGTGGGCTATCATCTCGATCTTTCGGCCGCCATGCGTCGCGACATCTTCGACCCCGAGACCATTCACGAGTTGGCCAAACGCGTGGGCACGCCGGAAAAGCTGAAGATGCTGGCCCTGCTCACCTATGCCGACATCGGCGCCGTGAATCCGACGGCGCTCTCGCCATGGAAATCCGAAAACCTGTGGCGCGTCTACTTCCTCACCGCCAACTACCTCAACCGCAGCGTGGATGACGACCGCTTCCACGGCGGCAACGAGGATGAGCAACTGGCCCGCGTGCGCTTGCTGGCCCCGCAGCTGGGACGCCGCCTGCGCGAATATCTGGATGGCCTGCCCCAGCGTTACCTGCGCATCCACTCCGCCGAGGAGATCATCGAGCACGTCAACATGGCTTCGCAGCTCAAGGGTTCGCACGTGCAGACGCAGCTCAAACGCCTGCGCGGCGACTTCTCGCTCACGGTCATCACCACCGACCGCCCCGCCCTGTTTTCCACCCTCGCCGGAGTGCTCGCCGGATGGGGCATGAACATTCTCAAGGCTGACGCCTTCAGCAACGATAGCGGCGTTGTGGTGGACAGCTTCATCTTCCACGACCGCTTCCACACCCTGGAGATGAACGTCCAGGAGTGGGAGCGCTTCCGCCAGAGCTTCCACGAAGTGCTGAGCGGCGCCGTGCCGTTGGAGAAGCTGGCCCGCAAGCGCAGCCTCAACGCACAGCCGCCCAAGGTCAAAATCCAGCCCAGCATCAACTTCGACCAGAAGTCCAGCAGCCACAGCACCATCATCGAAGTGGTTGCCCCGGACCGCAGCGGCCTTCTGCATCGCATGGCAGCCATCTTCTCCGAATGCGGCTGCAACATCGAAGTAGCGCTGATTGACACCGAGGGCGAGGTCGCCATTGATACCTTCTACCTGCGCATTGCCGGGCGAAAACTGGCAGAAGAGGAGTGTGCGCTGTTGCGCAATGCCCTGGAGACCGAACTCGGCGCATAGTGGCCGCTTTGCACCGAAAAGCACGCGCCTCTTGAATCCTCATCCCCTTTCTGTGAATCTCTCCTAGTAGCAGGGCCTGCGCCTTGGGCGCGGCTCCGCAGTCTGCTGGTATCAAAGGAAGCCTGTCCGCAATGTCCTCTTCGACTACGGCACAAAAACTGGCGCAGTTCGGTGTCATCGGCCTCGGCGTCATGGGCCAAAACCTTGCATTGAACATCGCCGACCACGGTCAAAGTGTGGCCGTGTGGAACCTGGAAGGCGACTGGGTCGCGCGCTTCCTCTCGGCCAATCCCGGCAAGTCCATCTCCGGCAGCGCCGACCTCAAGGAGTTCATCGCCACGCTGGAGCGCCCGCGCCGCATGCTGATGATGATCAAGGCCGGCGATCCGGTGGACGAGATGCTGAATCGCCTGGCGCCACTGCTGGAAGCCGGAGACATCGTCATTGACGGTGGCAACTCCTTCTTCAAAGACACGCAGCGCCGCGAGGCGTGGATGCGTGAGCGCGGCCTCAACTTCTTTGGCATGGGCGTCAGCGGCGGAGAAGAGGGCGCGCGCAACGGTCCATCCCTGATGCCCGGCGGCAGCGAAGACGCCTACCAACACATGCAGCATACGTTGGAGGCCATTGCCGCCAAGACCTCCAGCGGCCCCTGCGTCACCTACGTGGGAGCCGACGGCGCAGGTCACTTCGTCAAGATGGTGCACAACGGCATCGAGTACGGCGACATGCAGCTGATCGCCGAGGCCTATGACCTGTTGCGCAACGCCCTGGGCATGAAGGCCCCCGAGATCGCCGAGGTCTTCACCCGCTGGAACCGCGGACCGCTCTCCAGCTATCTCATCGAAATCAGCGCCGAAATCCTTACAGCGATTGATCCTGAGACACAAAAGCCGCTCGTGGATCTCATCCTCGATAAGGCCGGCCAGAAGGGCACCGGCAAGTGGACGGCGCAGATTGCGCTTGACCTCGGCGTGCCCATCCCCACCATCGCCGCCGCCATTGACGCTCGAGCCCTCAGCAGCATGAAGAGTGAGCGCGTGGTGGCCGCCGCGCTGTATGGCCGCACCGCTGGCCGCTATGCAGGGCCACGCGAACCATTCATCGAGGCCATTGGCCATGCGCTCTACGCCAGCAAAGTGTGCAGCTACGCGCAGGGCATGGGGCTCATCGCCGCCGGTGCCGCCGAATATAAATGGGAGATCAATCTGCGCGAGATCGCGCGCATCTGGAAGGGCGGCTGCATCATCCGCGCCGAACTGCTGGACGTCATCATGCGCGCCTATGACAGCAAGCCCGCGCCGGCCAACCTTCTGCTCGACCTGGGCTTCCAGAAGGGCATCGCCGCTGCCGCGCCGGATTGGCGCCGGGTGGTCAGCGTAGCCGTCGAACTGGGCATCCCCATGCCGGCCTTTGCCGCATCGCTCGCCTACTTTGACTCCTACACGGCCGCCAACCTGCCGCAGAACCTGACGCAGGCGCAGCGCGATTATTTTGGCGCGCACACCTATCAGCGCGCCGACCGTCCGCAGGCTGGTTTTGTTCACACCGACTGGCAGAAGCTGGTCGTGAAGGCCCCGCAGTGAGCGCCGGAGCCTACCATGCCGACTGAGCGCTTTCACCTGGGCACCACGGAAGTTCTTGTCGGCGAGGATCTCGACGAGGCCATCCGCATCGCCGCCGGGCAGTTCGCCGCCCTGGCCCGCAAGCGCGCCGCCGCCAAGGAGCTGATGACCGCAGCCCTCGCCGGGGGCAACACGCCGCGCCGTCTGTATTCCGCGCTGGCCTTCGCCCCATTTGCGGCGCTCGTCCCCTGGGGCGACATTCACTTCTTCTGGGGAGACGAGCGCGACGTCCCGCCCACGCACGAGGACAGCAACTTCCACACTGCCAACGACCTTCTGCTCTCGCGCGTCGCGGTGCCGGCCGCGCACCTGCATCGCATTCCCACCGGAGACACTACGGCCGTCGAAGCCGCCGATCTCTACCAGCGCACGCTGACCTCCGTGGTTCCGGCCGCACACGGACTTCCGCGCCTGGACTACTGCCTCCTCGGCCTCGGCGCCGATGGCCACACGGCGTCGCTCTTTCCCGGGCGGCCCACGCTGGCGCAGAGCGCTCGCACCGTGGTGGCTGACCACATTGAAGACCGCGGCTGGCGCGTCTCGCTCAGCCTGCCGGTCATCAATAACTCGGCGCAGATTACGTTTCTTGTCACCGGCCAGGCCAAGGCGGAGATCGTCGCACGGATTCTTCAGGGCGAAAGCGCTGCTTCCGTAGAGCCAGATTCGACGCATGATTTGCAGAACGATACGCAGCCGCCCACCCAGCCACCGATGAAACTTCCCGCGCAGCTCGTCACTCCGCGCGATGGCCAGCTCACGTGGATTCTGGATGCCGATGCCGCCAGCCTTTTGCAGCGCCCGCAGTAAGGCTTCCGGATTGGCTGGATGTCTGTTGTGCCGAGCTGATCGATGCCGGCGGTCGCATACGCAGGCTCCACATTCTTGAATGAACGGCCGCGGCGAAAGCAGAGGGGAATTCCACAGGCCCGCGTCCGGGGCGTTTGACGAGGCGCGCGCGTCCGGGTACAATTTTTACAGTTCTCACAATCAGAAAGCGCGCAAGCGCTGCAATACTCCTCAGTAGCTCAATGGCAGAGCATTCGGCTGTTAACCGAAGGGTTGTAGGTTCGAGTCCTACCTGAGGAGCCATTCTTTCAGCAGTTTACGAATCCCCACCTTCTGTATCACCCACCAACTATCCCGACCTCAACGCCAGTTGCACGATTTTTCCGTGCGACTCGAGCACAGCGGCCGATGCCGCAGAGCCGCTTGTAGCCACGATCTGCATTACTCCGCAATTGCCGCAAGCCGACCTGATAACGGTGACAGAAATTGGGAGCCTGGCAGATATGTGCAACGTGCGACTTCGGCGTCTGTCGTCCAGTCACATTACAGCGAGTTTTGACCACTCCATCTCACCTTCCCGGGTGATTCGGGTCACCGTTTGGGTGACTCTCAATCTATATATTTTCTTTTTTATGATTGGTTTAGCTATCTCAGTATGAGACGTGGAAGGGACTGAACATGGCGGTTATCGATCTGGTGAAATGGGACGGGAGCCCGCAGCTTCTAGCCTGGAAATATCCAAGCCAAGAGCTGTCAACTTGGACACAGCTCATCGTCAACGAGTCGCAGGACGCCTACGTCGTCCGTGGCGGTGTGTATGACGGGCCATTCGGTGCCGGACGCCACACCCTGACCACGGAGAACCTTCCAGGGCTGCGAACGCTGTTGGGCCTGCCGTTTGGAGGCCAGTCGCCCTTCAGCGCCGAAGTCTGGTTCGTCAACAGGCTGACGAATCTTGATGTGCGGTGGGGAACGCCCGACCCAATTCAGCTTCTCGATCCGCGCTACAAGATCATGATTCCGGTACGCGCGTTTGGGCAGTATGGTATTCGCGTCTCGGACTCGAAACGCTTCCTGCTGAAGCTGGTTGGCACCGTACCGCAGTTCGACGTGGACACCCTTTCGGATTACTTCCGCGGCGCGTTCATCACTCGAATCAAGACGGAGATTGCGAACCTGATCATTCAGCAGGGGCAGTCGATTCTTGAGGTATCAACCCAGCTCGAGTCCCTGTCGAACGGCCTGAAGAAGTCCCTTGATGTGGAAGTGGCGGAGTATGGTGTTTCGTTGGCTCAGTTCAACGTCCACTCCATCAACGTCCCTGAGAATGATCCGGCTGCAATGACCCTGAAGGCCGCTCTTGCCAAGAAGGCAGAGATGGGGATCGTTGGCTTCACCTATCAGCAGGAGCGCAGTTTCGATGTGATGGAGACGGCGGCCGGCAATGAGGGAACGGCTGGCGCCACGATGGGCGCCGGCATGGGAATTGGCATGGGAATCGGCATGGGAGCGCCCCTGGCCCAGGCCTACGGCCAAATGGCCAACGAGGTACGCGGTGGTGCCCAGCCGCCCCAACCTCCAGCGCCGCCCGCACCTCCTCCGCCGGCGCCACAAGCGGAAGCCACCCCGGTGACGGCCGCACCAGCAGCGCCTTCCGCCGAGAAGCCGGCAATTGATCCCTTTGAACGCATTCGGTTGCTGAAGGAGCTGGCTGCCCTGAAAGCAGACGGCATATTGACCGAAGAAGAGTTCCTAACGGAGAAGAAGAAGCTGCTCGGCAACTGAGGCAGGGCAACTAAGGCAGACAGCAGCATTCTGGGAAACAAAGGCTCATACGGGGGCTCATTCATGAATACGAGTAAGGGGCTGGGATTTGCGGGAGTAGTGGTCGGAATCGTGGCGGTCGGAGTGCTTGTGATTCTTGTGCCTGCCAGACTTTGGACGGCCGATTCGTTTGCAGCCACGGCGGCTCTTTTCCTGGCGTTCGCCTCTCCGCTGTTCATGGGAGCCGCGATTGCGGGCAAGCATGAGTCGGACTCACCTGCAATTTTCTTGATTGGGCCATTGGGCAGGTTCTGGCTGATTCTGCTGGTTGTTGCCATTGCTGCCGTGCGCGTCAGTTTTGTGGGCTGGCATCGCGGTGCTTGGGCAATCTGCCTTTGCTGGGTGGGAGTCCTCGTCATTGGCGTCCTTCTCCTCAGCGCCTCCACGGATGTTGTCGCCGTCGCCTCGAAGCAAACGAGAGTCGCTACGGCAGACGCCCGCACGGCTTGGATCGGCGTTTTGAACAGACTGCAGTTGCAGGCCGATGACGAGGCTTCGCGCCAATCCCTTCGCTCGCTGGCCGATAAGGTCCAGTTCGCGGCCAATGACCCGAACGGACAGGACTCTTCTGAGAATCAACAGATTGGCTCTCTCATTGGTCAATTTCAGGGCTGCCTTCGGAATCCTGAGGAGTTGGCTGGCCGCATACGCTCCGTGGAAGTGCTTTTGATGCAGCGGGAGCAATCCATTCGCGCCGGCCGTAGCCGGGCATAGCAATCAGAACTGCCGAGGGTGATGGAAATGGATGACGAGATCAGGAAGCTAGACTGCAAGGGCTGCGGCGCAACGCTGGAGTATTCCGCCAAGAGCGAATCGCTGAGGTGCACGTATTGCGGAACGGTCGCGCAGATTCCCCGGCTTGGAGACAATATTCCCGTCGATGCCACGGCCATTGTTCCCCTCACCGTTGAGCCCAAGACGCTGACGGCCATGGTGTACGAGCACCTGGCGGCCGAAGACGACGCCAGCCGGATCGGCGACAAGCTGGATACCTACACGCCGATTGATCTGATTGAGCAGGCGACGATCACCAAGAAAGAACAGTTCTACGTTCCGTCCTACATCTACCATGGCAAGTACGTCGCCCAGTGGACGGCGTCCTTCGGTTATGACCGCCAGGAAGAGTACACGGTTTTTGAGAACAGGCGCGACAGCCGGGGCAATGTTCAGAGCGTTCCGGTAACCAAGGTGAAGACCGTGACTGACTGGCGGCCGGTCAACGGCACGGACACCGGTCAGTTCAGCGTCATAGCCTATGCGGGCACCCAACTGGGGGAAGCTACGGTGGATGCCACTTCACTTGTCGAGGAGATGTGTGTAGATTCCCTCGTCCCCTTCGATTATTCCTACGCTGCCGGCATCCCAATGGAGCCATTCGCCACCGCCGTGGAGGATGCGTACCAGGCAAGAGCCGAGTCCAAGGTTCAGGAGATTGTGGACGAGAGTGTCCGCCAGCACGCGCAGGGAGACCATCAGAAGGATTGGCACTGGACCGGCAACATAGAGAAGGAGACAGTCAACATCCTGGCTCCAATCTGTCATGTCACATACGAATTCAAGGGCCGGCCATTTCACATGTGGTTTGACGGCACCGATCCATCCCGCTCGCTGGCCGATGAACGCCCGACGGAGACCATTGACGCCAAACAGGAGTCGCTGATCTTCTCCCAACTGCTGGCCGCCGTGGCGCTGATTGTTATACTGCCCTACCTGTTCCTCTGCTCCGACAGGATGAACACTTTTGCATACTGGTGCGTCGTGCCGGTGATGCTCTACGGCCTGTGGCGTGGCTTCGTTGCCTGGCAGTACACAAAAGCTCTGCGGCAGTACAAGCTCACCATCATCAACAATTCGCACCAGATTCGCCAGTCGCACCTGGCACAAATGCGCGGAGCCAGTGGTAATGACGCGACAGCGGAAGCGATGCGGGATGTGACCGTGAACGTTCCGGTTCTGCCGAAGCTCTTCTGGAATTACGATCACTTCGTCTTTCCGGCGGTTGCCGTCATTCTGTTGCTCCTTGGTTACCTCCAGTTTGGAACCGATCAGCGGGTATCTCCTCCAAAGGAAACTGCTTCGAGCTTGAACTATGTCAGTCCGCCCAAGCCTGTGGCCCCGCCAAAGCCCAGTGCCGCGCCGGCGCCGATTGAGTCGGCACCTCCTGTGACCGGGAGCAGCAGCGTGATCGAAGGACCGGTTCCCACCGCGCCCTCGGCGCCCGCCAAAAGGGCAGAAGCTAAACCTGCACCGTCGGCCATGAAGCTGCCGGACCAATGGAAACCCCTTGGCACTGGTGCCACGCGGTTGCTCCGGGTTGAGGGTGATCATATTTTGGGCAAGACGACCCTGCGCGAGGAAGACGTCCGGGCCGGAAACTCCATTGTCATGGACGTGAAAAAGCGTGGAGGGAAGTATGCAGGAGAGACCACGCTTCATTTGGTTTCACGCAGCGGCCAGGCGTGCACCATCCGCTGGCCCATGGAGCTTTCAACGGTCACTCCCGACCGAATCGAAGGGCGCAGCATGATTCCGCCGGGAGCCGCAACCCTGGACTGGAGTTCCTGCAGCTACACGCTGCCATCTGAGTGGAAGTCTTTTACCTGGGTGCCGGTGAATTAGTTCGTTTCAGAAGTGAAGCCTCCCAGACAGAGCGCGCCCCAGGTGCGCTCTGTTTGCTGCAGCAACGCGCTCTTCGGGTCTCAACGGTCCTCCGCCGTTCTGCATCTGGTTGAAAACGCATTTGCTTGTTTGTCCGGAATCCTCGCGGCCCAATCGCGGAGCCAGTTCGTAAGAGACTGGCGATTCTGCGCCAGGTACTATCAACTTTCGGGTCGCTCCCTAGGTTGCCGTCCGTAGAGACAACTCTCGACTGTCACCACCCGTTCACATTCTCTCCACATTCACACAATCCTCATCCGGCGTTGAAGCTGCTCTAATCCGAGCCTGCTGAAATGGGATCGTCCACCGATACATGGCAGCCCTCTGACAAGCGGGAAGCTGTGTGTCGTATCCCGGTTTTGTGCGGCTAACCCACGCGAACGGAGATGCTTTGATGCGTCGAACTATAACAGTTGCCTGTCTTCTTCTTGTACTGGCTGCCTTGCTCGGCTCCACGGCCATGGCGCAGAGCGCCAAGGGTTCGTTGAGCGGCCGCGTCGCGGATACATACGACGCCATCCTGCCCGGTGCCGAGGTTGTGCTGATTCCAAGCGCGGGCCACATCGTCACCAATGGCCAGGGAGAGTTCACGGTCACCAACCTGGCCCCGGGCTCCTACGAAGTCCACATCAACTACGTGGGTTTTGAGCCGTTCAGCCAGACCATTACCATCACCGCCGGAAAGACCACGCAGCTGCGCGCGGTCATCAAGGTGCTGGGCCGGTCAGAGGAAGTCACCGTTTACTCCGAGCGCCAGAGCGGCGAAGTCGAGGCCATCAACCGCACCCGCGCGGCGGAGAACATCCTGCAGGTGCTGCCCGCCGAGGTCATCACCAGCCTTCCGAATGCAAACATCGCCGACGCCTTGGGCCGCATGCCGAGCGTCACCATCGAGCGCGATGAGGGTGAGGGAAAGTACGTGCAGATTCGCGGCACCGAGCCGCGCCTCAGCAACACCATGATTGATGGCGTCACCATCCCTTCGCCGGAAAATGGCGTGCGCCAGATCAAGCTGGACACCATCGCGAGTGATCTGGTGGAGTCCATCGAAATTAATAAGACCTTGCAGGCCAATATCGACGGCGATGGCATCGGTGGCTCAGTCAATCTGAAGACGAAGAGCGCCGGCGAACAGCCAACCATCAATCTTTATGGTCTCGGCGGCTACACCCCGATCATCACCGGCCGCGATGTGTACATGGGCGGCGGCACGCTGGGCAAGCGCTTCGGAGAGCACAAGAAGTTCGGCATCCTCTTCGGAGGCACCTACGACTACAACGGCCGCGGCATCAATGACATCGAACCCAGCCCGACGGCGGGCAGCGTAACCCCACACTATGACAGCATGGACCTGCGTGATTACGTCTATAACCGCACGCGTTACGGCTTTGCCGGCAGCATGGACTACAAGCTGCGCGAAGGCTCCAGCGTTTACATGCGCGGCCTCTACTCCACCTTCCGCAACTGGGGCAACAAGTGGACCTTTACGCTGAATGACAACGATGTGCCTAAGGCCAAGCAGGACTGGCGCCGTCCGGACATGGCGATTGCCAGCCTGGTCACCGGTGGCAAGCACGTCTTTGCGGACTCATGGTTCAGCTGGGATGTTGCAGCGAGCCGCTCGCGCTCGCTGGGCGGCGGCTCCGGTAACGGCGATGCCAGCTTCAAATGGGCGGGCGATCCCAACATTTCCTGCTCTAACGTACCGGGCGTCAGCGTCTACCGTCCGGGCTGGAGCGCGGGCTGCTTCGGCACCGGAGCGGATAGCGCAATTGATGAGAACAACTACACAATGAAGTCGTTCAACCTGCCGGGACAGGGCATCAGCGCCCAGGTAAACCTGCAGGCCGGTGGCTCCTACGGAAAGAATTACCACTGGGGATCGCACTTCGGAACCTTCGAGACCGGATTCAAGGTCCGCAACGAGCACAAGTTCGATAACAGCTTCGACCTGCAGCTCAACCAGAATGGCAACGAGCCGGTGGCCAACCATCCGGAGTGGGCCAGCAGCTTCTCCGATCCCAATTACTATGGCCACACCTACGCTCCGACCTTTGGCTACCACCTGGCCGACTGGAGCAAGATCCGTGACTGGGCAATGTCGGAGACCAGCAACCTTATACCGGGCGGTCCGCGCTGGAGCGTCGTCAACGGTACCAGCCAGTTCAACTACGTTCCCGGACAGAGCACGCTGAACACCGTCAACTACGATCTGGTGGAGCGCGTTACCGCCGGATACGTGATGAACACGCTGGAGTTGAACTCGCGCATGCGCCTGGTGACCGGCCTGCGTTTTGAAAACACCTACGTGAATACCCAGAGCTACGGTCAGGATTCCAGCGGCAATCTCCTCCCGACCACGGTCAACAACAGCTACCTGAACGCGCTGCCCAGCGCCTCGCTGCGCATCGCAGTTGATAAGGAGAGCAGCCTCCGTCTGGTTTATGGTCGCGGCCTCGCCCGGCCTGATCCGGAGATGATCACGGCGGCACTGGCTGACACCGGCAGCACGCTGGGATCGAACGAGATTCTCACCCTGGGTAACACGAAGCTGAAGGCCGAGTACGCCAACGACTATGACATTCTCTACGAGCGTTACTTCAAGCCCGTGGGCATGTTCCAGGCCGGATACTTCTACAAGGCGATCAGCGCCCCGATCATTCAGACCATCATCCCCGCCACCAACATACCGACCAATCTTTCCGGCAACTGCCCGTGCGTCTATGAGCAGTATCAGAATGCGCAGAGCGCTCATGTGCAGGGCGTGGAGGTTGGCTTCCAGCAACACCTCAGCTATTTGCCTGGTCCGATGCGCTTCCTTGGCATCTCGGCCAACTACAGCTACACCGAGTCGCAACTGGCCGGCTTCGCCGATCCGACTACCGGCATCGCCTATCGCACGGACAAGCCGGCTATGCTGCGCCAGGCGCCCAATAGCTGGAACATCAGCCCGACCTTCGATACCAAGAAGTTCTCCATGCGTCTCGGCATGAGCTACAACGGCAGCTTCATCTACGCATACCAGTGGTACACCGGCGCTGACCAGCAGGGCTCATTGGGCTCGGCGGGCACGACCATAGGCCCCAAGGGACCGGCGGGCGACCAGTACATGTATCCGCACTACCAGCTTGACCTGCAAGCCTCCTACAGGCTTCCGTGGGGACTCCAGGCTTATGGATATGTGCTGAACATCAACAATGAGGTCTTCGGCTTCTACAATGGCAGCCCGCAGTATGTTGACCAGCGCGAGTACTACCATCCGACCTTCGCCGGCGGCTTGCGCTACAGCTTCAACCACGAACGCTAGCGCTTCAACATCTTCTTGATGGGGGATGAGAAGGCGGCGGAGCCAACCAGCTCCGCCGCTTTCTTTTTGGCGGGATTTACTTCTTCTTCATGGCGTCAATGGCGGCCAGCACCTCGGTGCTGTGCTCGCCGGGCTTCACATCGTCAAACACGCGGGCGATGCGGCCGTCCGGCGCGATCAGGAACGTGTTGCGCGCGGCGTGGGTGAACATCATGTGAGAGAGCGTGCCGTAGGCCTCGCTGACCGAGTGCTGGGTGTCGGCCAGCAGGCGGAAGCCCAGGTTCTCCTTCACGCAGAACTCCTTGTGCGACTTCACATCGTCCACGCTCACGCCCAGGATCACCGCGTTGCGCTGCTCAAACTGTGCCTGGTCGCGCTGGAAGTTATGCGCCTCCAGCGTGCAGCCGCTTGTCATGTCCTTGGGGTAGAAGTACAGCACCACCCACTTGCCCTTGAACTCACTCAGGCTCACCGGCTGTCCATCCTGCGAGGGCAGGGTAAACTGTGGCGCCTCGCTGCCCACTTCAGGATGTGAGGCCGCAAACAGAACGAGCGGCGCCAGCAGTATCGCCGCGCCCATCAGAATCAGCAAAGCTGTCTTCTTCATAGAACTCCTTGTCATCGTGCTTCCTCAGTTCTCTAAATTTCTCCGGCGCAATCGGCGCCTGCCGCCCGCACGTAGGCGGACGCACACAGGCTGAGATGCCAAATTCCCTGGCGGCGCTTCATAATGGTTTGACCCCATGCATAACCCAGATCCGCACCCGAGTGCTCTCACCCGTTCTCGCCGACTTTCCTGTGACGAAAAACAGACATTTTCAGACGTGATAGATCGTAAAGTATAGGCTACAGGTCTGGACATGGCACGATCGCCAGCACAATTTCCAAAGCTGCGTTCCAGCCGCTGTTTATCAGGTTTTTCTCGTTGACTTGGCCCAATGGGCTAGATATGCTTCGCTGTCCCGCATCACAGCGGGTGACACGCGGATTTATCGACATGGACAGGACCCGCAGGTGTGTTTTCGGCCCGTTTGCCGCGCTCGATGGGCGGCCGGGGGGCGCTTTTTTCCGCCAGACACATTTTTCCGCGCGCTCTCATAACTCTTCATTCCGGCATCTTCCACCGCTTCAACGTTTTACATCGCTCCGCCCGGCGCTGGTGCAGGGTCCTGCCCCATATGCCACCATCGTCTGCGGAAATGACCGCAGTCCAGCTCTCCACCACTACTCATCTCCCAATACAAGAGGCACCTATGCATAAAGCAACCTCCTGCACCAAAGCCGTTGAGATGATTCCTGACGGCGCAACCCTGATGATTGGCGGATTCCTTGGCATCGGAACCCCCAAGCGCATGATTGACGAGCTCGTTCGCCAGGGTAAAAAGAACCTGACCGTGATTGCCAACGACACGGGGCGTCCCGACCTCGGCATCGGCAAACTGATTGTCGCCCGCCTGGTCAAGAAGGTCGTTGCCAGCCACATCGGCACCAATCCTGAGACGCAGAAGCAGATGATTGCCGGCGAGCTTGAGGTCGTCCTCACTCCGCAGGGCACGCTGGCCGAGCAGATTCGCGCCGGCGGCTACGGACTGGGTGGCGTGCTCACCGCCACCGGCATCGGCACCACGGTTGCCGAAGGCAAGCAGACCATCGAGTTGCAGGGCAAGTCCTATCTCATCGAACTGCCCCTGCACGCCGACTTCGCACTCATCGCCGCCCACCGCGCCGATTATCACGGCAACCTGGAGTACGCGCTCACCGCGCGCAACTTCAACTCCGTCATGGCGCTTTCGGCCGATACCGTCTTTGCCGAGCCGGATCACATCGTCCCGGTCGGCGTCATTCCGCCGGACGCGGTCATCACCCCGTTCTGCTGCGTGGACTACATCATCGAGAGGAGCAACTGACATGGATGAAAAAGTCGTAATTGCCAAGCGTGTTGCACTGGAGATGAAAGAAGGCTCCCTCGTGAATCTGGGCATTGGATTGCCCACCACGGTCGCCAACTACCTGCCCGCCGGGCTGCAGGTCTTCTTCCAGTCGGAGAACGGCATCATCGGCCTGGCCCCGGCTCCTGATGGAGGCCTGACCGATCCAAATCTTACCGACGCGGGCGGCGGCTTTGTCGGCGCCATTCCCGGCGCGGCCAGCATTGACAGCGCCCTCAGCTTCGGACTCATCCGCGGCGGACACCTCGACGTCACCGTCCTCGGTGGACTCGAAGTGGATGAACTCGGCCACCTCGCCAACTGGACCGTCCCTGGCAAGATGATTCCCGGCATGGGCGGCGCCATGGACCTGGTCAGCGGCGCCAAGCAGGTCATCGTGGCCATGCAGCATTCGGCCAAGGGCAAGTCGAAGATCCTCAAGCGTTGCACTCTTCCGCTCACCTCGGTGCGCCGCGTCAGCCTCATCGTCACCGAGCTGGCCGTGCTGGAACCCACCGAGGCCGGACTGGTGCTGAAGGAGACCGCCCCGGGTGTCACCGTCGAGCAGGTTGTGGCGGCCACCGAGGCCAAGCTCATCATTCCAGAGCACGTCGGCGTCATGCCGATCGCGTAACTTTACCGCCACCGCGGCGGAGGCCGGTCGTTCACCGCTCCGCCGCGCGAGTCGCACACACAATGGCCGTCGCCCGCGCGGCGCCAAAAGGGAAAGGGAATTATGTCGGATGTTGTCATTGTCTCGGCGGCACGCACCGCCGTCGGTAAGTTCGGAGGCGCTCTGGCCTCCATCCCCGCTCCGGATCTCGGCGCGATCGTCATCAAGGCCGCTCTGGAGCGCGCCCATGTGAAACCGGAGCAGGTTGACGAAGTGCTGATGGGCAACGTTCTCGCCGCCGGTCTCGGTCAGAACCCGGCGCGTCAGGCCTCGCTCAAAGCCGGTCTGCCGTTCAAGGTTCCGGCGATGACCATCAATCGCGTCTGCGGCTCTGGCCTGCAGGCCGTCATGACGGCTGCCAGCGAGATCAAGGCGGGCGATGCCGAAGTCATCGTCGCCGGCGGCCAGGAGAACATGAGCGCCACCCCGCACATTCTCAAGGGCTCGCGCGATGGCATCAAGATGGGCAACACCAGCCTGGTGGACAGCATGGTGATTGACGGCCTGTGGGATGTTTACAACGAGTACCACATGGGCGTGACCGCCGAAAACGTCGCCAAGGAGTTCGGCATCACCCGCCAGATGCAGGATGAGTTCGCCGTCGCCAGCCAGAACAAGGCCGAGGCCGCGCAGAAGGCCGGCAAGTTCAAGGATGAGATCGTGCCGGTGCCGATTCCGCAGCGCAAGGGCGACCCCGTGATGTTCGACAACGACGAGTTCATCCGCTACGGTGTCACGCTTGATGCCATCAGCGGACTGAAGCCCGCCTTTGACAAGACTGGAACGGTCACGGCCGCCAATTCCAGCGGCATCAACGATGGCGCCGCCGCCGTGGTGGTCATGTCGGCCGACAAGGCGAAAGAACTCGGCATCAAGCCCATCGCGCGCATCGTCGCCTACGCCGCCGCCGGAATTGATCCCAAGATCATGGGCATGGGCCCGGCACCGGCCTCGCACAAGTGCCTGGAGCGCGCCGGATGGAAAATCGGCGACCTCGACCTGCTGGAGATCAACGAGGCCTTTGCCGCGCAGTCCTGCGCCGTGCACAAGGAGATGGGCTGGGATCTGAGCAAGGTCAACGTAAACGGCGGAGCCATCGCCATCGGCCATCCCATCGGCGCCAGTGGCGCGCGCATCCTGGTTACCTTGCTGTATGAGATGCAGCGCCGCCACGCCAAGAAGGGTCTGGCCTCGCTCTGCATCGGCGGTGGCATGGGCGTGGCCATGGCCGTCGAACTGGTGTAAGCCTTTTCACCCCGCGTCGCCGGAGTTGTCACTGAAAAAGCTCCGGTGCGCGGGCTGCATTCGATTCTTTGGGCCGCGGCGTCGGCACACTCTCACCTCGGTCCGGTTGTTGGCAAAATCCATGTACCGTTTCTGGAGGAAACGCGAATGGCAAACCCCGATGTGAAGAACGCAAAATCCGCGGTTCCGTCTGGCACTGTTGCCGATGGGCCTCTCGTACGCTTTGGTCTCACGCTCTCCACCTGGAGCGAGCGCTGGTTCCCCGATCCGCTGGTCTTCGCCATGGCCGGCGTCGTCTTGGTGTTTATTTTCGGTCTCATCATTCATCAAAAGCCATATGACCTCGCCTACCAGGGCGGCAAGGCCTTCTGGTCGCTCGTTCCATTCACCATGCAGATGGTGATGATCATCATCGGCGGATACGTGGTGGCCACTGCGCCCATCGTCAACCGTTTCATTGCCTGGATCGCCAAGTTCCCCAAGAATCCGCGCACGGCCATTGCGCTGGTGGCGTTTCTTTCCATGCTGACTTCGCTCATCAGCTGGGGCCTCAGCCTCATCTTCAGCGGACTGCTGGTGCGTGAGCTGGCAAAGCGCGTCAAAGGCATGGACATTCGTGCCGCTGGTGCCGCCGGTTACCTCGGCCTCGGCGCGGTATGGGCTCTCGGACTGTCGTCCTCGGCGGCCATGATGATGGCCACCAAGACTTCGATTCCCGCCGGACTCTTCCAGATAGCCGGTGTCATTCCGCTCAAGCAGACGCTCTTCCTCTGGCAGGGCGGAGCCATGGCGGCCATCCTCATCGTGCTCTCCACCTTTATCGCCTGGGCCTCCGCGCCCCCGCCGGAGAAGGCTCGCACCGCCGCCGACTACGGCATCGAGTACGAGAGCAGCGAGCGCAAGCTCGAGCCGCGTACCCGTCCCGGCGAGTGGCTGGAGTACAGCCCACTGCTCACCGTCCTCGTCGCCGCCATTCTCTTCTGGTATCTTGGCGCGTTCTTCAAGCAGTCGCCCACCGGAGCCCTGGCCGCGCTCGACCTGAACAACTACAACCTCATCTTCATCACCCTCGGACTGCTTCTGCACTGGCGTCCCAAGAGCTTCGTCAAGGCCGTCTCCGAATGCGTTCCCGCCACCGGCGGCGTGCTCATCCAGTTCCCGTTCTATGCTGTCATCTTCGGCATGATCGTGGGTACGGGCATCTCAGCATGGATGGCCGATCTGTTCTCGCGGGTCACCACCCAGCAGACCTATCCGCTGCTGGTCGCGCTCTACTCGGCGCTCATCGGAGTCTTCGTCCCTTCGGGCGGCAGCAAGTGGGTCATTGAGGCGCCTTACGTTCTGCAGGCGGCCAACACCCTGCACGTCCACCTGGGATGGGTAGTGCAGATTTACAACGCCAGCGAGGCTTTGCCCAACCTGGTCAACCCGTTCTGGATGCTGCCGCTGCTCGGCCTTCTGCGCCTGAAGGCGCGCGACCTGGTCGGCTACGGAGTGTTGCAGATGATGGTGCATGTGCCGGTGGTCTTCTTCTTCTGCTGGTACTTTGCGCACACCATCGCATATGTCGCTCCGGTTAAATAACCTGGGCTTTTCCCAGCGGACGGTGCAATCGCATCGTCCGCTGATTTATGCTTACCGGTTGGCGAGAACCCGCCGGCCAATTTTTCTGTAGAAGGGAACTACCTCCCATGCGCGCCTGGCTACTGAGTGCTTACGATGGTGTGGACAAGATGAAGCTCGCCGGGGTCCCGGACCCCAAGCCGGCTGCCGGAGAGATCGTGCTGCGGACGCTCATTGCCGGACTCAACCCGGCCGACGCATTCCTCGCCCTCAACCAGTACCCGGCCAAGCCCAAGTTCCCGCACGTCCTCGGCCGCGACGGCGTGGGCGAAGTGTTGGAGCTCGGCGAGGGCGTCACCGGATTCAAGCCGGGCGACCGCGTTGGCATCCTTCGCGGGGCTACCGGCGTAGACCTTTGGGGCACGTTGGCCGAAAAGGTCACGGTCGAGGCCTCGCACCTGGTGCCCATCCCCTCCGGTTGGACTCTGGAAGAAACAGCCGGCGCGCCACTCGTCTACCTCACCGCCTGGCAGGCCCTCACCCAGTGGACGGAGCCCGCGGCCCCGCCCGCGCCCGGCAGCGTGCTGCTCATCACCGGCGCCAGCGGCGGAGTCGGTTCGGCCTGCGTGCTGCTCGGCCGCTCGCTCGGCCTCACCGTCATCGGACTGACACGCAGCGCGCAAAAAGCCGAGGAGCTCAAGGCCCTCGGCGCAGACTTCGTCTTCGACCCCGCCGCCCGCGATCTTCGCAAGCAGGTGCTGGGGGCCATCGCGCCACGTCGCGTGGACATCGTGGTGGACATGGTCGCCGGCCCGCTCTTCAACGATCTCATCGGGCTGCTCGGCTATGGCGGACGCATCAGCGTGGTCGGCCGCAGCGCCGGCCCGGTGCCGGAGTTCAACACCGCATCGCTCTTCTTCCGCCGCAACCGCGTTGGAGGCGTCACCGTCAGTGACTACTCGGCCGCGGAGGCGCAGCAGTATTGGCAGGAGATCGTCCGCCGCCTTGACGCATTGGGAAAGAAGCCTGTGGTGGATGGCGTCTTCGAATTCGAGGATGTAAAAAAGGCCTTTGCCCGCCTTGCCGAAGGCCCTATGGGCAAGGTCCTTGTGCGCGTTGGCCAGTAAGTTCAACTAACGCGGCAGTAAGAATGTAAAAGGGGGAAGCCATCGCGGCTCCCCTTTCTTGCTTGTTTTTCGTGCTTCGAAGCAATTGCCGTGCCCCTCGTCTTAGGTGGTTATAGTGGTCACGCTATGGACCGCACGCGACGTGAAACACGCTGCTTTAATTGAGATTAACCTAGTCAATATAGATTTTCGCCGCTAGTATGTTCGGGTGAGGTGTTTAAAATGCACTTGCCGCGACGGCTTTCGCAGCTTGTTATCAATAGTTTGTTTTGCCTCGTGATTGTTGTTCTTACCCAGTGTACGACGCAAGCTCAAATGGCTGTCCAAGTATATGAACGAGCCGATATCCCACGGAATTATAAGAGCTGGTCCTTGTTTTTGGTCTGCAATCCGGGATGGTTTAATGCGGAAAAGCCCCAGGATGTATCCACACTGTTTGGCAACTTCATCGGCTTTGGTCGGACAATAGGCGACGACAATGCCGCCGTCTGGTTTTGGAAGAAAACGAGTACATCGATCTTCGCTGAGAATGTCGACGTCGAGAGAAGCGTTAGATTTTGTCGGGCATATGAGCTGAAGCCAAGTTCTAGCCCTTATGTATTAGTCACCACAAAATATCCAGATGAGGCGGCGCCTAAGTCTAAGGGAGATTATGCGGTATTCCAATTGGGCGGTGTGTCCCCAAACGAAGTATCGAGGGTTCTAGCCAAGCTAACTGATGACCTCGTACTCCGAAGGCGAGTGCAAACGCCTCCACCCGTTCCCCCGCCAAGCATCTTTGTCAGAATCCTTGAGGTCATCCAAGCGAACAATCGTGATTTCGGCTGCAAATGGAACCTCACTATCCACACGGCGTTCTTAAGTGCCACGGCGGCCCCATGCAAATAAAAAAATGGCATCCTGGGAAGCTTGTGATCCTTTGGCTGTGGTCCGGTGGCATCGCCGTGTGGCTCATGAGCCTGTCCCAGACTGTGGATATCAAGTCAGCACAGTACATGTATCTTGCATCTCTGATGGCGGCGATAGCGTTTCTCGTTTTGCCTACGGTTATAACTTGGGTCTGGCTTGGTTCAAAAGAGTGAATGTTGGTTGGTAACTATATGCCAGGGGCACAGCCCAGGTCCGGTTCTTGACATCCTGGCCGGGGACCCGATGGGCAAAGTCCTTGTGCGCGTTGGCCAGTAGTACGAACTAACACGGCGGTTCTATTCAAACAAATAAGGGGGAAGCCATTAGGCTTCCCCCTTATTGCAATCCCTACGAACTAGAGAACTTTCTTTGCCAGTGCGCCTACACCCAGCAGCACTCCACCGCCCAGTACCAGCAGGAAGCTTGGCGGCTCCGGCACACTGGGCAGGGTTGAGGTGCCCGTGATGCCGCAGCACCAGGTCGGAGAAGTCGGCGCGATGCGGCTCACCGGCGCATTGTTCTTGGCAATGGCGGTCGCAGGCGGAGCCGGCGGCGTCACCGTGGGAGGAATCAGCGCGGGCAGTCCGGCGTCCAGAGCAATGTCCGGCGGAGGAACGTCCGGCGTGATCACCTTGGCGGGCAGCGGCTCGGGCTTCTTCACTTCGATGCGATTGCCGCAGCGTGCGCGCACCATGTGTTTGCCGTCGGTTAGCACCAGTTCATTCGCCGGAATCACCACGGCGTGCTGGGTCCAGTGCACCTGGTTGTCCTTGCGATAGCTGACGTAGGCGGTCATCGGCTGCTTCAGCCTGGTAAACCACATCCGCTCCGGCGACAGGCCTTCGTAGTGCTTGCGCACCACGTCGTCCTTTGCCATGGAGTCGGTCATGTCGCGCTCATCCATCAGGCCGCCCGGCACCACGGAGAAGGGGAACATCTGCCGCGCCGCGCGGAAGGTCAGCTTCGGAGCCTTCAGCTCAAGGGTCTCCATCTGGAAACGTCGCCAGACTTTATACCCGAGAAAACCCTGCAATCCGATACACAGGAACAGGAGGACAAATATCGTCTTCTTCATAAACAGCTCCTTCGCCGCAAACCTCTCGTTGTTGATGACGCCGTCTTAAGGGACATCATGGCGTTCCCCTGCTCCCACGGCCATCGCGGAGGAGAACCTGCCACCTGCTTTGGAGGCGGGTTCTTCGGCTAACATGCGGCGTGCCCCTTTGGCAGGAATCGCCGGAGGCACTGCTTTTTCCCGTGGACTGATGATACCGTATTGGCGCGATTTGTAAATAAGCGCCTTGTAGCAAATGCCCAGCAGGGCCGCGGCATCCTTGCGTCTCCACTGTGTTTTCTCCAACGCCGCGCGGATGGCCTCCGCCTCGGCCTCGCCCTTCAACTCACGCACAATCTGCTTCAGGTCGCCGGTCGCATCGGTTTTTCTGCGACGCGGGCCGCTCGGCTTGCGCACCTCACCGGCTGCCACCGGTGATCCGGGCAAACTCTCCTCACCCAGGACGAGGTAACGCTTCACCACATTGTGCAACTCACGCAGATTTCCCGGCCATGCGTGTGCCAGCAAGGTGTGCCGCATGGTGTCGCTCAGCGGACGCTCCGGCTGGTGCACCGTAACCGCCATGTGCTTCATAAAGCTTCGGAAGAGCGGCACAATCTCCTCGCGGCGCTCGCGCAGCGGAGGCAGACACAGGTTGAAGCCGTTCAGCCGGTAGTAGAGGTCCAGCCGCAACCGGCCCTGCTCCACGGCCAGCTTCACGTCCACGTTCGTCGCCGCCAGGATGCGCACATCCACTTTGACCGGGCTCTTGCCGCCCAGCCGGAAGAAGCTCTGCTCCTGTAATACCTGCAACAACTTGGCCTGCAACCGCGGGGGCATCTCGCCAATCTCGTCGAGCAGGATGGTGCCCTTGTCGCATTGTTCGAAGTAGCCCGGTTTGGCTTTGCCTGCGCCGGTAAATGCGCCTGCTTCGTAGCCAAACAGCTCGCTCTCCAGCAATTCCTCGGGGATGGCCGCGCAGTTAATCTTCAGGAAGCTGCGCTTTGAGCGCGGCGAGTGAGTGTGCAACAGTTGCGCAATAATCTCCTTACCTGTTCCACTTTCACCGGTGATCAACACCGGCATATCCACCCGTGCAATGCGCAGCAACTGTTCGTACAGCTTCTTCATCGCCGGAGCGGCAGCCAGGAAGAACTTTCCTCCGCCCAGCTCCTCGCACAGCAGTTCGGTCTCTGGTTCTTTTACCGCCTCCTGTTTGCCCTTGGCCTCGCCGGCGTAGCGGCGCACGGCGCCCAGCAGCAGCTCTTCGTCCACGGGCTTGGCCAGGTAATCGGCGGCGCCCAGCTTCATGGCCTGCACAATTCCCGCCGGGTCATGCTGTCCGCTCAACATCACCACGTAGGCGTTGGGAGCGACAGTCCGCATCTGGTCCAGGGTCTCCAGTCCGTCCATGCCCGGCATCACCATGTCCAGCAGCACCATGGAAGGCTGCGGAGCCTTCTGCATCTCGCGCAATGCCTCCTGCCCGTTGCCGGCCGTGCGAACGCCGTAGCCCTCGCCCTGCAGAAGGCTGCGCACGTATCGCAACATCATCGGATCGTCGTCTACCACCAGAAGTTCGGTCATGACTGGCGCCCCGATTCCTCGCTGGCGTCGCGCACGGCGAACTCCGCCTCAGGAAATGGCGGAACGAAGGGCAGGCGGAAGCTGAAGGTGCTGCCCGCTCCGGACTCGCTCTCCGCCCAGATCTTGCCGGCATGCGCCCGCACAATGCGCTGCGCAATGGCCAGTCCCAGCCCGCTACCCGGCGTGAAACCCGGTGCCGGCGTGGTGAAATATTCCTCGAAGACGCGCTCCAGGTTCTCCGCGGCGATGCCGCAGCCGGTGTCGGTGATGGTCACCTGCGCGCAGTTCGGAAGGTTGGTCTTGGGATAGCGCCCCTCAAAGGCGGCGCGGAAGCGCGAGTTGCGGCGCTCCCAGAACTCTTCGGCCAGGGTCATCTTCACCCGCCCGCCACGCGGAGTGAAGCGGCGCGCGTTTTCCAGGAGGTTCAGCAGTACCTGGCGCACCATCGCCGGGTCAAAGGGAAGCACCAGCGGCGACTCACACAACTCCACTTCGAACTCCAGCCCCTGCTCAGTGAATTCGCCGCGCAGAAGGGAATATGTATCGAGGACACACTTTCGCAGGTCGGCCTTCTGGTGGGCCGGACGGCACTCCAGGGTAACCTTGTTCTGCGGACTCAAAATGCGCGCAATCTTCTCTTCCATCTGATGACAGGCCAAAACGACGTCGGCCAATGCTCCTGCCTGTTCCGCCGTCAGCGGCCCCAGCTTTCCTGCCCGCAACAGCTTGGCTTGCCCGGCGATGACCGCCAGCGATCCCTTCAAGTCATGGATCGCCATGGCAATACCCGTGCTATTCCACTCGCGCTTCGGGCCGATTTGTGAGATCAACGTAGACATTTGGTTTACCCATTGGTACGGGGGAAATCGGACTGCTCCGCACTAATTACTAACGAATCCTACAACGAATGGACATACTCGTTCCTAGAATATTCGTTCCACTTGGTGTACTTTGGTAACCACCAGACGGAACGGAAAGTAATTCCCAAAAAGAGCCAAAGTCGTTCCAGTTTCGCGAAATCGGAGCCGCGAAGCCTTGCGTTCAGAATTCGTTTGATCCCATGATTTCAATGTGTTAGCTTCCTTCATACGTAAGGTGGATGGGGCGCGGGAGAGTGGCACTTCGACTGCACATATACACCCTGCCATGGCTCAACATGCTAAGAATTCGCCTCCGAATGCGCCCATCGGTCTGCCCGAGAGCATCCTCTTCGGCCGGTCCGAGACCATGGCTGCCATCCGCCGGAACCTGCGGAAGGTGGCCGATACCAATATCCCCATCCTCATCGAAGGGGAAAGTGGCACGGGCAAGGAAGAAGTGTGCAGGTTCGTGCACCATCAGTCGGTCTGGGGTCGCGGACCCTTCGTCAAGGTGAGCTGTCCGGCGATTCCGGCCGCGCTCGTGGAAAATGAGTTGTTCGGCTACGAAGAGGGTGCGTTTTCAGTCGCTTACGCAGCAGAGTCCGGCCAGGCGGAGCTGGCGAACACCGGCACTCTCTTTCTGGATGAGATCAGTGAACTGGACATGATCTTGCAGTCCAAGCTGTTGCAGGTGTTGGAGGATGGGCAGCTAAAGGTGATGGCCACCGAAGATGGGCGGAAGGGGAAGGTTCGGGTGATTTGCGCCACCAGCCACAACCTGCGCCAGGCTTCGGCCAAGGGCGGCTTCCGGACCGAGCTTTACCATCGTATCTCTGGGCTGGTGTTGCGTTTACCTCCCCTTCGCGAGCGTTTGGAGGACCTGGATTCCTTGGTTGAGTACTTCGTTGGAGTGTACAGTGAACGCTTCCACTGCCGCGCCGTGCCGGTGAGCTCGTCCACTGTGGCGCGCATGGCTTTGCATAACTGGCCGGGAAACATCCGCGAGCTGGAGAACTTGGTCAAGCGCTACGTGGTTGTCGGCACGGAAGATGTCATCCTGTCGGAGATCGGTCACCCGGAGGCTGGCGAGCCCGCGGTCGAGGCCGATCCATCCGAGGAAGGCCAGAGCCTGCACGAGATGACGCGCCAGGCCATGCATTTGATGGAGAGCCGCATTATCCTGAATAGCTTGCGGGCCAATCAGTGGAACCGCAAGCGCACGGCGCGGGCGCTGAAGATCAGCTATCGCTCGCTGCTGTACAAGTTGAAGCGGTCGGGCATCACCGGCCGCCGAGAAGATGGATCCGCCGTGGCGGAGGGAAGGACGTTGGAAAACCTGTCATGAAAGTTGCCATGCGTTGCACACTCCTGGTTCTTATGTTGATGCTGGCCGCCTCCTTGGTGGCGGCACAGTCGAATTCCGGCTCCGCGGCGGGGAACTCTGCCGCCACGCAGTCTCAACCGCCGGCGCAGAGCGTGCCGGTCGGCAATCTGCCGCCTCCTCCTCCGCTGAATGGTGCGGCGCAGAAGCCGCAGCACGCGTCAGAGCCGATGCCTTCCGTGGCGATGGGGGACAGCTACCTTATCGGAGAGGGCGACATACTGGCCATCAATGTATGGCATGAGGTGGAACTGACCCGCACCCTTCCAGTACGCATGGATGGAATGATCACCCTGCCGCTGATTGGCGAGACCGTGGCCGCCGGACAGACAGTGGACCAGTTGCGCGCGACCATTACCGCCCGCCTCAAGAAGTATCTGGAGGCGCCCGAGGTGACGGTGATTGTGCAGGAGCCGCGCAGCCAGTTCTTTACAGTGATGGGCAAGGTCGCCAAGCCCGGCTCCTACCCGCTGGGGCAGCGGCTGACGGTGATGGACGCGCTGGCCCTGGCCGGCGGCTTCAAGGACTTCGCCAACGTGAAGAAGATTCAGGTGGTGCGCACCCATCGCGATGGCCACGTGGAGCGCATTCCGTTTGACTACAAGCGCGCCGTTTCCGGCGACATTCAACATAACTTCCTATTGGAGCAGCACGATTTGATCGTGGTGCCGTAGCTTCACGCTCCCCTGGTTGGGTGCGTTGTTCATTGGTCATTCCGTCATAAGGAGTCTGGAAATGAAGAAGGTTCTGATACTGGTTGTCATGCTGGTGGCGGGGCTTGCGTCCCTGGCCTTGGCGCAGGATCCGCAGGATGGGCCGAAGCCGGCGGTGCAGGTGGATACCGCCCCGACCCATCTGGGCAGCGAGGGTCCATCGTTGACCCTGGGCAGCGACGTGGAGTCGCGCAACCTGTTGCTGGTGGGCTTCAGCGCGGGCGCGGCCTACGACTCCAAGGGGTTGCTCAACAACACCACCGGAACTTACAGCGGTGACACGCGCTACTTTTTCCAGCCCACGGTGGCCTTCCAGCGCACGTACACAACCGGCGCCTGGACGCTGAGCTACACGCCCGGCATAAGCTACAGCCAGAACGACACGCAGAACAGCCAGTACACGCAGAACCTGAGCGGCGACTGGGTGTGGAGGCCAAACGGCCGCTTTATGCTGCACGTCCGCGAGGACTTCAGCCTGACCGACAATCCCTTTGAGAGCATTGGCCGCGTGGACCTGCTGCCGCCGCTCGGTGGACCTACCGGCCCGGGCTACAACGGCGTGCTGGCGGACACCAAGCGCACCGGAACTGTGACCAACGTGGACCTGAGTTACAAGGTAGGCGAGCACAGCGCGATGGGCGTGACCGCCGGCTACCAGTTGTTCAACTACGACGCCACGACCAGCGCGACCACCACCTTCCCGTACGTGGATTCGCACCTGGTGACCGGCTCGGCGTTCTTCTCGCACCAGATCAACCGCGAGGTGACCCTTGGCGTGCAGATGAGCTACATGGACATCTACAGCACGGGTGCCGAGATTGCGCGCACCCAGGCTCCGGCGCCGATGGTGTTTGCCAAGATTACGCCGGGCTCGCGCACGATTATCACCCTGTATGGCGGACCGGAATACACGCGCACGCGCGAGGTGATCGCGCTGGGCGGGCTCTCGCTAATTAGCTACACGCACCACTGGTATCCGACCTACGGCGCCACGGCGAGCTGGAGCGGCAACCGCCATGGGTTCGACGCACAGGTACTGCAGCGCATCGCCAGCGGCAGCGGCGTGCTGTCGGCGGTAAAGGACATCGAGGCCGGCGCCGGTTACCGCCTGCGCCTGAGCCAGCGCTGGACGGGCGAGTTGCGCGCCAATTACGCCAATCAGGACAGCATCGGGGTGTTGAGCAACGGCACCAACTTCCGGAGTTTCTGGGCGGGCGGCGGGCCGATTTACAAGGTATCCAGCCGCTGGGCCCTGCGCGGGCAGGTGGCGTACGTGCATCAGACGGAGTCCGGGCTGGGACCGGTGGCGGGCAACCATCTGCTGGTGCAGGGATCGCTGGAATACCGACTGCGCAAGAATCTGGGAGAATAGTAGTCATGCCGTTGCAAGACAATTCCCCGCGGGCGCCTATCACTCCACGTGACGCGCTGGAGACCTTGGTGCGCCGTCGCTGGCTGATCGGCGGCGGTCTGTTCGCCTGCTGGCTGCTGGTGTGGTGCGCCAGCTGGCTGCTGCCTTCGGTCTACCGCTCGGAGACCGTGATCCTCATCGAGCAGCAGAAGGTTCCGGAAGAGTACGTGGTGGCCAACGTCAGCGTGGACATGCAGCAGCGCATGGAGGCCATGCGCCAGCAGATTCTGAGCCGCACCCGCTTGCAGCACATCATTGATCAGTTCGGCCTGTATAAGGAGGCCGACAAGTCGAACCCCGATGAAGTGATCGAGCAGATGCGCAAGGACGTGAAGACCGAACTGGTGGAGGCTCCCGGTAAACGCGGATCGCTCTCGGCCTTCAAGATCAGCTTCAGCGCTCCGACGGCGAAGCTGGCCCAGCAGGTGAACGCGCAACTGACCTCGCTGCTGATTGACCAGAACATCGAGGAGCAATCGCAACGCGCCGAGGGAACGACCGAGTTCCTGAGCACGGAGTTGCAGTCGGCGCGCGATCACCTGAACCAGCAGGAAGACAAAATCAAGCAGTTCAAGGCCGGCAACCTGGGGCAGCTGCCTAGCCAGGTGGAGACCAACGTACACATCCTGAGCGGATTGCAGGAGCGCGAGCAGAGCCTGAGCCAGGCGTTGAACCGCGCCCAGGAGCAGCGGCTGTACTTTGAGAGCCTGCTGACGCAGTATCGCTCGGTGAGCAAGGACGAGGCCAAGGGCGCCAACAGCCTGCCGGCCATTGACGAGCAACTGGGCAAGCTGAAAGAAGAACTGGCCGACGCCCAGGCCAAGTACACGCCTGACCATCCTGACGTGCAGCGGCTGAAGCGGCTGATCGTACGCACGGAGAAGCAGCGCGACGACATTCAGCGGCGGCTGGCCGAGGGCGGCAACGATGCTCCGGCGGCGCCTTCCCGCGACCCGCGTACGATGACTCCGATTTTGCAGTTCGAGAGCCAGTTGAAGGCCAACCAGCAGGAGATTGCCGACACCAAGCGCGAACTGGCGCAGGTGGAAGCGCAGATCGCCGGCTACCAGGGACGGCTGAACAACATGCCGATCCGTGAGCAGCAGTTGGCCGACCTGACCCGCGACTACGACCAGTCGAAGCTGAACTACGACTCGCTGCTGAAGAAGCAGATGCAGTCGCAGATGGCCACGAACCTGGAGAAGCGGCAGCAGGGCGAGCAGTTCCGCATTATTGATCCGCCGAGTTTGCCGAAGAAGCCGGTCTCTCCCGATCGTTTGAAGCTGAGCCTGCTGGGACTGGCTGGTGGTCTTCTGCTGGGACTGGGGCTGGCCGTTGTGGTGGAGGCCGTGGAAGACAAGGTGCGCACCGAGGATGAGGTGACGCGCCTGGTAAAAGTTCGCATCCTGGCCGGCGTGCCGCACCTGTTCACGCCGGAGGAAGAGAACAAGCGCAAGGTTCGCCGCGTGGTGGAGTGGTGTGCGGCCGCCGTGATGCTGCTGGTGATGGTGGCGGCCAACGCCTACACCTCACTGGGGAGATAGCCCGCAATGTACGAGAAGTTTTACGGCTTCACGCAAAACCCGTTCCGCATGAGTCCCGACCCGGCGTTTTACTACGCCACGGCGCGGCACAATGAGGCGCTGGCCAACCTGACCTATGGCGTGCTCATGCAGAAGGGCTTCATCGTGCTGACGGGCGAGGTGGGCACGGGTAAAACTCTTTTAGTGCGCTGCCTGCTGGACACTCTCTACCGCTCGCGCGTGGCGCACGCCTACATTCTGAATCCGCTGCTATCGAGCGACGACCTGTTGCGCATGATACTCACCGACTTTGGCATCCGCGAGGTGAAGCGCACCCGCGGCGAGATGCTGCAACAGTTCAACGAACACCTCATCGAGGTATACCGCCGCAATGGCATCTGCGCGCTGGTGATTGATGAGGCGCACCTGCTGACTCCCGGGCTGCTGGAAGAGATTCGGCTGATGACCAACATCGAGACCAGCAAGCACAAGCTGCTGCAGATTGTACTCGTGGGCCAGCCGGAGCTCGACGAGAACCTGGACTCTCCCGAGCTGCGCCAGGTGAAGCAGAGGGTGGCACTGCGCTATGCCCTGGAGCCGATGAACGACATGGAGGTGCGCGGCTACATTGACCGCCGCCTGGAGGTTGCAGGCGCGCCGAACCGCTTGCTGCAGGTCTTTCCCGCGCCCACGCTCGCACGCATCCTGCATTACGCACACGGCATTCCGCGCCTGGTGAATACGCTTTGCGACAGCGCGCTGGTCAGCGCCTACGGCAAGGGATTGAAGAGCGTTCCTCCGGCGATGATTGACGAGGTGGCCGGCGATCTGCGCCTGAGCCTGAAGAACAGCGTGCAGCAGATGACGGGCACGCCCTTCAACAACCGTCCCGGCGAGGACGAGGCGAGCCGCAAGACGCTGGTGAAGACCCTGATGCGGCTGGCAAGGCTGCTCGATCCCGGCGCCGACAACGACAAGAATCAAGGAGTGGCAGGATGAGCCGAATCTTCGATGCGCTGCGCCGATCGGAAATGGACCGCAATCCGGACGATGGCAACCCGGCCTCTCCGGGTAACGCTGCGCCTGCCTCTCCGGCCGACGCCGCGCTGAGTGGGGCCAACTCGCAAGCAGCCTCTCCTGCGGATGCCGCATTGGATGCTGCATCGGGTGCAGCCGTGCCGCCCGTCGCTGCGCCCGCGGCTCCTGCCATGGACGAGAAGCTGGCCGAGTTGATGCGCACGGCGCGCGACGCCAAAGGTATGCCGGACTTCTCGCAGCTTCGCCCCGCCATCGGCGGCGAGGTTGAGCCTGAGCCGGCGGCCGCCGAGGCGGCAAAGGCCGTCGAGCCCGCGCTCGACCTGAGCAAGTTGAAGCGGATCAACGTCACGGCCACGCCCACCTCGCGGCTGGTGGCGCTTACCAGCGAGAAAGCCCTGGGCGCGGAGAAGTTCCGCGTGCTGGGCGCGCGACTGAGCAACATCCGCCTCAGCAGCAAGCTGAATATTCTGCAAGTCACCAGCAGCGTGGTTGGCGAAGGTAAAACGCTGACCTCGGTCAACCTGGCCATGACCCTGGCTCGCCGCTTCGATCAGAAGGTGCTGCTGGCAGAAGGCGACCTGCGCAAGCCGGCCGTCTGCAAGATGCTCGGCCTGTCCATGAAGCCCGGCATCGGCGAGTGGTGGGATCATCCGGAGATTCCGGTGACGGACTACATTCTGCGCATCGGTGACACCGGCATGTGCCTGCTGCCCGCCGGAGACGTGGCGCAGCCGGCCAGCGTGCTGCAATCGCAGCGCATAGCAGACCTCTTCCAGGAACTGGCACGGCAGTTCGACTGGGTCATCATTGACACGCCACCGCTGCTGCCCATGGCGGACAGCAACCTTTGGTCGCGCATCAGCGACGGCACGCTGATGGTGGTGCGCAAGGGAGTCGTCAGCCGCACCGCGCTCAAAAAGGCCGTCGAAAGCCTGGACAATCCCAAGATGGTGGGCGTGGTGCTGAACGACGCCAGCGACTACGATCGCGTCAACTACTACGACCAGTACTACACACCGCGCGGCGAACGTCCGGCAGGAGCCTGACAGAGGTGACGCGCCGTTCCCATGTTTACATCCCGGTGCGGGCGCTGGCGCTTGGCCTGGTGGAGGCCATCATGGCCACGCTGGCCTTGGTTTTGGCAATGGTGCTCTACCTGGGCCCCATCAACGCCACTCTGGCCCTGGGCTATGAGCAGGCGGATGTGCGCGTGGCGCTGGTCGTCTTCATTTTTGTGCTGTGCATGTACTACTGCGACCTCTACGACCTGAGCGTGCTGCGCAATCCGCGCGACGTGGTCAGCAACCTTATCCAGTGCTTCGGCTCGTTCTTCGTGGTGCTGGGTTGCATCTACAGCATGTTCCCCGTGGTGCGGCTGGATATCTGGGTGGTGCTGGGCGGCTCCGGCCTGGCCGCCTTTGGAGCACTTCTTTGGCGCGGACTCTTCCGCTACGCCGCACACTGGCCCGCCTTCCAGGAGCCGTTGGTCACCTTTGGCGAAGGGCCGGTCATCGCCGAAATCGCACGGAGGGTCCGGGAGCGTCCTGAGCTGGGCTTCCGCCTCGTTGGCCAGGTCAGCGAGCATCCCGAGCATGGCGAGGGTCTTACGCGTCCCGACGAATTGCGCCGATTGGTGGACGACTTTCGCGTGCAGCGCGTGGTGGTGGCCATGGGCGAGCGCCGCGGACGCCTCCCGGTGGACATGCTGCTGGACTTGAAGGAAGAGGGCGTGACCATTCAGGAGGGCAGCGAGCTGTACGAGAACATCACGGGCAAGGTCTATCTGGATTCGCTGCGCCCGAGCATGCTGCTGTTCTCGCCAGCCTTTGAGGTCAGCACGTTTTCGTTGCTCGCTCAGCGCGTCATGGCCCTCACGGTCAGCCTTCTGCTGATCACACTGACCCTGCCCATCATGCTGCTGGTGGCGGTGGCCATCAAGCTGGATTCGCGCGGGCCGGTGGTCTTCCGGCAACAGCGCCTGGGGCTGCGCGGAAAACTCTTCACGCTGTACAAATTCCGCACCATGCGCGAGGGCAGCGACGGCGTGCGTCCGGCCGAAGAGAAAGACGCCCGCTTCACCCGATTTGGAAGCTGGCTGCGCTCGACCCGCCTGGATGAGTTGCCGCAGCTTTGGAACATCCTGAAGGGCGACATGCAGGTGGTGGGGCCGCGTCCCTTTGTGCCGGAGCAGGAACAGGAACTGGTGGAGGCCATCCCCTTCTACAAGCTGCGCTGGAGCGTGCGCCCCGGCGTGACCGGATGGGCGCAGATCAATCGCGGCTACTGCTCGACGCTCGAGGACAACTCGGAGAAGCTGGCCTACGACCTCTTCTACATCAAACATTTTTCGCTTGGCCTCGACCTGCTATGCATCTTTAAGACGGCGAAGACCCTGCTGCTCGGCCGGGGTGCGCGATGATGACACTGACCGCGCTGACTGCGTTCTGGACCGGGGTGGCGCTGGTGCTGTACGCGCACTTCGGCTACCCGCTGGTGCTCTTCGTCTGCTACGGACTGGTGCAGATGCGCCGCGACTGGGCCTTTCTGCAACTCCGCGTGGACCGCCGCCGCGGTGAACTGGCCGACGACGAACTGCCCACGGTGACTCTTCTGTTTGCCGCCTACAACGAGGAAGAGCATTTGGCGGAGAAGATCCAAAACACGATGCAGCTGGATTATCCGAAGGAGAAGCTGCAAGTCGTCATCGTCAGCGACGGATCGAGCGACCGCACGAATGAAATCCTCTCGCGCGTCAGCGACCCGCGCTTTGAGATTGTCATCCGCACGGAGCGCAGCGGCAAATGCGCCGCCCTGGCCGTGGCCGTGGAACGCGCCCGCAACAGCATCTTCGTTCTCAGTGACGGAAGCACGATGTTTGCCACCGACGCCTTGCGCAAACTGGTGCGGCACTTCCAGTCGCCGCGCGTCGGAGCCGTCTGCGGCGCGCTCAGCTTCCACTGCAACCAGGAGAGCAGCCAGACCGAGGGCCTCTACTGGAAGTACGAGACGGCTCTGCGGTTGATGGAGGCGCGCCTTGGCGCCACGCTGACGCCGAGCGGAGCCATCTACGCCGTGCGCGGAACGGCCTACACGCCGCCCAGTCCGGACGTGCTGGTGGATGACATCCTGACGCTGATGGAAGTTCGCCGTCAGGGATTTCAGGTGCACTACGATCCCGAGGCCAAGGCCGTGGACTACCCGGCAACCAGCGTTGCCGGAGAGTTCCACCGCCGCGTGCGCATTGGCACCGGAAGTTTTCGCGCCCTGCCGGAGCTGCTGCGGGTCCCGAAGCCCGGCTTCACGGGCTTTGCCTTCTTCAGCCACAAATTGCTGCGCTGGGTGCTGCCCGTGCTGCTGCTCGTCATCTTTGTGAGCAACCTCTTTCTGCTGGGCCATGTTTTTTATCGCGTCACGCTGGGCCTGCAACTGCTGCTGCTGTTATGGGCGGCGCTGGGCTGGGCCTTCCGCGGAGCGTTGGTGCGGGTGCGCTTTGCACTCGTCGGATATTTTCTGGTCGCCATGAACGTGGCACTCTTCATCGGAATGCTGCGTGGCATTCTGGGCAGGGAGGCGGCATGGCAGCGCGGCAACTAGATCGTCCGCGGCCCGCCCTGAGCGGCGTCCCGGTCTTCATGTATCACGACCTTTGCGAAGGCGCGGCCAGCGACCGTTACACGGCCAGCCTGCCGCAACTAACCCTGCACCTGGGATTTCTGCGCGAGGCCGGATTCACCGTCTGCGGGTTGGAAGAAGCGCAGAAACCCCTGCCGCGCGGCACGCATCGCGCCGTGCTTACCTTTGACGACGGACTGGTGCGCCAATGCGACATCGGGCTGCGCGTGCTGGTGGAGCACGGCTACACCGCGACTTTCTTCGTCACTACATCGCTGGTGGATACACCCGGCTACATGACCTGGAACCAACTGCGCGGCATGCGCACGGCCGGCATGACCATCGGCTCGCACGGGCATCGCCACGTGGACCACACCTCCATGAGCGCCCGACAGGTGGAAGAAGAGTTGCGCCGCTCGAAGGGAATTCTGGAGGAGAAGCTGATCGTGCCGGCCAACGCTTTCTCCGCGCCCTTTGGCTTCGTCAACCGCACGGTGGCCTCCGTGGCGCGGCAGGCGGGATTCAAGTTCATATGCAGTTCGCTGCCATGGCCGGTGCATCCCGCCATGACGACGATTCCGCGCATCGTCGTTTACAAGAACACCACGCTCGCTGATTTTGCCGGCCTCGCCTGCGGCAGCGCGTGGCCGTTGATGGCCCGCCGCGCGCGTCACTCCGCGCTGCATGTGCCCAAGCTCCTGCTGCGCCGCTTTGCTCCCACCAAGTTTGGCGTGGGTCCCGACCCGGAGGCGCAATGAGCCGCGTAAATGTATTCGTGCTGATTGACGCTCTCGGCTGGGAGTTGGTGGCGCAACGGCCATTCCTTTCGCAGTACCTGCCGCACCAGCAGGAGGTGCGCACCCTGCTGGGTTACAGCTCGGGGATCATTCCGTCCATCCTCACCGGGCAGACTCCGGCGGAGAACGGCGTGTGGAACCTCGTCTATTACGATCCCGCGCGCTCGCCCTTTCGCCACATGAAGCACTTTGGGACGCTGCCGGGCCGATTGCTCGATAACCGCTACGGCCGTCGCGCGCTCACCGAGCTGGGCCGCCGCGTACTGGGCCTGGGCTCGAGCTTCGATGTCAGCGTGCCTCCGCAGACTCTTCCGTGGTTCCACTGGGCGGAGGGCCGAAACATATACGCGCGGCAGGGAATCCCCGGCCGCCGCAGCATCTTCGACCTGCTGCATGAGCGCGGCGTGGAGCACAGGATTTACTCCTACAAGGATCCGCTCACGGACGCCGAGATTCTGCTGCGCGCCGAGGCCGACATCACCAGCGGCTCGGGTGAGTTCTTCTTCCTCTACCTCTCCGAGCTGGACATGTTCCTGCATCTGAACCGGCACGATCCGGAGAAGATCGCCATCAAGCTTGCGTGGTACGAGCGCGAGCTTGGCAAGGTCTTTGCCGCCGCTGCGGCGCGCGATCCCGAGGCCGGGCTGCACGTCTTCAGCGATCACGGCATGACTCCCGTGGTGCGGCATTGCGATCTGGCCGCCGAGGTGGAGTCCACCGGCCTGCGAACGCCCGAGGATTACCTGGCCGTTTACGATTCGACGATGGCGCGTTTCTGGTTCTTCACTGACGATGCGCGCGCGAAGATCATCGAGCGGCTCAAGGGCCTCGACTACATTCAGATTTTGAGCGATGACGAACTGCGCGAGTTTGGCGTGTACTTTGAAGATCATCGCTACGGCGAAGTAGTTGCGCTACTCGCACCGGGTTCCATCGTCGCCGAAGGTGGATTCAACGGCAGCGGCTGGCGGCCCGCGGGCATGCACGGCTATCACCCGGATGATCCCTTCGCCAGCGCCGTGTACCTGTCGAGCGCCGCTCCACAACAAAAGCCGAAGACCGTGCGCGAGATTTTCTCCATCATGCAGGAGGCCGCACGATGAGCACACCGCTCGCGGTCTGCATGTTTGATAACGAGCGCGTGCGCGGCGGCGCCGAGGAGCACATGCTCTGCCTGCTGAAGGGGCTGGACCGTGCGCGCTTTCGTCCGCTGCTGGTGTGTCCGCCGGAGCTGCTGACGCAACTTGCACCGGAGTTGCCGAAGGATGTGACGACCTATGCGATGTGGCTGCACTCGCATCGCCAGGTGGGTTTGATGCACGAGCTCGCGGGATTCTTGCGCCGCCAGAAGGTCCAGGTGTTGCACTCGCACGGATTCCGTCCCAGTCTGCTGGCTTCGCCCGTGGGCCGTTGGGCGGGTGTGGTGGCGAACGTGGAGACTCCGCATGTGCGCGAGTACTGGCGCAAAGGCTGGAAGGCCGACTATCGCATTGACCGCCTAGCTGGGCGCATTGTGGACGGCTACATCGCGGTGAGCGAAGCCAATGGCCGCTATCTGCGCGAGGAGAAGCAACTGCCCGCCTTGAAGGTCAAGGTCATCCGCAACGGCAGCGACCTATCGCGCTTTGTGCCATCGCCGGGAGTTTCCCCGGAGGCGGCATCGCTGCGCGTGGCGGCTGGCTTCGGCGAGCAGGACAAGGTTCTGTTTGTGGCCGCGCGACTGGAGCCACAAAAGGGCCACGCTGTTCTGTTGCGCGCCATGGCCGCCCTGCGCGAGGAGTTTCCCACTCTGCGGCTGGTTGCGCTTGGCGAAGGCACGTTGCGCGGCGAGCTGGAAAAACTGACGGCCGAGTTGAAGCTCACGGGCAGCGTCTATATGCCGGGGCATTCTCCGGATGTGGTGCGCTGGATGTCTGCGGCCGATCTCTGCGTACTGCCGTCGTTCGCCGAGGGGCTGCCGCTCTTCGCCATCGAATGTTTGGCCATGCAGCGTCCCATGGTAGCCACCGCCGTGGATGGTACGCCGGAGATCGTGGTGAACGGGCGCACCGGGTTGACCGTGCCTCCGGGTGACGTAAGCGCGTTGGCCTCTGCGATTGGCGCGTTGCTGCGGGAGCCCGAACGCGCCGCGCAACTGGCGGCCAACGGAGCCGAGTGGGTGCGCAAACACTTCAGCCTGGAGCGGCAGATTCGCGAGACCGAAGATTTCTATTTGGCGCTGTACCGCGCGCGCAAGCAGCGTGGCGCCGCCCGGGAAAGAGTTTAATGCGGCCGCGGCAACGCGCAGCCGTCCGCAAGGAGAGAGTATGACCCAGACCGATCAGATCCAGACCACGCCGCCCGAACTGGCTTTTCCCGTGGCCGAGGCGATGGTGCGCGCCTGTCGCGACACCTTTGGTCCCACGCTGCGCGCCGTGGTGCTGACCGGCAGCCTGGCTCGCAACGAGGGCAGCTACCTGGTGCGCGAAGGCCGCCGCGTTTTGCAGAGCGACGTGGAGGCCATGGTGGTGCTGCATGATGGCGCATCGCTGCCCACGCGGCACTCCAGCCGCGCCCTGTGCCGGCTGGCGCAAAGCCATCTGGCCGACCGCGGCATTCACGTCGAGGTCAGCTTCAGCGTGGTGCATGCGAACTATCTCCGCGAACTGCCGCCGCATATTTACAGCTATGAGTTGCGTGCCTGCGGCGTGGTGCTCTTCGGTGAGGCCGATATCCTGAGCCTGATTCCAAGCTTCTCCGCCGCCCAGCTCAGCCACGAGGACGCCTGGCGCATGCTGGCCAACCGCCTCATCGAGCAGATGGAGAGCTCGGGCGAGGGCGAGTTCAAGGCCGGTGGAATGCGCTATCGCAGCATAAAACTTTGCCTCGACGTGGCTTCGGCCATGCTGGTCTTCAGTGGGCGCTTTGAGGCCGGATATCGCGCCCGGCTGGAGCGCATGGAGCAATTCGCCCTCACGCCCGAGGCGCGCGACCTCCCGGTGGATATGGTGGAGTTCATGCCCCTTTTGCGCCAATCGGTGGCGCTCAAGCTGGAGCCCGAGGGCGCGGCCGATCTGGGCTCGGGCTTTGAGGGCACGGTGACGCGCTGGGCCTGGCAGGCCTGGTTGTGGCAGTTGCAGCGCATGGCGCCCGCGGCCGCACAGGAGAGCGTGGACCTGATGGTGCGCAGCTTTGGCCGCTCGCAGGGCATCAAACGATTGCTGCGCGGCTGGCTCTACGCGGTGCGCCGCACGGGCTGGCTGGCCTCGGCGCTCTATTGGCCCAAGTGGACGGTGACGGCCTTAAAGGGGCTGACGCCGCGCCACGCGATTTATCTCGCGGCCTATCGCTGGCACATGGCGTGCTCCGCGCAGACGGCGGCCGAGTTGCCTGCCTGCATGGATAGCGTGCGCGAACTGCTGCCCGTTGCCGGACATATGGCGGCGGGCGACGCAGCGGCACTGGCCACGCAACTGGTGTGGAACTACAAGGAATTCACGGTGGAAACGCGCGCGTAGCTTTTCGCCATGGCGCGCCATCATGGCGCGCCGGTCCATGGCAGCGCGCACGAAATTGCAAACCGTTCGCCGTCGGTCTTTTCCGGGCCACGCGAACCAGAGACAGTGAGGTACATCGAATGCCGACCGAAGTAAGTAAGGTGATCCTGCGCGGAGTCAACGACCAGACCCTGCGCGACCGCGTGCGCGAGTGCATGGAGTTCTGCGACTGGAAGAGCCTGGTGGCGCCGGGCTCGACCGTGGTGGTCAAGCCCAACCTTTGCACCGCCGTGCCGGAGAGGTGGGAGATGTCGAACACCGATCCGCGTATCTGCTACGCCCTCTGCGAGCTGCTCCTGGAGCGAGCCGCCAAGGTCTACGTCGTCGAATCCGATGGCCTGCGCCAGACCGCGTGGGAGGCCTTCGAGGTCAGCGGCTACCACAAGCTCAAGGAGCTTGGCGTGGAGCTGGTGGATTTGACCGAGGCCGAGCAGGTCGAGGTCAACGTGCCTCCGGCGGGCAAGGTGCGCCTGCCCAAACTCATGATGCAGGGTCACACGTTCATCACCCTGCCGGTGCTCAAGACGCACGCGCTCACCTACTTTACGGGCAGCATCAAAAACCAGTGGGGATGCGTGCCACAGTACGACCGCATCCTTCTCCATCAGTATCTCAATCCCATGCTGGCCGAGCTTCATGCCATCTTCAATCCGCAGATCTCCATCATGGACGGCATCATCGCCATGGAAGGTCGCGGACCCGCCAATGGCAAACCGCGCCGCATGGATCTCATCCTGGCCAGCCGTGACAACGTCGCGGTGGACGCCACTGGAATGCGCCTGGCCGGCCTCAACGTGGAGATGTGCAAGCACCTGTTGCTGACGGCCAATAAAGGGTTGGGCACATGGCGCGACACGGAGATCGAGATTGACGGTGACTTTGCCGCGCATGCCGCCCACTTCGAACCGGCCATCCTCGACAAGGCCATTGCCGCCATGGACTACATGAGCCGCTACCGCTGGTTTGTGAAGTACATGCTGGAGAAGAATTTCGTCTTCTATCCCGTCCGTGCCGTGGTGCAAATGCTGCGCCGCGCCGGCGTGGTGGAGGGGGGATAGATTGCTCTGCGCCTCCACAACTGAGCGGCGGGGTTTTCAGTGGGTCTCCCGATGAAGATTCTCGCCGTCCTGCTGTCTCCGCCCGTGCCCACCACGGCGGGCCACCGCGTGCGCAATCGCAGCATCCTGCGCGCCCTGGCCCAGGAGGGTCACGAGGTGACGGTGGCCAGCTTCGCCGATCCCGACGAGCTTGCCACTCCGGCGCGCGAGTGGGGCGGGCTTTGCCGTGCCTTCCACCTGGTGCCTGCTCCATTGGGCAGTGCCCTGGCGCGCGTGCTCAGCCTGCCGGATGTGCGCCCCTACGGCGCGGTGCGGCTTACGGTGCCCGCCATGCAGGAGCTGGTGCTCCAACTGCTGGCTGCGGAAAAGTTCGACGCCATCCTTTGCGATGACTGTTACATGGCCGGCAATCTTCCGGCCGAGCCCGGCATCCCGGTGGTGATGAACAAGCACGACATCACCTGCAACATCGTGCGCCAGTTCGCCAACGCCTCGTCCAATCCCTTCAAGCGCCTCTACGCCGGCATGGAGGCCAACAAGATTGAGCGTCTGGAGATGGAAGCCTGCCGCCGCGCCCAGGCCGTCGCCGTCTGCTCCGTGGACGATGCCCGCGCGCTGAATGACGTTGCCCGCGGCCTGCGCCAGTTCGTGGTGCCCAACGTGGTGGATACCGACAAGTACACGCCGCATCCCGTGGGCGATGGCCACAGCGTGGTGTTTGTGGGCGCCATGGACTGGCTGCCCAATCAGGATGGCGCCGACTTCCTGGTCTTTGACATTCTGCCGCGCCTGCGCCAACTGGTGCCCAACGCGCGCATCGTGCTGGCCGGCCGCAATCCCTCGCCGGAGTTCATCGCCCGCTATGGAGATTTTCCCGACGTCACCTTTACCGGGACCGTGGTTGAACTCCGCCCCATCCTGGCACGCGCCTCGGTCTGCGTGGTTCCATTGCGCATTGGCAGCGGCACGCGATTGAAGATTCTGGAGGCCGGCGCCATGGGCAAGCCAACCGTCTCCACCACGTTGGGCGCCGAAGGTTTGGAGCTGGCCAACGGCTCGGAGATTCTGCTGGAAGACGCGCCGCGCGCATTCGCCGAGGCCGTCGCCGGGTTGCTGCTCAATCCCACGCGCGCCCAGGCCATTGGCATGGCCGCCCGCGCTGCGGTAGAAGAGCGTTACAGCATTCCCGCCCTGCGCCGCCACCTTGCGTATATGCTCGACAAGCTCGCGTCGTCCCCTGCGGAGGCGCTCCCGTGATCATCTTCTACCTGCTGCTGCTCTCGTTGCCCTTTGTGGAACACGGCTTCTTCGGCATGGCCATCGGTCCGCTGACGATGGAGAAGCTCATCGGCGCCGCCTGTTTTCTATACGCTATCACCTACCTGCCGCAGCGCCGCGAGGTGCCACGCTTCTTCGCCTCGCCGCAGTCCAAGGCTTTCGCGCTCTACGTTGGCCTTGCGGTCATCAGCTACCTGGCCACGGCGGAGGCCTTCGATTTCGTTGACTTGATCGGCGTCTTCTTTTCGCAGCTCGTCTTCTTCGTCACCGTGATGATCCTGGTGGATTCGCGCGAGCGTCTGGGGGCGACGGTTGTCACCGTGACGGCCTCGGTCGGCATCGTCTCGCTCTATCTCATCCGCGAGTGGGTGGGCAACGTGGGCGCTTATGGCATCAGCTACCGTCCGGGATTTGTGGCGGGCGATCCCAACGTCTTCAGCGCCTCGGCCCTGCTTGTGCTGCCCATCATGCTGTGTCCCATCCGCTACGCCGAGCGCGGCTGGCAGCGCCTGGGTGCCATGTTCAGCCTGTTCGTTACGCTGGTGGCCTTTGTGCTGGCGGCATCGCGCGGAGGCATGCTCGGATTGATGTGCATGTCTCTGTGGCACATGCACGACTGGCGCCGCCGCATGATCGCCCTCGTGGTCATCGCCGCCCTTGTCGGCGGAGCCTTCCTCCTGCCGTCCTCGCCGCTCGACCGCCTGCTGAAGCCCAACGAGAGCGATCTGGAATCGAGCAACATCCGCCTGCAACTGTGGACGGCTTCCGGGCTCATCTTTCAAGATCACCCCATCTTCGGCGTGGGCCTGTACAACTTTCCCAAGTATCTACATCAGTATCTGCCGCCGGGCGTGGACCTCGAGTTCGTCGTCCCGCACAACACATATCTGGAAGCGCTGGTGGAGCTGGGACTGATCGGCCTTCTGCTCTTCCTCTCCGTCATCGGCTTTACGTTGCTTTCGCTGCACCGCCTGCGCCGCGCCGCCATCGCCGCCGAGGACGCCTATTACACGGCGCTCGCCACCGGAGTCGGCAGCGGCATTGTGGGCTTCGCCGTCGCCGTCTTCTTCCTCTCGGCCAAGCACGCCAAGCTCTTCTGGTTCTCCGTCTTTCTCTCGGCCTGCATGGCGCCCATCATGGAGCACAGCTTCCGTCAGGCGCGCGAAAAGGAAGAAAAAGCTGCGCCGGATTTGGAGATAGATACGCAGGGCGCGACGCAGGATGAGCTAATCGCGGCATCCGGAGAGGCAGCTTCTGTTGAGGCCACTGGCGCTGAGTGCATCACCGCGGAGCCCACCACCGACGGCGCGGCAGCGGAGAACACGAAGGCCGATCCACCGCCGATTCGCGTCGGTAACTGGCTGTCGCGTCACTAGGCAAGCACGAGAGAAGGGAAGCACTGCACCTTGAGCACCACGCCCACAGATCGCACCTCGCCGTTGCGCAGCGTCTTTGCCAACTGGGCGGGACTCGGCGTGAATGCCACGCTCAGCCTGGTGCTGACGCCGGTGCTGGTGCATGGCCTGGGCAACCTCTACTTTGGAATGTACATGCTGGTCATGGCCGTGCTCGATTCCTGCGGCCTGCTCGATTTCGGCATGCGCACGGCGATGTTCCGCTTTCTGGCGCGCCACGTCGGCAGCGGCCAGCGCGAGGAACTCGAACGCAGCTTTGCCTCGGGCTTCCTCATCGCCTGCACATCTACGGCCTTGATCCTTTTGGCGGCCTTCGGCGCGGTCCTGCTGGTGCCGCACCTTTTCACCGTTGCCCCGGCCGACCGTCCCATATTCCGCACCCTGCTGCTGCTCTGCGGAGGCGCGGTGGCGGCCACGTTCCTGGCGCAGAGCTTCAACACCTACATGTGTGCCTTCCGCCGCTTTGACATCTACAACCTGGTTTCGGCCGGCACAGGAGTGCTGCGCGCCATCCTGATCGTCATCGTGCTGGCCATGGGCGGACGCGTCATCGCCGTGGGCATGGTCACCTTGGTGGTTTCACTGCTCTCTCTGTTTGCCGCCTCAAGGCTGGTGCGCGTCGCCGACCCCAACTTCCGGCTCTCCTTGCGCATGGTCAGCCGCGCCCGCATCCGCGAACTGCTCGCCTTCAGCGGCAACGCCTTTCTCGGCACCCTGGGAGATCAGCTCCGCTTCTTCATTGATTCGGTGGTCATCGGACGCGTGCTCGGCATTGCGCTCATCACCCCTTTCGTAATCCCTGGCCGCCTCATGGTGCTCTTCCGCGAGCTTGGTTTTGCACTGGCCAGCCCCTTGAGCGGAGTGATGAGCGAGCACGCAGGACGCAACGATCGCGAGGAGTTGACGAAGAGCTTCCTGGCCGCCACGCGCCTCTGCCTACTGCTCAGCTTCTTCATCAGCCTGCTGCTGGTGGTCAACGGCGCGGCGCTGATTCGCTTCTGGGTCGGCCCGGGCTTTGCCTCGTCCTACATGCTGATGCTGGTCTTGCTCTCGGGTTACGTGCTGATGCTCGGCCAGCAGCCCTCAGTGGACCTGCTGCTGGCGCAGGGCCGCCACCAGTTGCGCGGCTGGTGGAACCTGGGCGAAGGCGCCGCTAATCTCCTGCTCAGCGTCTACTGGGGACGCAAGTATGGACTCGTCGGCATCGCTCTCGGCACGGCCGCGCCCATGATCTTTGTGCAGATCTGCATCCAGCCCTGGTACGCTCTGCGCACCATCCATCTGCCCGCCATGCGCTACCTGCGGGAGGCATTCCTGCGTCCCTTGCTGGTGGTGGCGCTTGTGCTGGGCCTGTGCGCCACGCTGCACACCTGGCAGCATCCTTACAGCGCTGCCTGGCTGCTCTTCAGCGGAGCGTGGCAGACAGCGTTGTTCATCGCCCTGGGTTGGTGGATTGTTCTCAACTCCGACGAGCGCGCGCACTTCCTGGAAAAAGCAAAGAACGCGCTGGGCCACGAGTAAACTCCAGACCCGCTCGGCGGCCATCCCCTAAGAATGTAATCAGTGAATGTATGGAGTCGAAGGTTCTAGCCCCGGCCCAATCCGCCACGGCCTAATCCAACGCTGCGCCCATAGCGATAGGCGCCCACAAAGTCGTCCCACGGGCGGCCGCTCCGCTGCTTCAGCGTGGCCAGCAAGGCAATCAACGCAAAGCCGGTCATCAGCCAGCCAAAAGAGAAGCGGTTGCTGCGCCAGTTGCGGTGGTAAAGATAGCTGGTGCCGCGCACCACTCCGGCGCTCCAGTGCTCGGTGCGCCGCCCCGCCGGGCTGGAGTTGTGCACCAGCCGCGCCCGAGGATCAATCTCCAGCCGAGTGCCCGCGGGCAGGTGCATGCAGTAGTCCACATCCTCGCCCTCGCTGGCGCCGCGCAGGTTGTCATCAAAGCGCACGCCCTGGATGGCCGACGCGCGGAAGCTCATCAGCCCGCCACCGAAGCGCGTGACCGGAATGCGTCCCGCATAGCGCAGTTCCTCGGCGCGGTGGTAGATGGCTTGGCGCTCGTCGAGGAAGGGGCCATGCACAAAGATGGACTGCCACAGACGATGGCTCAGCGCTCCCGGCGTGTAGTTGGTGATGATGCCGCTGATGCCGCCCACCTGCGGGTCTTCGACGTAGCCTTCCAGCAGCCGCTCGATGAAGTCGTCCTCAAGTTCCACGTCATCATCAAGAAACAGGATGACCTCGCTGTGGTTCATGTCGAGCGCCACGTTGCGCGCAATCGCCAGTCCGTTGATCGCGGGATCTCGCCGGTAGTTGAGGGCCATGCTCTTGCCCTGCGGCGAAGCTTCGATCAGTGCCCGCACCACGCGCTCGCTCTCATCCGTGCGGCTCTGGTCCACGATGAGCAGCTCCTGGGGCAGAACGCTCTGCCGCAAAAGGGTCTCAATGGTCACGCCGAGGTCATGCGGACGGTTCAACGTGGGGATCATCACGGCCAGAGTGGGCCGCGTGCAGCCAGTGGGAGCCGTCGAGGCAGTGGTGGATGTGTTGCTCAAAGGAATGCCCGCCCCACGGCGGTCATTCGCCGGCAGCTAACCCCGGCCACACCCTCGACCTGACCCTCGATAATGATATGTACAATCACGCTGCGCAATTATACGAGAGTGCTCACCAGCTCATGGCTTTTTCCCCGCCTTGCAGTGAATCCGCCGGGTGACCCCGGTAACCTGCGGCCGCCGCTTGCTGCATGCCGTCGCAAAATCGCTGCCATGCGCATTTTGAACTCACGGGCAGGCCTCGCTTTCTGGCACACTGGTCGCTGCACCCTATGTCGCAGTTGGCCCACACTCCGTCTGAAGCGCTGCCGGAAGCCTCGGCTCCATTTCGCTTCCTCAACTGGCGCCAGAGCTGGCGTCTAGCGGTGCTGGTGGGCTGCCTCCTGCTGGCCTACGCGCCCGTGCTGGCGCACCTGGTTCGCCAGTGGTCGGATGAGCCGGACTACTCGCATGGCTTCATCGTGCCGGTCTTCGCCCTGTGGGTGCTGTGGGAGCGTCGCGACGAGTTGCGCGCCATCCGTCCACGCCCGCACTGGTCGGGACTCGCGGTCATCGTTCTTTCGCTCGTCCTGCTGGTGCTGGGAACCTTTGGCGCCGAGCTGTTTTTGCAGCGCATCTCGCTGCCGCTGCTGATCGCCGGGCTCGTTCTCTGGTTCCGCGGATGGCCAACACTGCGCGCTTCTGCCTTTCCCCTGTTGGTACTTCTGCTGGCCATCCCTTTTCCCGGAGTCATCTACTTCCAGATCGTATTTCCCCTGCAGATACTGGCCTCGCGGCTGGCCACGTGGTTCCTGCACGCGATTGATCTTTTCCCCGTGCTGCGCGAGGGCAATGTCATCGTGCTCTCCAACACCCGGCTGGAGGTGGCCGAGGCCTGCAGCGGCGTGCGCTCGCTGCTCAGCCTGTTGACCATCGCCGTGATCTACTCCTACATCGCCGAGCGACGGGTGCTGGTGCGCTGGTTGCTCTGCATGCTGGTGGTGCCCATTGCCATCGCCGGTAACGCCGGACGCGTGATCTTTGCCGCATGCTCGGCGGAGATGGCCGGAGCCAGCGCCGTTGAAGGCTGGGGACACTTCCTCAGCGGCATCTTCCTCTTCTTCATCAGCACCCTCCTGCTGGTGCTGGCTCACGTGCTGATCCTCGCCGCCGGCCGCCGCCTGGGTTGGCTTCATCCGGACTCCGGAGGCGAACAGTGACCGGCCCGCGTTATTGGACGGTGATTGTGCTGCTGCTGGCAGGTGCGCTGGCTGCGGCTCTGCCGCGCGCGCAGGCTCCGGTCGCGCCGCCCCAGTTGCAACTTCTTCCGCAGGAGATCAGCGGCTGGTCATCGGAAGATGTTCCCATCGAGCCGCGCCTGGTAGAGGCCAGCAAGGTGGATGCCTATCTGAGCCGCGTCTATCGCCACGCGCCGCTTGATGACACGGGCCGCCCCGCCGAGCTTGGCGTTTACGTTGGTTTTTACGGCACGCAGCGCGCCGGAGACAGCGTGCACTCGCCCAAGAACTGTCTTCCCGGAGCCGGATGGCAGCCCGTCCACGCCGCGCGAATCGCGCTGCCCCTGGCGAGTGGCGCGGCCATGGCCAACCTCTACGTGGTGGAGAACGAGCGCCAGCGTTTCATCGTCCTCTACTGGTATCAGTCGCATGGCCGCATCATCGCCAGTGAGTACCGCGCCAAGCTCTACACCCTGCGCGACGCTCTTGTGCTGGGGCGCACCGACTCGACGCTTGTGCGCATTACCGTGCCCGTCTCCACCGACGAAGCGGCGGCCACGCGCACGGCCATGACATTTGCAACCCTGCTCGCGCCCCGGCTCGAACAGGTTCTCCCGCGCTGAGGGCGCGGAGCAGTTCGGGTGAGTCTTCGGGTAGCTCCGCCAGGCCTTTTTCGTGGTCGCAGAAAAGTGTGCAAGTATTGGGTAATTATGGGATTGATAGTCCTGTTGTCGAAGTCAGAGATGGCTGGCATTGGCCCGTAAATATCCAGCCCAAGTAATGGAAAACAAGAACTAACAGCTGATCGGTGAAAGTAACGGCATAGCCCTGGCCCAGTCTGGTCACAAGCGTGATATCTAATTTGCTCCATTTGTCAGCAATGGAGACACATGGCATGTAGAGGATTCTCCCGTGGCTTCGAGGGCCCGGTTGCGTCGCCGGAAATGCCTAACTTGGCAGGAACCTTGGCACCTCCAGGATGTGCATCCGCGTCGGCGTGAGAGCGCAAAATTCGCCACGCAAAAAGTGGAAAACTGTTTCCCAAACGGAGCCCCTCGCGGCTCCGTTTTACGCTTCGCGTGCACACAGCGGAATCCTCTTTCCACCCGCATAGACACTGGGGAAAACGCAATCGTGCACGGTAACCTCTGCGGGCTGGTACCTTCGTTCGCGAATAGTGTGCGGAGGTTACTTTCGTAAGTTGAGAGCCATGCTTGAATACCCGATTATGAAGGTGTATTCCGGGAGGCTTTCACCGTGCTGCTTACCGCTTGTCTCATCCTCGGCGCACTCGCTGCAGAGCCCCAACCGGGGCTCCCGGATGGCACGGGTGGGCAGGAGATGCTGACGGTACCTGCCGCGAACCAGCACGACCTCCGCAATCCCCAGCAGGTAATCCTCGACCGCATCAACGAAGACCGCTCCCGCGCCGGCCTCAAGCCGCTCACGTGGGACGCGCGCATGGCCGAAGCCGCCCGCGATCACGCCGAGGTCATGGCCGAAGAAGGCCGCCTGTCGCATCAGTTTGATGGCGAACCCGCGCTGCTGGAGCGCCTGACCCGCCGCAGCGTGCGCTTGGACGCCGCCAGCGAGAACGTGGTTTACGACGTGACGCCGGAAGGCGCGCACGAAGCCTTCGTCAAGAGCCCTCTGCACCGGGCCAACATGATGAGCGCGGACTACGACGTGGTCGGCATCTCGGTTCTCAACCGCGACGGAATTCTCTACGTGGTGGAAGATTTCGCGCACCGCCTCTTTGACGACAGTGACGAAGCCGCCGCCAGCCGCATCGCAGAGCACTTCCGCGGCGCGCGCCAGCAGTTCGGGCTCAGCCGCATGGAGCTGGTCAGCAATCCGCAGGTCAGCTCCATGGTGGAGCAGATGGCCAGCCGTGAGACGCCGGACAGCCACGCCCCGCTCAGCCTGCCCGGCGTGCGTTACGCCGCCAGCTACGCCACCACCAGTCCCAATGAGATGCCGCCCTCAGTGGCCCAGATGGCCGCCATACGCGGCGCCGGCAGCTTCTCGGTGGCCGTGCGCTTCCTGCGCACTCCGCGCTACCCCAGCGGCCTCTTCTGGGTCAGCATCGTCATGTACGAAGGCAACACCACCCTGGCCCGCCGCTAGTAACCACCTTTCGGTGTTTTCTCCTGTACTATTTCGTATTCACCGTTTTGCCTGATTGCGACGATAATGATTATCTGCGCGCTGGCGCTCGCTTGGCGGCGCGCAAGCACTGACCCTTGGGGATGGTCTCGCCTTGCCTTTGACTCTCGAACCGTTGCGCCCGGAGCAGATCGCCCGCTGGGATTCGTTGATCGCGGAGTTCCCGCGGCGAACGGTCTACCACAGCCAGGCCTGGTTTCGTTGCATTGTGGAGTCGCAGCAGGCTGACTGGCGCTACTGGGCCGTCGCCGACCATGGCCGCGTCGTGGGCTACTTTGCCGGGGGCATTACCCACCGTGGACCCTTCCGCATCCTGGGCAGCCCCCTGCGCACCTGGCGCACCAATCACATCGGCCCACTCCTGCAGGAGGGTGTTGACCCCGATGCTTTCGTGATCGCACTGAATCAACTGGCGCGCGCCGAACGCCTCTCCATGGTGGAGATTGAATACGAAGGCATGCCGCACGCCGCCTATGAGGATGCGGGTTTTGACTGCCACCAGACCTGGACCAACACCCTGCGCCTCACTCCTGACCTCGCGCGTCTGCTGCGCGCCACCGGGCAGGGCCGCCGCCATGGAATCCGCAAGGCGCAGCGCTACGGCCTGGAGGTAGTGGACTACGCCGGCGCCGGCGCCCTGGTGCACGATCAGTTGACGCGCACTCTACAAAGGAAGGGCGCGCTGTGCCCCTTCCCGGCCGAATTCTCCATGGCCGTGGAGCGCAACCTGAAGCCTGCCGGACTTCTCTACAGCCTGGGAGTGCGCAACCCGAATGGAGAGATCGTCGCCGCCGGGCTTTTTCCGCGTGACCATCGCACGGTTTACCTCTGGGAGTGCTCCAGCGAACTGAAGGGGCGCAACCGCAACCCCAACGACCTTCTGCACTGGGGACTCATCTGTCGCGCCGCCGTGGACGGGCACCAGCTTTACAACATGAGTGGCTATGGGAGATTCAACTACTCCTTTGGCACCGAGCTTGTGGCCGTGCATCGCTGGAACAAGTGCTACTCACTCAGCGCCCGCGCCTCGCGCCGCGTTTACGAAGGAATGCTGAAGCTGAAGCGCCGGCGAAACCCTCTCAGCGGCCTGATGGATCCGGTGATCAAGTAACTCTGCCAAAGTAAATGGGCGCCCCGTAAAGGACGCCCATTCGTTTGTGTCAACTCGCGTATGGCTTAGTCGTCAATATCCATAAACGCGACGGTCTCATCAACCGTGGTGAGCTGGGTCGTGCCGGTTCCATTCGTCGTGACCAGGAAGAGCTGGTAGTTGCCGCTGCCATCGATGGTCTTTACATCATCGGTATAGGCGACATAGTTGCCCAGGTGACGAGCTTGGTAGACATCGCCATCGGTGGTAACGGCCGTGGCCGGAACCGAGGTCGTCTCGCCGGTGACGGCAACCACATAGACGTTCGCAGTATCGCTATCTTCGGTTTCGCGGACAAAAGCAATCTGCTTCCCATCGGGAGAGAGCGTCGGATCCCAGTCCCATGTTGTCAGGCCGGCGTTGGTCAGCCGGGTCAACCCGGTGCCATCCTTCTTGACGGAATAGATTCCAGCGTACCCAGCCGACGTCACGCCTTCAAAAACGATGGTGGAGTCATCTGCGGCTACGTTGGGGAGCCATGCATCTTCCAAGCCGGCCGGTGCCACAATGGTTTCCGTGCCGCCGGTGCTCGCCATGATGCCCAGTGCCGTCGGTGCGTCTGAATAGACGGTGGTGGCGATCAGGGTTCCATCCTGCGAGATCGAGATTTCATCATGATCTTCCGTCGTGCCCGTTGTCAGCTGGGTCGGGCTGTTGAAGTTGGTGATGGGTGCCGAAAAGACCTGGCCGTACCCAGCGGTGTCGTAGGCCGTAAAGTACACCGTCTTGTAATCGGCGGAGAGGACAACCGACTCATAGGCGGCGCTGGTGGTGTTGAGCTTTACCGAGGTGGCGGCCGAGACGTCCCATATGTAAACGTCAATCGAGCCGGTCCCAATGTCCACGCCCGCATTGGCGCGCGGCGCGGCAGCGCGGTGGGCGCGCTTGGCCATCTGCCGGGCGCGTGTAGCGTGGGCAGAGCGCGCCGCAGGAGCGACTCCTGCCGTCGGGATGGAATTGCTGTCTGCCAGGTAGGCAAAGAAGTTGTGATTTGAGTCCGGCCAGGTCTTACTGGAACCGCCGCAGCCGGCAAGCGAGACGACAACGATCAGAACAGCAATTGTGACGGCAAGATTCTTCAGAGATAACTTCATTTGATAGGTCCTTTCAAGTTACAACCGCTTCCCGTAGCGACTTGTAGCGCCTTCGGGTTGAGAGGTCGGAGTGGAAACCCTTGGGGGAGACACAAACCCACAATCCGATGGCCAAAACCAGAGAAGCGAATGATAACCTACGAATAAAGATTCTGACAGGGGAATATAGGCAGAGCGGTACCTGTTTGGGAATGTGAGGACGCGCTCCAGAGCGCCTGGCGGCCCCATCTGCTCCCGTGCAGCGGAACACCAGAAAACAGGGATGACGCATGCAGATGGATTGATGTGGATGCGTCAGAGCTTGGCCGTGACGGTCTTCACCTGAGTGTATTGCTGCAGCCCGTATTCGCCCAGTTCACGCCCGATCCCAGACTGTTTGTAGCCTCCAAACGGCGCCCTGGTGTCAATCACGTTGTAGCAGTTCACCCAGATGGTCCCCGCCCGCAGAGCGTTGGCAACCCTCAGCGCCTTCTTGATGTCCCTCGTCCAGACTCCAGCCGCCAGCCCATACTTCGTGCGGTTGGCGCGGGCAACCACTTCATCCAAAGTCTTAAAAGGGATGACGCTCATCACCGGCCCGAAGATTTCCTCCCGCGCGATTGTCATCTCATCCTGAACGTCTGCGAAGACCGTTGGCTCAATGAAGTAGCCGCGATCCCCAATGCGCATTCCACCGCAGGCAAGCGTTGCGGCCTCGTTACGCCCAGACTCGATATAGCTCATCACCTTTTCGAACTGCGTCTTGTCCACCAACGGCCCCAACTCGGTCTTGGGATCGAATGGATCGCCAACCACGCGCGTCCGGGCGCGTGCGATGCTCTAGGCAACAAACTTGTCGTAGATTGACTCCTCAACGAAGACCCGCGATCCGGCGCAGCATGACTGTCCCTGGTTTGAGAACAGTCCCAGGTGCGCGCCTTCCACGGCTTCGTCCAGGTCTACGTCTTCAAAGATAATGTTCGGACTCTTTCCGCCCAACTCAAGCGTGACCGGCTTCAGGTTGGACTTTGCGGCGGCCTCCATAATCAGGTGACCGACTTCGGTCGAGCCGGTGAAGGCCACCTTGTCCACGTCCATGTGCCGGGCGATGGCCGCGCCGGCCGTGGGCCCGAATCCCGGCAACACATTCACCACGCCTTCCGGGAAGCCCGCCTCCAATATCAGCTCACCTACGCGCAGCGCCGAGAGCGGCGTCTGTTCGGCCGGTTTGAAGACGACGGTATTCCCCGTAGCCAAGGCGGGAGCCAGCTTCCACGCCATCATCAGCATGGGGAAGTTCCAGGGAATGATCTGCCCGACCACGCCGATGGGCTCATGGCGTGTGTAGCATTGGAAGTCGCCATCAATCGGAATTGTTTTGCCTTGCACCTTGTCGGCCCACCCGGCGAAGTAGCGATAACAGGCAACGGTCTTGGCCACGTCCACCATCCGCGCCACGGACAGCGCCTTCCCGTTGTCCAGAGACTCAAGCCGAGCCAACTGGTCGGCGTTGGCTTCTATCAAATCGGAGAGCCGGTAGAGAAGTCTTCCGCGTTGCGACGCAGCCATCGTGCGCCACTTTCCCTGTTCGAAGGCCACGCGCGCCGCGCGAACCGCCTTGTCAACGTCGGCGGCGTCGGCTTCGGCCACTTGGCATATCTCTTCTCCCGTCGCGGGATTGACAGTGGCGAAGGTTCGTCCGGACTCGCTCTCGACCCAGCGATTGCCAATCAGCAACTTCAACTCCGGCAGGGCGACCATCGGACTGGATGGAATGGACAGGGTATGGCTCATCGGTTCAACCCTCTGGACATCGAATGTCCCGCGTCAACAAGAATCGGCTGGCTGGCGTGCGGGCTGACGTGCTTTCGCGCCCCCAGGTACTCGATCCAATTCCTGTACATCGTGACCCCGGGTTGGCGCCACGTTTTCTCAATTGTTTTCCCCGACAAGACCATGTCGAAGCCGGCCATCAGTTGCTCATCTCGCGACAACCAGGCCTGTTCCCCTAGCTCGGTCAATTTCGCTTCCGTCGCCCAGTCGAAATACGCGCGCGGAATCGCCGGGTAGGTGTCCGATTCGTGCCGGAGATAGCGTTCGACATCCCTGCGGAATTCGCGCAGCAGCGTGTCGGATTCGTACTCCGGATGACCCTGCAGGAAGACGAACAGGCTCTTAAAGTCCTTGACGAAGCTGTCCACACCGGCGCCTGCGGCCCGGGCGAGCACGCGATATCCGCTGGCTCCGAGTTCCTCCTCCGCCACGCCGTTGTAGCGCGAATGAGGAATGTGGAAGCGCGACGGGATGTTCGAATTTAGCCGATGCTTGCTGACACGTTCGCACTCCATCACGCCGGAATGTTTTGTCACATTCCTGCGGCGGCCAATGCCATCCAGGTGCAGAACCGCGGCGTGCGCGGCCAAACAGGACCACACGGCGGAGGATGTGTTCTCCTTCGCCCAATCCATTACCTCGGTCAATCTTTCCCAGTAACACTCCTGCCGCAAGTCCGGCGTCGTCGGCTCTCTGCCGGTTACGATCAATCCATCCAGTCGCGTGTCCAGTAGAGTCTCGGCGCTGGCGTACCTGCGGGCATCGTTCGCGCTCCAGGCCTTTCGCGGAATTTCCGGAAAAACGTAGAACAGCAGTCGGACCTTGATGTCCTCGCCGGAAGCCTCCCCTAGCAGAGATCGATATTGGCGCTCAGTGGCCTTGAAGGCCGCATCCGGCATGTTGTTGATCAACCCAATGGTGATCGCTTCGCCCGCTCGCTCCGGATCGGAAAACGATGCCTCGTGGTGGCGAGATGTGGTTCTGTTCGGACCCTCGCCGCCGCAGCCACCGGAATAGATTTCAACTGGCATCGCTTTGCTCTCCTTCAATCGTGCCGAACTCTAATTCGTCGTCCACATGCCATAAGCTTAGGAGGCGGCCGCCGCGAGGGCTTGATTCAAGTCCTCAAGGATGTCGTCAATATGTTCAATGCCGATGCTGAGCCGGATCATCTCCGGCAAAACCCCCGCGCGTATCTGTTCCTCGGCAGACATTTGCCGGTGCGTTGTGGAGGCAGGATGGCAGGCCAGCGACTTTGCGTCGCCCAGATTGACCAGCCGCGTCACCAGCTTCAGCGCGTCATGGAATTTGACCGCGGCCGGGTAGCCTCCCTTGATGCCGACCGACATCAGCGAGCAGGGACGGCCGTGAAAGTACTTCTGCGCCAGCGGGTAATACTTGCTCTCAGGAAAACCGGCGAACCGGATCCAGTCCACGCGCGGGTCGTCGCGAAGAAACTCGGCCACCTTTCGTGCGTTTTCCACGTGGCGCTCCACACGCAGCGCAACCGTTTCGATCCCCTGCAACAACAGGAACGAGCTGAGAGGCGAAATCACCGCGCCGCCGCAACGCAGATACACGCTCCTGCAGCGCGCGATGTAAGCCGCCTTTCCAAAATGCTCGGTGTACACAAGTCCGTGATACGAGGCATCCGGTGTGCTGAAGGCAGGGAAGCGCGCAGCATGCCGCTTCCAGTCGAAGTTCCCGCTGTCAATGATCGCCCCGCCCAGCGTGGTCCCGTGGCCGCCCAGGAACTTGGTCAGCGATTCGACCACAATGTCCGCACCATGTTCGATGGGCCGCAACAGAACCGGGGAGGCCACCGTGTTATCCACAATCAGCGGCACGCCATGCTCATGCGCCACGCGCACCAGTTCCTTGATGTCGCAGATGTTTCCGGCCGGGTTCCCAACGCTCTCGCAGAAGATCGCCCGCGTCTTGTCGTCAATCAGCTTGGCAATGGCCGCTGCGCTGTCGTCCGCCGCAAAGCGGACGCTCACTCCCTGGCTCGGCAGAATGTGCGCAAACAAAGTGTGCGTGGTGCCGTAGAGCATGGGCACGGAAACGATGTTTGAGCCCATCTCCGTCACGTTCATCACGGCATAATTCATCGCCGCCTGTCCGCTGGCGACGCAGAGCGCCTCAAGGCCTCCCTCGAGCGCCGCTACCCTCCGCTCCAATACTTCCGTGGTGGGATTTTGAATGCGTGTGTAGCGATAGCCTTCCGCCTCAAGATTGAAGAGCGCGGCGGCGTGGTCGGCGCTATCAAACGCGTATGCCACGGTCTGATAGATCGGCACGGCCACGGACTTCGTCGTGGGGTCGGGCTCGTAACCGCTGTGGATCGCAATCGTTTCGAGTTTCATCGTTGTCGGCGGCTGCTTCCTCGCTCAGTTCGCTTGCAAAACCTTGTCGCGGCCAGTGGTGCCGCAGAGAAGCGAGTTCATCTCCGCTACCACCCACGCAATGTCCTTCGCGGTCGTCCTGTAGCTGGTGATGGATGCGCGGATGACCGGAGTACCGTGAATCTCCGCATCCGTCATCCATGCAATCTGGCGCTCGCGAAGCTCGGCGGAAAACTTGGACGGGACAATGCCTTCGCGCGTGAAGCAAATAATCGGCAGCCGCGTGGAGTTCACAATCCGCCATCCGTTGGCCTTGAGCGATTCGCGCAGTAGATCTCCCATGCGCGCCTGGTGCTCCAGCATCTCCGCGTAACCGGCCTCGCCATGCTGTGCCAGCGCCATAAACAGCTTCAGCCCGATGAAGCGGCGCGACCACTGCGCGGTATGCTCCAACGGATTGAACGTGCCCGACGCATCCGGGCCCGTGCCATCCACCTTGCCGGGCATGTAGGTCACATCACTGCGGAAGGCCTGGGCCACGCTCTCGCGATGCCGGCAGAAGAACATGCCGCATCCCATCGGAACCGAGAGCCACTTGTGCGCGTCGCAGGTGATGGAGTCGGCGTATTCGATTCCTGCCAGCAAGTGCCGCAGCCTCGGCGAAATAATCGCGGAGCCACCCCAGGCAGCATCGGCATGGAACCAGAGCTTCGCTCCCTGGCAAAAACACGCGATCTCCGCCAGGGGATCAATGACGCCCGCCGCCGTGGTCCCCGCCGTGCCAATCACCATGAAGGGCAGGCATCCGTTGGCGCGATCTTGCGCGACGCACTTCTTCAGATCCTCGACATCCATGCGCAGCTCTGAATCCGTCGCAACGGTGCGCAGATTGCGCCTCCCAAGCCCGACCATGTGCGCAATCTTGCTGAAGCCGTGATGGGTCTCCTCGGTCAGGTAGAGGATGGGGTCGCCGGTCAGGCAGCGGAGACCATGCTCGCCATATTCGGGAAACGCCCACGTCAAGGCCACCACAACGGCGGAGAGGTTTGCCTCCGATCCACCGCTGGTAAAGCTCGCAATGGAGTCTTCCGGCAATCCGAACTTTCCGGCCAGCCACCCCAGGGTGTGCCGCTCCATCTCATTCGCCGCCGGAGAGGTGCGCCAGTTTGCGAGTTGCGGGTTGTACATCGCCACCAGGGTATCCGCCACCACCGAGGCCAGCGTTACGCTTGGGTTGGAGAGGCCGAAGTAACGCGGATGCGTCACCTGCACCTGCCATTTGCGCAGCATAGATTCCACATCCGCAACCACGTCCTCCAGCGGCATTGGGCCGGCGAAGTCGAAGCGCGATTTCAGGTGCGCCCGAATCTCTTCGGATGTGACGCTGGGAACGATGGGACCGCTCGCGATCTCTGACTCGACCGTGGTGAACTCATCGCGGATTTGATTGATGCGCATCTGCCTACTCCACGCTGCCTTGCCCGGCTATGCCTGGCGCTTCGGCTGCGCTCCCTGTACGACCTTGCGCATAAGCGTAATCAGCAGGTCCACGCCCTCGTAGAGGTTCGCGTCCGCGGCAAGCGGCTTTCGCGCCATCTCCAACCGCACCGCGTTGAACAGCCCCTCGGAGTGTGCGATATCGCACACGCCATGCACGTCGGTGTATTCCATCTCCGACGAGCCTTGCAGCTTGGCGAGCGTTGCCAGGTAGGCCATGAATTTCTGGATGAACCCTTCGAAGAAGGCCATTGTCGCCAGCGACTGCACTCCCTGGAGCTTGCCCAGGAACAGCCGGACGGCCTTCAGCTCCGCGTCAACGGCCAGCGCATCCCCGTCAGTGGGGAATGCCTTGGCGGCGACGGCGAACCTGCGCAGCATGGCCGGATGGCAGTCGCGGACCTCCTCGTGCAGGTTCTCGATCAGAATCGGCCGCGCCTCCTCGGAGTGCACGGCCAGGTAGGTCGCCGTCATCCAGTAGATGAAGTTGCCCTCCAGCACCGAGGA
>Ga0181528_10000182_pt1 | contig 58086 bp, 39 predicted proteins | sample PEATcosm2014_Bin_47_FD_119742 | JGI IMG/M metagenome (GOLD analysis project Ga0181528, IMG submission 119742) | Peatland microbial communities from MTU Mesocosm Facility, Houghton, MI, USA - PEATcosm2014_Bin10_10_metaG | ecosystem: Environmental > Terrestrial > Soil > Wetlands > Peat | place...
CATAGGACAATCGTGTAAACCTGCGAAATCGGCTAATCTAATTACATGAGCGCGATGTTCGTATTGCCAGGCCTAATCTCGCTTTATCTTGTGATCCGCGGGCGCATCGCGACTGCGTTTTTGTCCATTTATCTCCCTGCACTCTTGCTGCTTCCTGATGGATACGCTTTTAGGCTACCTCATTTGCCTCCCATATCGGCGGCTCAGTCAGCATTGATACCGATTGGTGCAGTTGCAATGTACCGCCTTCTACAGAATGGAATTCCAACTTTGATGGATACTCTAGTGGGATTATTTGTCGTGAGCCTTACGGCCAGCGAGATTCTACGTGAGCGTATTATGAACGATGGTATTATTTCCGCCACTCTCGCATTTATATCTATTTGCTTTTCATATGCGATCGGGCGCATGTTGATAGAACCTGGGCTGCGGTTATTGACTGTACGCCGCTTCGTCGTTCTTATTCTACTTTTAGGTCCAATTGGGCTTTACGAATGGCGCTTCGGGCAAAGCATTTATGGAGTAATCGGACAGCGTATTTTTCATCTTGATATTGTTCAGGCGACAATTCAACTCAGAGCCGGACGTGGCAGAATGGCAGCATCCTTTAATGATGCAGAGTTAGCTGGAATTGTCATTGGGATGACCACAGCATTGAATGTTTGGCTTGTCTATCTAGGCAAATGGCGCTCAAATGCAGATATGGGAAGGCCAATCGGCTGGCTTGAGAAGTATCACATTCCAGGATTACTTTTATTGCTTTACCTTTATCTTACGCAATCTCGAGGGCCGATGCTTGCCGTGGGCATAGCTTATATTATTCTTCAGATTCCACGCTTTAGGAACAAGAAAACCGCCAGCGTGGTGGCAGCGCTTCTTATCGCAGTATTAGCGACTGCTGCATTTCGATATTATTCCCATTATGCAAGCATTTCCAGTCCTGGTGCCATTATTAATGAACAGCAGGGAAGTGCGCTTTATCGTTTGCAAATGAACGAACTATACAAACCAATCGTGCAGCAAGGTGGTTGGCTTGGATGGAGCCTGCTAAGCCATCCGGTCCTCCCCGGAATGTTTTCAATAGACAATGAGTACCTTCTGGTTCATCTTGCATATGGACATTTCGGATATATTCTTTTTATTCTTCTCGCCTTGGAAACATTTCGGCGGCTTGCTGTGCTTTTATGGACGACCAAGGCGCAGGAAGATCATGCATTTGTCGTCTCACTGATAGCAGCCATGGCGGTATTCTGGATATCGATTGCTACAGTATATATGGGGGAGCAATTGCCGCAGATTACTTTTTTATTTCTGGGTTGGTGTCAGTCCATCGTTCCGATGGCTACACAGAAGCCAATCGATACTATTCGCCCCATATTCACTTTTAAGAGAATATTGAACTGAGAAGACTGCAATAAGACATTGACAGTATCTTGTCGTTTTGTGTCAGTTGGATAGCTGCTTTAGAACTTATCCGTGAATAGCGATGGTCTGTCTCCAGCAGATCATCGCTATTCACGGATAAGTTCTAAGCGTGCGAGTTGTGGGGAGAATTCCGGTCAGAGATCGGTCTGGAAAAGCGCGGAAGTAGTTGCTTGCTGAGTTGAATTTGCATTTCTGCGGGTTCTTACGATATGTTGGGTTCGCTCACTATAGGATAAATTTACCGCGATGAACCTCAGACGGCGACGAACGGCGGTTATTGCAATCGCGGGAGCTGCTATTCTTGCCGTGATCTGCTGTGTCGTGGTTTGGCGTGTAGAGCGCGCGTTGCAGGCTTCGACGCAAGAAGCGGTGCTCAAGGAAGTGCTAGGCGTTGAAGTGCGAGCGCTGGGCAGAGAGCCGAATCCTGGATTTGAGGCGATCTCCTCGCCGGCAATCTATAAAAGCGCAGTCATTTATCAGGGGCGTATCTGCCTGGCCGGTCCCGCGGGACTCTATACCTATTCCATTAACGGAGAGCAGGAGCGAGTTTATCGCGCGGGTATTGACCTTCCTGCTGCGCCGCTGGGAGAAATGGCTGTCGGAGTGCTCACGGACGCGCGTCAACCGGAGCTTTTGATTGCAACTCTAGGCGAGGGTGTTTTGGCCTTTGATGGCCAGCATTTTCGTCAGATTCGAGCCAAAAGCGAAGAAGCGCGGGTTGTCACGGCACTGCTTCCACTCAGTTCCGGACGATTGCTGATGGGAACGGCGAAGCTGGGTCTTTTGATCTACGATGGCAAGACTTTGAAGCGATTTCATCCGACTACGGACAACGTATATGTCACCTATCTGGCAGGTTCTGAGGCTGAACTATGGGTGGGCACGCTGAACGACGGCGTTCTCTGGTGGCATGGCGGGCAGACGACACGGATCGGTGAGGAGCAAGGTATGCCGGACCGTCGAGTGGAGCAGATTGCACTTTCGGAAGGCGACGCGTATGTGGGCACTCCGATGGGTGTGGCGGAGGTGCGCGACGGCAAGGTTGCGCGCGTCCTGGCCAAAGGAAGATACGCCCATGCGCTGCTGATCGATGGAGATTCGCTACTTGTGGGTGAGATGGAGGGTGGCGTCTTCCGGCTGCCGCTCACAGGACCTGAGGATGGTGTGAAGGCAAGAAGGCCGATTGTGGCTCTTGTTCGTGGCGAGGAACTGGCCGCTTCTTCACCGGAACCGAGTGGCAAGGCCGATGGAATCATCGATCGGCATTCGACAAGAAATCATCTCCCTGTGCCTCCAATCGTCAATCTCTTCCGGCAAGAGTCCAAACCCTTCACAGTGGAGGAGTTTCTGGCCGTAGGAACAAGCCGCTACGCGCTTGCCACCGCCGGGCTGCTGCGGCTGGAGACAGATGGAGCATGGCGGAAGATATTGAGCGAAAGTAGCGCGCAACTGACGGATAGAAACATTTCCGCGCTGCTCGTAGCTTCCGATAGCCGTCTCTGGGTGGGCTACTTCGACCGCGGTCTGGATATGATTTCAGCCAACGGGTCAGAGGTGCGGCACGTGGAGAACGAGCACGTCTTTTGCGTGAACCGGATCGTGGAAGAGAGCCGGCAAGGCGCAGTAGCCGTGGCCGCGGCCAATGGACTGGTGATCTTTGACCGCGATGGCCGTCAGAAACAAGTTTTAGGGCGTGCAGAGGGACTGATTGCCGATCATGTGAATGATGTGGCGCTGTACGACGGCGGCATGGCGCTGGCGACTCCCGCAGGAATTACATTTCTCGATGCGAGCGGCGCGCATAGCATCTACGCATTTCAAGGGCTGGTGAACAATCACGTGTATGCGCTGGGCGCCAGCGGGGACCAACTGGTGGCGGGAACGCTGGGAGGGCTTTCGCTACTGACCGGTGACACCGTTCGCCGGAACTTGACCACGTCTACCTCCGGCTTGAAGCATAACTGGATTACCGCACTGGCTAAGGTGGGCGATGAATGGCTGGTGGGCACTTACGGCGCGGGTATCTTGCGGCTGGGAACCGATGGTAGCGTTACGGCGACCGATGCAACGCGGATGGGTGTTGTGGTGAATCCCACAGCCATCGTCGCCGACGGACGAATGGTTCTAGCGGGAACGCTGGGTCAGGGGCTGCTGGTGGGTGACGCGACCGGCACGCGCTGGAAGTCGGTGACTGCGGGACTGCCTTCCCTGAATGTGACGGCGCTGGCGATCCGGGATGGTGTAGTCTACGTGGGAACCGAGAATGGGCTGGTAAGGATCTCTGAAGATAAGCTGTAAACCGGAATCGAAGTGACTGTGGGAAGGTGCGGTGTACGCGAAGTTGGCAGCAGAGAGGAACGGAATGAAAGTTACGGGATGGACGCTGGGTCTAATGCTCATGATGCCGATGGCGGCAACTGCGAATAGTGGTGTTCTGGTTCCGATGGACAAGCAGGCGCCCGATCCGGCGATTCTCTCGCTGACCGAGATGAATGTGGAGATTCACATCGACAACGGCGACGCGCGGGTGTGGGTGCGGCAGGTCTTTACCAACCATACCGGCTCTCAGCAGGAGGGTAACTATCAATTTGCTTTGCCAGGCGGAACCACGGTCTCCGATTTTGCTGTTTGGGATGGACCGGTGCGAATTCCCGCCGTGATTCTGGAGCGCAAGCGGGCCAAGGCGATCTATCAGGAGTTGAAGAGCCAGGCCATCGATCCCGGCTTGCTGGAGCAGGGCGAGCGCACCGAGGACGATGCGCGCCGCAACTCGATCTTCAGCGCGCATATCGTGCCGATTCCCGCATTCGGAACCAAGCGTCTGGAGATCGAGTATCACGAACACATTCCCGTCTCAGCGCGGAAGAGTTACTTTCTTCTTCCCCTCAAGCCTGACGATTATGCCAGCCAGAAGGTGGCTAAACTAACCATTCATTTCGAACTGCACTCGGCGGGTCGGATCAAGGATTTCGCCTTCCAGGGCCATCAGCTTCCTATCCACATCGATCAGCAGGACGAGCACAACTTCCGTGCCTCGGTCGAAGCATCCAACATAGATTTGGCAGAAGACTTTGCCGCGGCCTGGACGGAAAACGAGACGGGGAATGCGCTGGAAGTGATCGCCTACCGCGATCCCAATCCAGTGATTTCATTATCGGAAGAGTTGGCGGGAGCGGGAGCAGCAAGCCAATCTCCGAGCCTCGCAAAGGAGAAACAGAAACAGCCTACGAATACTTCGTCAGAGCCTGGATTTTTTGAGGCATTGGCACAACTCGACTCGTCGGCTGGAGCCTCAGCACCGCCAGGGCAGGGCGGCCGCACGGTCATTGTTTTAATGGATACTTCGCTTTCAATGCAATGGGATAAGCTGGAGCGAAGCTATGCGGCTGCTGCCAAATTGTTGCAGAGTCTGGGACCGAACGATCGGTTCAATCTGCTGCTCTTCAACACCAGAGTGGAAAGTTTTAAGCCTTCGCCAGTGAAGGCGGAGTTAGCGAATGTGACTGCGGCAATGGATTGGCTGCGTCAGAGCCATCTTCGCGGTGGAACCGATCTGCAGAAGGCGCTGGAGGCAGGTCTCGATCAATTCAGCGGATCGGATGCAGCGCCCGGCGCGGCTCTGGTCTTGCTCACTGATGGCGAGGTCACGCGCGGGCTGATCCAGAGTGGCAAGCTGTCGGCTTGGTACACATCAAAGTGGAAGCAGATTCCCGCGGAACGCCGCCCCAAGACCGATGTCTTTGCCGTGGGCGACGACGCGAATCTGATTCTCTTGCAGATGCTGAGCCGTAATGGCGGAGTGATGGAGCAGGTTCTCTCCACCGAGGCGGTCGACTTCAAACTGGCGGCTTTTCTGGGTAAAGTGGGGCGGACGCCGATTGGCGATTTGCGGCTGTCGGTAGCTCCAGAGGCTGCGGTAGACAAGGTCTACTCTCTGGAAGATGCGGTCTTTGACGGCGGGGAGGCGCGTTGGGTGGGACAGTATTTGAAGCCGCAGAAGAACGTGAGCTTCAGCGTGAATGGGCAGCAGGACGGACGCGGATTGAAGGCAGAGAGCAAGACGGATTTGCCGGCGCAGGCACTTGAGCACGATCAACTGCCGCGTTTGTGGGCTGGGGCGCGGGTGGCTGCTCTTTTGGAACAGATTGAGCGCGATGGAGAAACCGAGGTCGCAATCAATGAGATTATTGCGCTGGCGCGAAAATATAAATTTGTTACTCCCTATACATCGTTTTTGGCTGCGCCGAGAGCATTGTTGAGACCGCGTGTGATTCGCCCCGGTGATCCGGTTTTGCGGGTGCATACCGACAAGGCGATTGTTTCTGTCATTGCACTTTTCCCATTTGGTCTGGAAAAGCCGCTGCGCTATCTGACTGACGAGGATGTGTGGCAAACGCGTTTTCTTGCGCCGAACGACATGAAAGATGGTAGCTATCCGGTGCGGCTGCTTTTGCGCGACACGAACGGTGAAGTCTATCGCGAGACGAAGAGCTTCGTGATTGCTTCGACGCCGCCGACAGTCAAGGTGCGGCTGGAGCGAACGCGCTATCGCGCGGGTGAGGTGATTTCGCTGAAGGTAAGCGCGTCGCAGAGCACGCGAACCCTGACGGCGCGCGTGCAAGGGCTAGCCCCGGTGAATCTGCATTGGGATCGCGAGCAGGAGATGAGTACGGGCCAGTTGACTCTACCGCAGGGATTGCCGGCAGGCGAGTATGAACTGGCAGTGACGGCCGAAGATGTGGCGCACAACCTGGGCAGCGCGGAGGTGCGAATTGAAGTGGTTCCTTGAGCATAACAAGAAAATCGAATGCAACGGCAGAGCGTGGGGACTCCGGATTTCATTGGGGGCCATGGTATTCGGCGTTGCGGCGCTGACCGCATCGGCTTCGCTGATCTATTGGCAGAACCCAGGACTGCTGTTGGGCGCTGGGAACGGGCTTTCCCGCTGGCTGGAGAATGCGGAGGCTGGCTCCGGCGTGGAAAGAGCGCTCTACCGGATGATGAAGCTGCCCGGCGGCGCTGCCTTGTACCGGCGCTCACCTGGGGAGGCGCGCGGTGAGTTGACGACTCTTATCAGTACCAGCAAGAATGGCGCGGCGCTCTATTCGCTGCGCGCGATGGAAGATGAAAAAGCTCTGGACTTTGAGGCAGCCGAGCGGGATTGGAGAAGTTGGGCCGAGAAGGCCGACGATAAGCCAGCCGCGAATCTGGATCTGGCAGATTTTTATGAGCGTCGGCTGAAGCCGCAGGAGGAACTTGCTGCTCTTGAAGTAGTTGGCAATTCCGGTGCAAGCCCGCAAGAACGCTGGACTGCGGCGGAGTCGCAGCGCTCGTGGAAGGCTTGGGAGCAGACGCTGAGCGTGGTGGAAAAATTCGCTTTGCCGCGAGCTGTGGCTGCGCGAGAGTATGCGAGTTGGGAAGTGCGCTATCCGCAGGAGACTTCAGTCTATGAGCGGGAATTGAACTTCGATCTGGCGGGCAAGGATCTTGCCGCCGCAACGGCATTGATTGCGCGCTATCGCAAGGCGTTTCCGGGCGACGATCAGTTTCCTGTGAGGGCCGAGGCGGATGTCGAGGCGAGACATGGTTCGGCAAAAGACGGACTTGCGGTCTTCGATCGCAGCTTTCAGCCGCTATGGCCTGTTGAGTTAGTCAAGAGTTACTACGAATTGCTGGAGAGCGGTCATCAAACGCTCAAGACACGGGATGAGCTGCGGGCGCGGTTGGCGGCCAATCCAGCGGGCGGAGCCGATGCGCTGAAAGATGCAGCCAAGCTGTTTTACATCTTTCAACAGGAAGGCCAACTGGAGACGGCCAAGTCCGTGCTGGCCGAGTACCGTGAGCGCAAGGACGCACAAGGGGCCGTTTGGAGCCCCGATGAGCTGTACACTCTGGGCCGTCTGCTGGAAGATGCGCAGGATTTCTCTGAGGCGGCTCGATACTACTATGCGCTGGCCGCGGAGAAACAGACTCCTGACGCGGAAGAAAAGGGACTGTCGGGGCTGACGCGTATTCTGCTGACGGCGCCCGAGCAGCCATTGCGAGTAGGTGCGGGCAATTTGGCGCTCTACAAGAGCATTGCCACGATGGATCGCGGCCCGGGCTATCTGAACGGAATTCTATCGCTGTTGTTCAATTCCCAGCAGCCGGCTTCGGAGTATTCCACCGAGGATCAGCTTGCCGTGCCGTACTTTCACCGCGCCAAAGCAGCGGAATTGCTGGAGGAGATCGACCGGCGTTTTCCCAACTCCGCGGAACGGTCGGAACTCCACGCCAAGCTGATGGATGCTTACGCGGCCTATGGCGAGAATGATGCTGTGATCCGTGAGGGGACGGACTTTCTGGCTCACTTTCCATCTGATGCGCGGCGTGTGCAAGTGGCGCTGGCTGTGGCCGACGTTTATAGCCGCACCAATCAGGCGGAGAAGGAGTTCGCTCTTTACAAGAGCTTGTTGGCAGAGCTTGCAAGCAAGGCGGATGGAGTTCCGCTGGGCACGACAGGAGCGGCATACAGCAAGGCTGTTTGCAGTCAGTCTGCGGAAAATGCACGTTGCGGCGACTATGGGCAGGTGTTGGACCGCTATCTTTCGCGGCTGGTGGCGATGGAGCGGCTACCCGATGCACTGCAAGTTCTCCGCGGCGAATTGGACCGCAATCCGCAAGATCCCGGCCTTTACGAAAAGCTGGCGCAATTTCTCGACCAGAACCGCTTGAATGAGCATGAAGAAGAGGTTTATCAGCGGGCCATTGCGCAGTTTCAACAGACTAGCTTTGCTACTGAATGGTATGCCAAACTTGCTCGCTTCTATCTTCGTCAGAGACGTGAGGCGGAGTACTCCGCGCTTTCGCACAAAGTCACGGGAATTTTTTCCGGGACAGATTTGGAAGAGTATCTGAATCAGGCTCCAGCACCGGACTGGACGCTTTCTCTCGAAGTGAATCGCTATGCGCATGATCGATTTCCCCACGACCTGACATTCGTACGCAATCTGCTAGGGGAATACCGGTCGCACTGGCATCAGGATGAAGTGGAGAAGCTCTTGATGGAGCACTGGTCGGAGTCGCCTGATTTGCGCGACCAGTTGTTTGAATTGCTCAGTAGCACCGGCAAGCTGGATGAGCAACTGCAAGCGCTGCGCCAGCAGGAACCGGAGATTGACAAAGGAGACTGGAGCGCACTGTCGAAGAGCAACCCAGCGGCGGAACGCTTCTGGCTGGAGTCGTGCCTGTGGCAATCGCGCTTTGAAGATGGCGTGGGGGCTGCCGATGCGTTGGCGGCAGAGTATCCATCCGATGAAACGCTGGGAGAGCAGGCATCGTCGCTCTATCGTTCGCTGGCTTACTTTCATCCCGAGGATACAGACAAGGCCATCGAAATCGAAAAGCGGCTGCTCAGCGCCTGGCCGGGCGATTTGGATAGGCTGGCGCGTATCGGAGACATCTATGCGGATCGCGGGCGTTTCTCCGACGCTGCTCCTTACTGGGAGCGCATGGCGGAGGTGCATCCGGGAGATGCCAACGGCTATTTGCAATCGGCAACTGTCTTTTGGGATTATTTTGATTTTGCCTCCGCATCGGCTCAGTTGCGCACGGCGCGTGAACGGCTGGCGGATCCGGCGCTTTTCAGTTATCAGGCGGGCGCGATCGAAGAGAGCCAGAACAATCTGCCGGGCGCGATCAAAGAGTATGTGGCAGGCTCTCTGGCAGACAAGCCATCCGAAGAGAGCCGCACCCGTTTGCTGACGCTTGCTGGCAGACCTGATCTACGCGCATCTGTCGAGGCCGAAACGGAGGGATTGTTGAAGCCGGCTTCCTCCGCCAGTGCCTCTCCTTCCAGCGTGGCCATCGACCTGCGCGTGAGTGTGCTTGATGCGGAGCATCGCAGCGGGGACATCAAGCAGGAATTGAAGCAGGTGATTGCGCGGACTGAGTCCTTCGATGTGCTTGACGCGGTCACTTCCGCATCTCGCGCCGACGGCTTGACAGATGTGGAGCAACTGGCATTGCGGCGTCAGATTGAACTCACCACCGATCCGTCGCACGCCATTGAACTGCGTTATCAGCTTGTGGATTTATTGCAGCAGCATGATCCAGCGTCGGCGATAGAGGAGGTGGATGCCATCTATAGAGGGCACCCCAAGGTGCTTGGAGTGGTGCGTGCCACGGTGGACTTCGATTGGTCTCATGGGCGCAAACCGCAGGCCGTCACCGTGTTGCTGGAATCGGCCGAGGCATCCTATCCGGAGCTCAAGCAGAAGTTTCAACTGGAGGCTGCGCGCAAGCTGACGGAGTTGAGCGAGTATCCGCGCGCCAAGAATATCCTGGAGACTTTGCTGAACCAGAAGCCGCTAGATGCGGCGATCGAGACTGCCCTCGCCGACAACTATGCGCACTCGGGCGATCAGGTTGGTCTGGAGGCGTTTTATCGCACGCAATTAGCCGCAGTAAAAGCAGCGGCGTTAGACCGAGAGGAAAAGACCGAGCGGATTGCGCAGTTGCGGCGCGGCATGATCTCGGCGGCGGAGCTGCTGGGCAACTGGAGTGATGCGGCTGACCAGTACATCGAGTTGATCAACGCTTATCCCGACGATGCCGATCTGGTTCAAGAGGCGGCCTTAATGGCCGGTGCGCATGAACAGCGCGACAAACTGGTTGCCTTTTATAGCAAGACGATAGTGGCTTCGCCGCATGATGCACGCTGGAGTATTGTGCTTGCGCGGTTGGAAACGGCCCTGGAAGACTATCCCGCGGCTATCGAGGCATTTGCAAAAGCAATTCGGATCAGGCCTGAACAGAAGGATTTATATGATTCAAAGGCAAATCTTGAAGAGCGGCTTTACCGGCTTGACGATGCTGTTGCCGATTATGAGCAACTTTATAAGTTGAGTTATCGCGATCCGCAATGGAAATTGAAATCAGCTGCTGCGCGGGCACGCCAGGGACGGAATGCCGATGCGATCAAGTCGCTCGAAGAGGCGTGGATTGAAGGCCGTCCAGCAAAGCCCGCGAATGATTTCGCTGTTGCTTCTCAACTGGAACAGTGGGGACTGCTGAACGAAGCGCGCAGTTTCGCTGAGAAGGGAGTGGATGCTGCTGGCGCGGAGTTGTTGACGGAAAGTGAGAACCAGTCAGGCGCTGCGGTCTATGCGCGGATCATGGCGCGTCTACGGATGAGCGATACCGCCTTCACTCGTCTGGCAATCGCGCGTCAGCAGGCGGAGAGTCTTACGTTTTCCGCAGTGGCGCAGCAGGTGGCGAAGGAGGGCCTCAGTGCTATCACCGATGAGGATTGGCGCAAGCAAAGGATTCTGCAGAACAAAGAGGAAGCGAGATCCGGTTTTGCGCAGGCATTGAAATCCATGGCGGAAGCGGCCGGTCAATATGGTACGCCAGAAGAGAAAGCGCAGTTCGCCGCTTGGTTGCAGGTCAAGCTTTCGGGTGCGGCCGATGGAAGCGAGCTGCGCGTCGTGTACTTGCCCGCAGTTCAGGCTGCCGGGCTGACGCAGATGGAATCCGATTTGTTATGGAAGTTTGCTGAAAACAGCGGCGATCCCGATCGCGGTGAGCTGGATGCGTGGCTGCAACTGCAACGACAGCGTGTGCAACTGGATGGAATAGGCGCCAAGCTGGAGAAGCTGGCATCGTCACTTCCGTATCGACAATATCTCTCGGTGTTGCAAAGAGCGGCAAAGATATACCAAACGCAGGGCGATTCCGTAGCGGAGTTGCGTGTGTTGGACAGGATTGTCGCGCCCAGGGGAATCGGTGCAGAGGATTCACGATATTTGGAATTGTCGCTTGCCGCGCGGCCTCAGGAACTGGTTGATCTGGCCTCCCGCTCACAGGGAGCGCAGGAGACTAACGCGGACAGTGTGACGCAATATCTTATTGCCAACGCCAAACCCGATCTGGCGCTTTCCGGGGTGGCGGCACGGTCGTCTGGATTGCCACCGGTGTGGAAGAAAGCCTACATCGGGCTGACAGGACTTTATCTGCGTGAGCACACTCCGCTGATCCGCGCGAGTTTTGGCGGTGCACTGGGAGGCGATGCCACGATCGGTGAACGCATCGCTCATCCGGCGAACAGAGACGAGCAACTCGCGGGCGAAGCGTGGTTCTACTATGGCTCGCGCTATGGCGAATATCTGGATGAAGAAAAGGATGCGCAAGCGGAAGGCTATCTGGAGTCGGAACTGGAGCATACACCAGAGAGCGCGGATGTTTATGCGCAACTTGCGGATTATTCCTCCCAGACTGGAAGGATCGAAGCCGCGCTGGCCGATTATCAGCATTCACTTGATCTGAAGAGCGATCAGCCTGCCGTCCTCGATTCTATCGCTGTACTCGAGTGGAAGCAGGGGCATCAGGCCGATGCTTTGGCTGCCTGGCAGTTGGCCGTTAAGCGGCTGGCGGCGGAGATGGATGCGCGACACGTGCCAGAGAGCTTTTGGGAGGATTTTGCGCAGGTTATAGGGGACGTTGCCGCGCATAAGCAGTATGCAGCTATCGGAGAAGAGGTCGATGCAATGCTGCGCGCTTATATCGAGAAGAACGGAGACTATCGCGTTGAACCTCTGCTTCAGGCTGGTTATCACGCACGCGGCGATTCGATGGAATGGCTGATTGCGATTACGGCGGCAGCGAGCGATTCAGCCAACGTGCTCAGTACGGTTCAGCAGAGCAGTTGGATTGCCAAAGGGCAGACGAGTCGGCTACTGGCGCGAATTGTGGAATTGGAACGGCGCAAGGCGCAAGCAAAACCTGGCGAGCCCAACTGGAGCCTCGATCATGCGGAGTCCCATTTGATCGATGCGCTGCTCGATGAAAGGAAGTTTGCCGAGGCCCGCGCAGAGTTTGCGCGGATTCCCGAAGTAGAACGAAACACATCCCAGTGGCTTTCTTCTGAATTGCGCCTTTCAGAGGCGGAGGGCAGCTTACCGCAATTGATCGTACAGTGGAAGAAGATGCCGGAGATCGCACCCTCATCCAGCGACCTGCAGAACAATGTTCAAGGATTGAGCCAGCATTCAAGGCAAATTGTCATGCGCTTTGTCTATGAGCGCTCTATTGATGCACGAGAGCTGACCGCGCCAAACTTCCTCGGGCTTGCAGGCATCGATCTTGATGAAGGAGACACATCAGGCGCAGTTGCATTGCTGAAGCGCCTAACCTTGATCAGCGATAGTTTTTATACGGATATGGATTCTGCTGCCAGCCTGCTGGAATCGCATCGCAAATTCTCTGAGGCAATTCAGTTTCTTCAGCCGCTAACTCAAGCGTTCCCCTGGAACGCGAGTTATAAAATACGGCTTGCACAGGCTATGCTGGCCGGGAATGCGCAGTCACAGCAGGCGCTATCTTCACTGCAAGCAGTGACGCTTGATCCCAAGGCGACATATGCGGAACGGATGTTGGCGGCCAAATCATTAAGAGGCTTGGGCACGGCAAATCCCGCAACAGGCAGCGCGGAGCTGGATCTTTTGGCTCGCACTGGCTGTCTCAGTGAGAGCGAGGTCAGCAAGCCTTACTTCATTGAGGCGCGTAAGAATGCTGCGGCTTGTGTCGTTGATAAGAGTTCGCGGGAGCGCCTCTTATTGGTTGCGATGGCAGCTTCGCCAGGTGATACAGATTTGCGAATGCAATACGTAGCCGCCGCATTTGCTGTAGGCCAGAATGTACGTGCTTTGGTCGCAGCAGAACCGGTTCTTCAGTACGGCAGCTTCTATGGCCAGCGGGCGGCTACAGAGTACGACTCGTCTGGATATCAGGGAGATGATGGTCAGCAGCAGGCTCAAATATATCCAATCATGAAGCCAGAGGATGCAGCAAAACTGACTTGGTTTGCAATTCATGCGAGGGAAAAGCGCAACGAATCTCAAGATGCTCTGAGTTTGGCGCAAAGTGCGGCGTCTTCAGAGTTGAACCCATCGCGACTGCAAGCCTTCCAAAATGAAGCGCAGCGTCTTGAGACTGAAGCATCGCGTGTTGAAGAGAATGAGGCACGCGCACCGAAGATTCATGCCGAACTGGATCAGGATCGAGTTGTGCGGCCGCGTCTGCTGCCAGGCGATCCGTTCGTGCCTAGTAAGAAGGCGAAGAACGAGGAGGATGCAGAATGAAACGACGCCTCTGGATTTCGATTGCGATACTGATTGCGGGTTGCGGTGTTGTTATTGCTGTTGGCGCATTGGAGCAGGCGATGAAGCCCAAGCCTGATCTGCCTTCCTTTTTACCCAGCGGCGCGCTGCTGACGATAGAGGCGCGCGACTTTAGTTCTCTTATCCGCGACTGGAATTCGTCACCGCAAAAACGCGCATGGCTTGTCAGCGATAACCACTCCGTTTTTAGCACGTCTCGTCTCTACACGCGGCTATCCCAGGCGCAAGATGAATTTTCCGCCGCTGCTGGACTTCCCACAGACGGTAGTCTGCTGGAAAAAGTCGCAGGCAAGGAGAGTTGCCTTGGTCTTTATGACATCGGGAATCTGGAATTTGTTTACATCACACGCTTGGACAAACAGGAGATTGAGGACTCTCCGCTTTGGCAGAAAAGAAGTAGCTTTGCTCAGAGAAACGAAGCGGGGAGCGTCTTTTACGTGCATAAGGACGAAGCATCATCGCGCGTTGCGGCCTTTGCTTCCAAAGATGGGTGGCTGATTATTGGAACCAGGGAAGACTTGGTCGCTGGAGTTTTGGATCGCATGGCTGGAGTGGCATTGCAGAGCCTATCAGACGAGGAATGGTTTGCCGAAGCCATCAAGCAAGCTCCGAGCTCTCGTGGCGATCTGCGCATGGTATTGAATCTGGAGAAAATTGTCATATCGCCATACTTTCGCAGTTATTGGATTCAACAGAACATTACCGAGATGAAACAATATGCCTCGGTAGTGAGCGATCTATATCGGAGCAGTGGTAACGATCGCGAAGAGCGAGTGTTGCTGCGCCGAACTGCGCTGACCGCTCCGGCTCAAGGCGATGTGCAATCCATAGTTGCACTGGCGCCGGAGGACGCCGCCTTTTATGCGGCCGAGGCTTCGCCTAACCCTGAGAATCTTCTCACTACCTTGCGCGACGATCTCCTGGAGACAAAGCCGGAGCAAGCGGCAGAGCGGCATGCAACCGCTCCATCGGCAGCCGGGGCGGAAGATGCTGGCAGCGCCGATCAACTGGATACATCGATCGATAAGGCGCCGGTTGCTGTCCTGCAAGCAGATCCATTTCAGCGGCTGCGCGCGATGCTTATAGCGGGACATGTGGATGCATCGCTTGAAGTGTTTTCTACGCGCGCGCCCCGCGATGGAGTTTTTGTATCGTTGCAAACTGCGATGGCCGTTTCCAGCGCCCATGGCTGGGATGAGGAGGTAGTGAGTCAAGCACTGAGTGATGCGCTGTTGCCTGGTCTTACAGCAGGTAAACTTGGCGTCCATTGGGAAAAGCGATCAAGTGCCAGCGGCGAGTATTTTGCGCTGGATGGTTCTGTGCCTCTTTACTTCTCCATTAATGGCAAGCAACTGCTGCTGGCCAACGATTCCACTTTGTTGGAGCAGTTACTGGCTCGACGTCAAAGGGCTATTTCGCCGGCCGGAAGCGAAGGAGTGACCTATACGGCATTCTTCCGTCACGCGCACGAACAGGGTAACTATCGCAGGCTCGTGACCCAGCTCGATCTTGCGGGGCATCGCGACACGGCCGATCAATCAGGAAGCGCTGGCGGAGAGGCTCCAGCATTTTTCTCTGGTAATGCGGCCAGCCTCAGTAATGTCCTCTCAACGATGGAGTCGGAACGGATCGAAGAGCGAGACCGCGGAGTCACGGTTACACAGACGGTTATTTACCAATGGGCTTTGTGAATTTATTGCGATATTGCCTGTTGACACGAGAGCGATGTCCGCTGAAAGTTGTTCTGTTTGGATTGTTATTGCTCGTTGCTCCTCTATCGGTTCCGACCTATGCCACACGCGAGACGCCTTTTTCGCAGGAGGCTAAGGCAATTCTGGAACACAACTTTCCCAGCGCCAATATTTCCTATTTGCTGCTGGATGCATCGGGCAGTGTGCTGGCCGAACGATGGACTCCGCAGCAAGCAATCCCCTTCGGCTCGCTGATGAAGCCATTTCTTGCTGTCGCCTACGGCGAGCAACATGATGGATCCTTTCCTAAGGTGCGATGTCTGGGTACAAAGAGTCATTGTTGGTTTCCTGGCGGTCACGGTTCGCTTGATCTTGAAGAAGCAATTGCAGATTCCTGTAACGCATACTTTTTGAAACTGGCGGATGGTTTGGATCGCCAACGCGCAGCGCAGACCTTCGCACGTTACGATCTGGCTGGGCCACCCCTAGAGGCTAAAGCAGAAAGCTTGATCGGACTGGGAACAGAATGGGTCGAATCGCCGCTAACGTTGTCCAGAGCCTATTTGATAATCGATCGAGAGCAACAATTACGTATTCAGGGCAGGATCATAAATGGAATGCTTGAATCGGCCTCACGGGGCACAGCGCGCGGAGTGGATGCTTCTGTTGGCAAAAATTCTTCTCTGGCGAAAACTGGCACCGCAGCTTGCACGCATCGGCCGCAGGGAGCAGCGGACGGTTTTGCGATCGTCTTATATCCGGCATCTCAGCCTCGGCTTTTGCTGTTGGTGCGGGTGCATGGTATAACCGGCGCAGAATGTGCAAAGGTTGCAGGCGCCATGCTCCGTTCATTGGGCGCTGGAGTGTGATGATGGCTTCCATTCACCCATTGACGAATGACTCTCTCGCGTATTACGAAAGTGGTTGCCAACATTCACGCAAGTGGCATTGCGGCGGAATATTGCTTTTGCTGATGCTTGCGCAATTGTTGACTGCATATAAGGCGACAGCCCAACAAGAGATTCGTTTCGGTGTGCTGGGACTCTTTCACCCCAAGGTTTTAGTGTTACAAATAGAGGGCCGGCAAGTCCTTTGCATTTCCGCGCGCTCCGGAACTGCCGATTCTGCATATATTCTTAATGGTGAACCCGGACACCAGAAGGTGACTTTCCGTGTTAAGAATGGACAGGTCGATGTCGAATATCGCATGGCTACTGGATGGACGGCTACTGCGCGGGATGGCAAAGCTGCGGCATTTCAGCTCATGGTTCCTGGAAAATTCCATCGTATTTACAACGGGCGTTTGAGCATCCAGGCTCATAATGGAGAACTTCTGGCTGTTGTCACAATGGACCGTGAGACGGCGGTGGCGTCAATTGTGGCTGCTGAGATGAACGAACGCGCACCGATGGAAGCGCTGAAAGCGCAGGCCGTCGCCACTCGTTCATTCCTAAGCGCGGGAGCAAGGCATTCAGACTTTGATTTTTGCGACACAACGCATTGTCAATTTCTCAAGTCGCCGCCTTCATTGTCGAGCCGTGTCTTCAGCGCAGTGCAAGCAACGCGAGGTTTCGTCATTGCCTATCGCGGCAAATCGCTGGCTGCAATGTATTCCAGCCGCTGTGGCGGACAGACGCGCAGCCTCCGCGACGTGGGCATGGAGCCTGGAGAAGGCTATCCTTATTTCGCGGTGCAATGTGCCTGGTGCAGGCAACATCCATTCACATGGAATAGCCTTGTTAGGAAGAGCAGTAAGCCTCCAGTGCGAAATGAGGAGAGCAATCGAATCATGGAGGCGCGGCAATGGGGATGGAGCGCGATTCCGGGCAGCGATTTTACAGCTACGGACGACCGTGACAAATGGAAGTTGGAAGGCCATAGTATCGGTCATGGCGTAGGAATGTGCCAGCTCGGCGCGATCGGTATGGCTGTCACAGGTGCAAGTTTCAGAGAGATTCTTTCGCACTACTATCCCAACACCATGCTCATTCAACTTCCGTAACGCCTGTCGGTATGCTGTCCTCGAGTTGACGCGCATTGCATTGCACTGCAAATGTGGTAGGACCACTGAGAGATTCTAGCGTATGATGAAAAATGTAATCATCTGATTGCGAGGAGCTGGAGTGATTCAATCAAAGCTATGCTTCAAACCATTGCCCTGTTTGCTGGCATTGCCTTCGGTGTTGGTTCTTTCTGTCTGCGCGTTTGCGGCGCCTTCCAACTGTAACCCGCGCGCATTCGGAGCCAAAGGGGATGGCGTTTCAAAGGATACTGCTGCAATACAGAATGCGATCGATAGCTGCTCACAAAAGGGTGGCGGCACAGTTCAACTTACGGCCGGGCGCTACCTAAGCGCTCCCATCGTATTGAAGAGCAACATTACACTGCAAATCGACAAAGACGCAACACTGCTCGGTTCTGCCGATTATTCGGATTATCCGGCGAAGATTGAGTTTCGTGAGCCAGGACTTCAGTCATTGGTCAGCGCGACCAATGCTACCAACGTTTCCATTACTGGCGATGGTGTGATCGACGGTAACGGTGAGAGTTGGTGGCAGATGGCGCGGAGCATCAAGAATGCGGGCGTTATGGGTTCGGATCATCCTCGGCCTCGGCTGGTTGTCTTTGACCATTGCAAACACGTTCTTGTCGAAGGAGTTACTATCCAGAATTCGCCAATGTGGCAGTTGGTTCCTTACTATTCGGACGATGTAATCATTCGGAATATCAAGGTTCTTGCACCGGCCCATTCGCCGAATACAGATGCAGTCGATCCATTCTCATCATCAAACGTTGTGATCGATCATATTTTCGCCGATGTGGGCGACGACGACATCGCCATCAAGTCGGGAGCGATCAACTCGTCCGGACCGGACGAGCCCAGCCGCAACATTACTATTACGGATTGCACATTCCTGCATGGGCACGGTCTGTCGATCGGAAGCGAGATTGCCGGCGGCGCGCAGAATATCCGTGCCGAGCGCATTCACTTCAAGGGGACCGATAACGGCATTCGCGTCAAAGCCAACCGCGACCGCGGCAACGATGTAAGTCATCTCTTCTTCCGCGACATCGAAATGGATGACGTGAAGAATGCGGTGATTATTAGCGAGTACTATCCCAAGGTTCTTCCACCGGATGGTGAAGCCGCGCAGCCTATTACCCGGCTAACTCCGCACTTCCATGACATAGTGCTGGAAAATTTAACTGCGGCTGGAAGCGATTCGGCTGGAGCGATTGTGGGCCTGCCTGAATCTCCGGTTATAGACGTGGTTCTGCGCAACGTAAAGATCTCCGCTCATACCGGTTTGTCGATAGGCTACGCCGAGGTAACTGGGGAGCGGGTGTTTGTGCAGGCTGTTTCAGGGGAGGCGATAATGAAACAGGCGGGCGCGAAGGTTGCGTTGCGCTGATTGCATGAGTAACTGAGATACAAGAGGCTGCGTTGAAGGACGCAGCCTCTTGTCTTGATTGACTTCCGATTATCTACACGCCGCTGAAGGCGGAGAAGCCCCCATCAACAGGAATCACAACTCCGGTGACGAAGGCCGAAGCAGGCGAGAGCAACCACAACATACAACCGAACAGATCCTCGGATTCGCCCAGGCGCCCCATCGGCGTGTGGCCAACGATCGTCTTCCCGCGTGCGGTCCATTCGCCAGTCTCCTTGTCGGTCAACAGAAAACGATTTTGATTGGTAAGGAAAAATCCGGGCGCGATGGCATTTACGCGAATCTTCGGCGAGTATTCCTGAGCCATGTGCACGGCCAGCCATTGCGTGAAATTGCTCACTGCGGCTTTTGCCGCAGAGTAGGCGGGAATGCGGGTCAGAGGACGGAATGCATTCATCGACGAGATATTCAGAATCGTGCCATACCCCTGTTCTGCCATGATCTTTCCGAAAATCTGGGAGGGTAGAATCGTGCCCATGATATTCAGTTCGAAGACCCAGCGAATGGCGTCCGCAGGAAGATCGAAGAATTTCAAATCCGGGCTTGTGGTGGCCGTTGGCTTGTTGCCTCCCGCGCCGTTAATTAAGCAATCCAGCTTACCGAAACTCTTAATTACGTCCTGAGCTACCTGAGCAACGCTCTCGCGATCAAGCGCATTGAACTTGAAAAATGAGAGTTGCTTGCCGCGCTCTCCCATGCTTTCGATCAGCGCCTTGCCCGCCTCCTCATTCAAGTCAAGGATTGCGACCTTCGCGCCGCAGCCAGCCAGTGCGCTGGCCATTTCACTACCCAGAACCCCAGCTCCGCCGGTAATAGCCACCGTCTTCCCGGTAAAGTCGTACATCTTCGTCAGTTCTGCCAGATCAAAGGAAACCTTTGTATTTGCCATGCTGCTCCTCATTATCAGTCAGTGAATGATTCCTGTTAGCGCTGAATGCGCGCCGATCCGCCCTTGGCGAAGGCCCGCACTTGATCAACTGTGGCCATCGTTGTGTCACCGGGGAAGGTCGTCAATAGCGCGCCATGAGCCCAGCCCAGCTTGACGGCCTCTTCGGGCGTTTCCCCGTTCAGCAGGCCATAGATGAAGCCGGCCGCAAAGCCGTCGCCGCCGCCCACGCGATCAATCACGTCAAGCTCGGCCGTCGGCGCAATGTGCGTTTTGCCGTCAACCCACGCAACCGCGCTCCAGCTATGCCGATTGGTCGAATGCACCTCGCGCAGTGTTGTCGCTACGATCTTCACCTTGGGATGCTTCTTGATTACTTGGTCGATCATGCCGAAGAAGACGCTGGGATCGAGCTTCGATTTGGCTGCAACCTCCGGTCCGGGAATACCTAAGCCCTTCTGCAGATCCTCTTCATTGCCAACCAGCACGTCCACGTTTTCAACAATCTTGGCGATGGTCTCAACGGCTTTTTCTGCGCCGCCATGGATATTCCACAACTTCTCGCGGAAGTTCAAATCGAACGACGTGACTGCGCCGGCGGCCTTGGCTTCCTTCATCATTTCAGCGGCCAGCGGAGCCGTCGTCGGTGAGAGCGCCGCAAAGATTCCACCAGAATGTACCCAGCGAACACCGCCCGCAAAGATCGCCTTCCAGTCAAAGTCCCCAGGCTTCAAAAGCCCTGCCGCTTCATTGCAACGGTTGTAGAAGACCACCGGGGCACGCATACCGTGGCCTTGATCGCTGTATACCGTGGCCATGTTGGGGCCGTTCACGCCATTGTGCTTGAAGCGCTTGTAGAATGCTTTCACGCCCATCGCGCGAACCCGCTCGTTGATCAAATCTCCAATCGGATAATCGGACATGGCGCTGGCGATTGCCGTCTTCAGGCCAAAGCAATCGGAAAGGTTGGCGGCTACATTGAACTCGCCGCCGCTGACGTGAATCTTGCACTCGGTCGCCTTTCGAAAGGGGATGATTCCCGGATCGAGCCGATGCACCAATGCTCCCAGCGACAGAAAATCCAGCTCCGCATCCTTGCGGAGATTCAATCCATGACTCATGACTCGTTCACTCCTTAGTTGTATTGGTTCAAGACTTTTCTGAAGTTACTGCAATCAGGCGTTGCGTCCTAAAAAGACAGGCGCAATGTGCCGATTGTAGAGGTTTTCCGTTACGTTCTTCGCAATGACCCCCTCATTCGCTTCGAGAAGGTCAAGATAGCGGCTTCCCATCTTGGCCGCGACCTTGAAGCCGACGTGCAGCAACTGGCGCAGGCTGCTGTTGTAAGCCGCCGCTCCAGGCACATGGCGCAGTGCAGAAGTAAATTGCTCGGATGTCCAGCCTTTGACTTCACTGGGTGTCGGCAACTTTGTTGCGTCGATGTCGATAACTGTGGCGTAAGGCGCGCAGAGTTCTTCGCTGTGCGCGAATGCCTCGGCATAAATCTCTTTGGCCAGCGCAAGCGCGTCCCCATCCGCTTCAGCCAAGCCGATCAACTCCTCCAGCCACGTGGTTCCCGCGGTCTTCAGGTGAACACCGGCGTTGAAGCGCTTGATCGTCGAGTGAATCGCGGGATAAATGGAAAACTTATCGCTGCCCGAATGTACGCTCAGCTTGAGATTTTCCGGCAGGCCAAAGTGTTTGACGGCGTATGCAATCGCCGCCACATCCAGCGCAAACTCGCGCTCGAACTGCGCAACATCGCCAACATAATCCACGCCCTTGTTAAAGCGGCCGCTGAATTTGGGTGCGATAGTCTGTACGGGAATGCCTTCGTCGGCGATGGCGGCAAGGATGATAAGCAGTTCGACCGGACTCTGCGCGCTATCGGTCTCGTCCATCGAAACTTCAGGAATGAAGTTGCCTTCGCCTTTGGTGGCTAGAATTGTGCGATAAACCTCGCCCGCTTTTTTCACGGCGGTAAGATACTTTTGCGCGGTCTCGTGCAGAATTACTTGCGTAATCTCGAAGCTATCGCTGACTCCTTCGAGCTGAATGTGTCCGAGCAGTTCCTTATGTTTACTGACGAAGTGGTCGATGTCAGCAGCGAGTGCCGGTTGACCAATGAAGTCGGCTACGTCGAGCGTGTAAAAATCGCAAGCGCACAGAAATCGTCCGACAGTCTGCAGCGTAATGTGGTCGGCATCGCAGTAGTAGGGCAGCTTCCAATTAAGCGCTTTCACGGCGGCATCGGCAGCCGTACGCGTTGAGGCCGGCTCGGAGCCGATGATCGTATGCTCGCGGTTCGATTTGTTCCATACAGGAACAACTTCAACGCCGCTTTTAAGAGCTAAGATGCAGGCTTGCAACTGCGCCTTGGCTTGATGCGCGAACCGGTCTCCGGTTCCAACAGAATACTTTGCAAGTTTCAAATTGTGGTCTCCCATATTCACTCCAGTATTACAGTCTGCTGCGATGCGCCCACAACCCTAGGCCGGGATTGGAAATGAAGAATATCTCTTCACCATCAACTTGATTGACGCCGAGCGACAGTTTGCGAAGATCGTAGCGCTCCAGCATCTCGTTCAAATCTCCATAACCAAAACCGACACCTTCAACCTCGTCTTTGCTGAGGTGGCCGGGACACCAGGTAATTTTGAAGCGGCCTTCGGAAGAACCATGAATCAGATGCGCGGCAGCGCTCAAATCGTTGGCTAACTCCGCATCGGCTTCGACGGCCTTCAGCGTGGCCGGGGTGCCGCGATAACCGTACTGACGAATCAATTTGTCGATGGTCTTGTCTTCGCCGAACTCCTTGACGCCGGGAGCGAGAACAATCAACTCTGCGCCGTCAGCCAGCGCCATGCGAGTGCGATAGACGGCCTTGTTGCCCAGCCAGGTTGAGTGAAACTCCTCTGCGTCGAGATAGACGACAGCCTTCTTGATCGGTTCGGCGACAATCTCGAAGTTCACCTTGAGGCTAAGTTCCGCCGCTCGGTTGAAGCACTCGATATCATCGCCAATGTAAAGGCCGCGCACAGCCAATCCGCCGTCCGCCCTTCGTCCAACGACAGTTTGCACATACACGATAGGAAGATGCTTGAGGAAATGATCCGAAGCGTAATTGAAGACGTGGCGGACGGGATTGTCGGCGCGGCCCAGGATCCGTTCCATTCCGTAGACGGCGCCCAGATAGTGGCTGCGATTGATGCCGTCGCGACCGCCGGTTCCCACAACGATGTTCTTGTTGTAGTTGGCCATGCCGATTACTTCGTGAGGTACCACCTGGCCGATGGAGAGAATCAGATCGAAGCCGCCCTGCGAGATGAGCTTGTTCACCTGCGCTGGCCATGCATAGTTCAGCTTGCCTTCCGATTGTTCGCGAATGAACTCGGATGGAACCTCACCCATCGTTTCGATGTCGGTGCGCCAGTTATGAACCTTGAAGAGTTCGAGCGGCATATCGCCGTACATATGGGCGATTTGTTCCGGCTTCATGGCGACATGGGTTCCCAGCGCGGGCAGAACCGCTTTGAGCCGGTCACCGTAGTGCTGCCACGCGTAGCGCGTCAGATCGCCGGCCCGCGAGTGGGCGCGGGTTTGATCGGGCGGAACGGCCAGCACTCTGTTGCGAGTCCCGAGCTTGGCAAGGCCCTCCAGCAGCAGATCATTCAACTGCTGAGGAGTTAGATCGGTATCGACGCTTCCAACTGCGCAGTAAAGACTCATGCGGTTAACTCCACTTTTTTCAGTCCCGGAGCAAGCAGGACATTGATGAGCAGCGAGACAAGATAAACGCTGGCGGCGATGATGAAGAGGATCGAATAGTTGCCATGCGTCAGTTGCAGAATGTAGCCGATGTAAGTAGAAAACAGAAAGCCCCCGACCGCGCCTGCCATGGTGCCGATGCCGGTAGCCGAGCCCACGGCGCTGCGCGGGAACATATCCGAGGCCGTTGTGAAGAGGTTGCACGACCAGCCCTGGTGCGCGGCGGCAGCCAGGCTAAGCAATCCGATAGCGGCCCATTTTCCGAAATCGTCCGCGTGAAGGTTGTTGATTAGAAAGACGGGGACTACGAGACTGGCGCAGAGAAGCATCGCGGCCAGCCGCGCGCGCTGCGCTGAAAGCCCCATGCGAATGAATGTCGCGGGCAGGTACCCGCCGTAGATGCTGCCGACGGCGGACGCGTTGTACACAATCAAGATCGGCAATCCCAAACCCACAAGGCTCAGATGAAACTTATCGCTGAAGTAACTGGGGAGCCAGTAGAGATAGAACCACCAAATAGGATCGGTGAGAAACTTGGGGATGGCATACGCCCAGGTCTGCGGAAAGCCAAACAATCTGACCCACGGTAAGGAAGGACCGGGCTTCTCCGCAGGATCTTGGTTGATGTAAGCGAGTTCTGCGGCGGTTAGTGTCGGATGTTCGGCGGGCTTGTGGTATTTAAGGAACCACAGCAGAATCCAGGATGCCGAGAAAAAGCCGGTAATCAGAAAGGCGGAGTGCCAGCCGAAGGTGTGCACCGCTATGGGCACCAGGAGCGTGGCTAGAATCACGCCGACATTGGCGCCGCAGTTGAAGATGCCGAAAGAGAAGGAGCGTTCCTTCTGCGGAAACCACTCAGCGTTGGTCTTGTTGGCGGCGGGGAAGTTGCCCGATTCACCGATTCCAAGGAAAGAGCGTGCAATGCCGAGCTGAAGCACCGAGTTGACCAGTGCATGGCTCATCGCCGAGAGGCTCCAGAGGGCCATGATGACCATGAAACCGATTCGCGTTCCAACTTTGTCAACGAAGCGTCCCGCACCGAGTTGGCCGAGCGCATAGAAGAGGGTAAAGAACGCTATGACGATCCCAAAGCTCTTTTCAGTCAGGCCAATGCCGCCTTGCGCAGCGCTGTGCATGAGAGTGGGCTTGAGAAGCCCCAGAACCTGACGGTCCATATAATTGATCGTCGTGGCCGCAAAGAGCATGGCGCAGATCGTCCAGCGCACATTCCCGACCTTCGTGACTGATGAAGTCCCTGTCTCGCTCAAGGTTGTTTCCAGCCTGCCCATCGTCTAGCTCCCCTTACAGCCGATACGCCTTCTTCACCAGTCCATAGGTCAGTTCATGAGCCACTTCAAAGGCCTCATCCTCATCCAATCGGTGCTCAGTGACCAGCTTGGCCAGAAAGGCGCAATCCACCCGTCGCGCCACGTCGTGCCGTGCCGGTATGGACAGAAATGCGCGGGTGTCGTCGTTGAAGCCTACTGTGTTGTAGAAGCCCGCCGTCTCGGTCACCTGCTGGCGGAAGCGCATCATGCCTTCCGGACTGTCATGAAACCACCACGCAGGTCCGAGGCGCAAGCACGGATAATGCCCGGCCAGCGGAGCCAGTTCGCGGCTGTAGGTCGACTCGTCAAGCGTAAACAGAATAATGGTGAGCTTGCTCTCGTTGCCAAAGCGGTTCAGCAAGGGCCGCAGCGCATGAACGTAATCGGCCGCTTGAGGAATATCGCAGCCCACATCGCGGCCGTACTTCTCATAGACCTTGGGATTGTGATTGCGCACGCTGCCCGGATGAATCTGCATCACCAGGCCATCCTCAAGGCTCATCTGCGCCATTTCGGTTAGCATCTGTGCTTGAAAGAGAACCTGCTGCGCTGCATCGGCCTTTCCGGTGAAGACCTTATTGAATAACTCCGCAGCCTTAGCCGTTGGCAGATCGGCGGTTTGCGCGGTAAGGTGCCCATGGTCAGTTGAGGTGCACCCAAGTTCCTTGAAGCGCAGGCGCGCCTTGCGCAGTGCGTTCAGGTAACCGGTCCATGTCGAGGAATCTTCCCCATTCTGTTCGCCGAGCTTGAGAATCGACTCGGAGAATCCGGCAAACTCCGGATCGACCACCGGATCGGGGCGGAAGGCGGGCAGAATCTTTCCCTTCCATCCCGATGAGCGCAGCGCTTGAATCTCCGCGAGCGAGTCCAGCGGCGAATCGGTGGTCGACAGTACCTCAAGATTGAATCGCTCGTAGAGCGCGCGCGGTAAGAACTCCGGCGTCTTCAGTTTTTCGGAGATCGTGTCGAAGAACAGGTCCGCGGTTGACTCGGAAAATCTCTGATGGATTCCGAAGACTTCCTGAAAAACATACTCCATCCAGATACGCGTCGGGGTTCCGCGAAAGAGATAATAGTTGCGGGCAAAGATCTTCCACACCTTGCGCGGGTCTTTCAGCTCCGGCCGGCCGATTTCAAGATCCTCCAGCGAAACCCCCTGGCTGTAGAGCATACGGTAGACATAGTGATCGGGTTGCACCAGCAACTTTGCAGGGTCGGGAAATGGCTCGTTTTTGGCAAACCAAGCAGCCTGCGTATGTCCATGAGGGCTTATGATGGGCAGGTTCTTCACGCGCGCATAGAGCGCCTTTGCAATCGCGCGCGCGCCGGATTCGGCGGGGAAGAGACGGTCTTCATGGATGGGCATGACGGAATTTTTCCTCTTTGCAGAGCTATGGTACGGTTTGACCAGCCTAGTGGTCAGACCTCAAGTATACACCGTTACACTCCAAGCAAGTGCGGAGGAAGATGGAATTTTCACGGGTCAGAGCTGCCTCTTCAATGGTAATCTTCTTTTGTCAGGTATTATTCAGAGAATTCAGAAAGACTTAGGCCATGCCGCGCAATAGCCAGGGGGAACCCGATCGACACCGGACCATGCAAGTGGTCAACCACATCCGCACCCTGATTGAAAGCGGCGCGCTCAAACCTGGCGACAAGATTCCACCCGAACGGGAATTTGCCCGGACTCTCAAGATCAGCCGGGCCAGCCTGCGTGCCGGCATCGGTTATCTGGCGGCAATGGGTGTCATGAATGTGCGTCACGGGGTGGGAACCTTCGTCTCCGACGGCCCGCCCGAGTTCGGCAGGGCATCCTTAAGTTTTATGGGCGCGCTGCATGGCTTTCAATCCTGGCAGTTGTTTGAGGCGCGTATCATTCTCGAAGGCAACCTGGCCGTTCTTGCCGCCGAGCGCGGAAAAGAAGAGCATCACGCCGCACTCGCCGAGGAGGTGGCCGAGATGTTTGCCGCCATGGAGAGCCCTGCGGATTATCTTATTCACGATGTGCTCTTTCACCGCATCGTTTCGCAGGCCTCTGGTAACCCCATCCTGGCTGCTCTCATGGAGACTGTGACTTCGTCCATGTACGACAAGCGCCGCAAAACAGTCGAGCGCGCGATTGACCTGCGCGAGTCGGCTCAGATGCATCGCGAACTATACCGTGCCATTCGCGCGCGCGATGCCATGGAGGCGCGCAGGCTTATGGAAGAGCATCTGCATATGGCGCAGGCAGCTCAGGGCATGGAGCGCCCTGTGGAACGAAAATCCCTATCGGGAGCCGCACGGACCAAATCCTCCCGCCCAGAGTAACTTTAACAATGGCTTGCAGACCGCGCCGAGGGAAGCCTTGGATTTCAATGTGGTTGTACCACGGAAATTATTTGTTGTATGAATTATCGTCTTATCCTCACCTAGTAAAAATCCTCTATAGATCAAAGTTTCCTAATGAACAATTGCTCATATATATCGGGTCTTGATTGATGCCCTAATATCGTCTTGTGTGATTACTTATTGGAGATAAGAGGTAAGTTATATATGGGAAAATGGAGGTTACCGCCGGGTAAAGTGCACATTTTGCACACGTACTCAAAATACTTCCGAAAAGCCGCGATTCCCTATTGACAAGATTGAATGCAGTGCGGGACACTGGTATCGCTTCGTGTGTGGTCTGACCATTATCGGCACATTCACAGGGCAGTGAGCGAAAAACCTGAAATCGAAGCGGAAACGTAACGTTATGGAGGCAGGAATGAGGCTATTGGCCTTGAGTATGCAGAATCGGAAGAAAGCATCAAAGGCGCCGATGGGCGGCTTTTTGAGCTTTCCGGGATGGAGCTGGCTGGCGCTTTTAGCGATAGCCATGATGGCGTCCGTCGGCGCTCTGGCGCAGCTTTCAGGAAAAGGCGAGATCACAGGCACGGTGAAGGACAACACCGGAGCAGCGATCCCGAATGCCGTCATTGTGGTCACCAACGATGCCACAGGTATTGCGACAAAAAGCAATTCAACCGGGGCTGGCGACTATGTTTTCTCGAATCTGGATCCTGGCATCTATACCGTTGTCACTTCCGCCAAAGGCTTCGATACGCTCACCCAGAAGAACGTCCATGTGAATGCGCTGGAGTCGCAGTCCTACAGTCCTGTGCTGACGGTTGGCGGGGCTGACGTTCAGATTACCGTCACCGACACGCCGCCGCAGTTGGAAACCAGCAACGCGACGCTCGGCTCGACGATGGAAAACGAAGTCTACTCAGAGCTGCCGGTCGAAATGGGATCGTATGGCTCTCCCGATCAACGCCGTGCCACTGACTTTGCATTTCTTATGCCTGGCATCCAGGGCAACAATACCAGCGGCAACCCCACCACCAACACCGGCGTCGTCAACGGCTCCGGCAGCAAGGGGGCCGTTTCGAATGTCTATGTCGATGGCGTCGCCTTTGTGCGCGCCGGCGGCAACGGCGATCCGCGTTATGTGTGGACGGCCATCTCGGTTGACGCGATCGACCAGTTCCAGGTGCAGACCACCGGCTACTCGGCCATCTATGAAGGTCAGGGCATCTTGAACTACACCGTGAAGCAGGGCAGCGCTCAGCAACACGGCTCTATCTATGAATTCCTTCGCAATACTGCCTTTGATTCCTGGGGCTTTTTGGCTCATGCCATCAACCCCGTCACGGGCGTTGCCACCAAGCCCGTCGAGCACAGCAATGAGTACGGCATCAACCTCGGCGGTCCGCTGGTTCCCTTCGGAGCCTGGAAGCAGAAGCTCTTCTACTACGGCAACTACAACGGCTTCCGCTACACCAGCGCCAGCCCCACGCTGATGACCTTTCCCACGTATGCTCAACAGCAAGGCAACTTCACAGGTCTGCCCGCGATCTATGACCCATTGAGTGAAGCGAGCTGTGCCGCGCATAACACCGGCGGCCTTCCCTGCCGCTATCAGTTTGGCTATGGCCCTCCAGCTGCTGGCGTTACCGGCGCGCAAGGCGCTCCGGTGCTCACCGGCACGGCGAACGTAATTCCTGCATCTTATGCGCTCTCCTCTGTAGCAACGAAAATGCAGGCCTTTATCCCGCAGACAGGTATCAGTACAGCGCTGCAAAACAACTACGTTGCGCCGAATGCCACGGGTCTCGTGAACTGGTCGACGACAGACCGCATTGACTACGTCATCAATCCCAACGACACGCTGGACCTCGTGGCAGCCATTGGCCGTCAGGCCAGCTCGGTACCGGTTGGCCAGACGACTGCAGGACGCAACGTAGGACCGGTTCCCTACAACTACGGTCAGGCTTATGCGCCGAAGACAGCTGTAGGCTTGATCGAGGAAACTCACGTCTTTACCCCGCGTCTCGTCAACCAGTTCAAGTGGGGCTATGCCCGTTACAACGGCCCGACCTTCAATCCCAACCAGGCGCGGGATTATGAAGCTTCGGCCATGGGCATTACTGGCCAGCCGACCGGTCAGGCGCAACAAACCTTCCCGATCGTTACCTTTGCCGGCACCGATGCTCCGACTAACTGGGGTGGAACAACGGCGAATATTACCCTGGCGGAAAACTATACGACACTTGATAACCTTCAGTGGACCGTTGGCAAGCACTCCTTCACCTTTGGCGGACAGACGGCCTGGATGCTCTATAACGTCGTCAGCGCCACCGGCGGCTCGACGCCAATTACCCTCGCCACTGCCGTCACGGAGACTGCTGGCTTGAACAACGCCTTTACTCTGATTACAGGGACGGGTGATTCGTATGCCAGCTTCCTGGTTGGACAGATCGATAAAGGCAGCTTCACCGATTATTTACAACAGGAACTTGGAACCCGCTTCCGTGCGATCTCCGGCTACGCGCAGGACAACTGGAAGTTATCTTCGAAGCTGACCTTGGACATGGGGTTGCGCTACGATTTCTTCCCAACACTGACGGAAGTGCATGATGCGCAGAGCTTCTTCGATCCTCTTCTTCTGAATCTCGTCACCAACATCAACGGTGCTTTGAACTTTGCCGGAAAAGGCCCCGGAACCTGCAACTGCGACACGCCGGTCAACAACCACAAGACGAACTTCGGTCCGCGCCTCGGTGCCGCCTATCAGTTGGGTACCAAGACCGTGGTTCGTGCCAGCTATGGTCTCATGTTCACGCATGGCGGCGGAGTTGGCGGCAGCACGACGAGTCTCGGCACCCTGGGCTTCTCCTCGGCTCCGTCCTTCTCTGTGAACGGATCCGAGTTGAGCACGATGCCGCTGACCGGTGCAAATGGCGCAATTCCAGCCTATACCGTCGCGACTGGTGTTGCCTCAGGTCCGGCATACGGCACAGGCTATACTACAACGACAGGCTACACGGGATCGCCTTCTGCGATGGGCTATGCCGACCCATACTTGGGCGGACGCGCGCCGGAGTTCGTCAACTGGACCTTTGGTATCCAGCGTCAATTGACCAATGCTATAGCGCTGACCGCAACCTATGTCGGTTCGGAGGGGCACTTCCTTCCCACCGACGGCGGCGATCCGCGCGGTTACTGGGCCGACGAGCTTGATCCCAAGTATCTGTCTTTGGGCTCGCATCTCTCTGACAAGGGAGCCACCATCGCCACCGATTGCACCACATACACTTTGACTTGCCCGGCTGGCTTCAATACCGCCCAGCAGTTGAATGTCGCACTGAAGCCCTTCCCCTTCCAGTCGGTCAGCGATACCTTCGCGAATGTTGCCAACACCAGCTATAACGCTCTGCAGGCAATCCTGAGTTTGCGTAGCTGGCATGGACTTACCGTGAATGCGAGCTACACATTCTCGCGCTCTATCGATGATGGCGGAACCTTCCGGACGGCGTATCCCATTCCGGCGGGCACTATCGCCAATGAACCCAATGCAACCTTTCCTGCGGACCGGATCGAGCGCTCCGTCTCTACGACCAATCAGCCGCAGCACTTTGTCATGACTGCGGTTTGGAATACGCCTTTTGGCAAGACGATTCTCGGTGAAAATGCATGGGAGCGGAATATCCTTGGCGGCTATACCTTCTCCGGAGTCTACCAGGCATATAACGGCTCGCCTCTAGCTCTCACGGAGTCGGCATGCCAGACCAATCAGGCGCAGAACAGCAAGGCCTGCGAGCCAGCTCTCACTCCGGGCTTCACTGGATCGGCGCGTCAGAATGGAAAATGGGGTGCGGGTGTAAACACCAGCAACATTACCTCCATCAGCTTCATCAACTCGAGCGCCTTCCAGATAGCGCCGAATTATACCTTCGGCAATGCCCCACGTACCGCTCCATACAACCTCTACGGACCTGGAACCTATCAATTGGACCTCGCCATGGTACGCAGCTTCCCGCTGCACTTAGGGGGTTCCAAACTGGACTTCCGTGCGGAGTGGTATAACATTACCAACTACACACAGTTTGCCGTTGCCAGCACTGCGGTTGGCAATGCCAGCTTTGGACAGGTCTCGGTGAATTCAAATAATCGCAAGGCTGCTCAGTTCTCGGCTCGCATCGAGTTCTAGCCTTTAACCCTGCTGTAGTTATAGAAAGGGCTGCCTGAAAGGGCAGCCTTTTCTGCGAAGGAGTTACAGTAAATACAGCAGACTGCTTCGGCCTGCAGAGTACACACCCTTGGAGTCGAGATGAAATGCCTATCTGCCATTGTGGCATCGATCCTGCTCGCCGGAATGGCCGGAAACGCAAGTCTCGTTGCGAATGCAGAAGAGCCTGTGGGTTCAGCGCGTGTGGCAAATGCGGCAATCAAGCGCTGGCCGGATGGTCGCTTTGCTCCTCCGGGTGCACGCTGGGTCTGGAACTATGAACTCGGCACGCTGCTCGAGGGCATGGATGCCGTCTGGTTCAACACCGCCGATCCTCGTTACTACAACTACATCAAGAATTCAGTTGATCAGTTTGTCGGACCGGATGGCTCCATTCCCACATGGCAGCTTGACGAATATCAACTCGACAATATTTTGCTGGGTCGTCAGTTACTTCTTTTGTACGGAGTAACTCAGGACGCGCGCTACGCCAAAGCCGCAAATCTGCTTTACGAACAACTATTGCATCAGCCGCGCACCCCTTCCGGCGGCTTCTGGCATAAGCAGAGATACCCCAATCAGATGTGGCTCGATGGCCTCTACATGGCCGAGCCATTTTATGCTGAATATGCATCCACTTTTCACCATCCAGAGGCCTTCAGGGACATCACTCATCAGTTTGCTTTGCTCAACGAGCACGCCCGGGATGCAAAGACCGGCCTGCTTTACCACGGCTGGGATGAGTCGAAGCAGGAACGCTGGGCCAATCCGAAGACCGGTCTCTCCTCGCAGTTTTGGGCACGGGCCATGGGATGGCAGATGATGGCTCTGGTTGACACGCTTGCTTATTATCCGCAAGACGATCCCGGCCGTCAGCAGTTGATTGCTCAGCTTGTGCAGGAGGCAGCCGCGATAGCTCGGTATCAGGACAGCGCGACCGGCCTCTGGTATCAGGTGCTCGACAAAGCTGGAGAAAAAGGGAATTATCTCGAATCTTCCGCCTCCTGTATGTTTGTTTACGCGCTGGCCAGGGGGGTGCGCGAAGGCTATCTTCCGCAAAGCTATCTCATGAATGCAGGGCGCGGCTATCAAGGCATTTTGCAACACTTCATTCAAGGCGGCCCTGGCGATGACGTTACGTTCAGCGGGACGGTGAAAAGTGCCGGCCTGGGCGGTACTCCCTATCGCGACGGTAGTTACGCATATTATGTCGGTGAGAAGACGGCTACGAATGATCCCAAAGGCATGGGCGCATTCTTGTTGGCCAGCGCCGAAATCGAAAACATCGCCAATGCAAAGCTAGGGCGCGGACAAACAGTTCTTTTGGATAGCTGGTTCAGCAGCCAGAAACGCTCCGACGCATTCGGCCAGCAAAACTACTACCACTACAAATGGGACGACCAAAGCAATAGCGGCTACTCTTTTCTCGGTCACATCTTTCGCAACTTCGGCGCGAAGACAACAACTCTCTATGCCGCGCCAACGCTCGCAAATCTTCATCAGGCTCAACTCTACATTATTGTCTCGCCGGATATTCCAATTAAGAATCCAAAGCCGAACGTTGTGCAACAGAAGGATGCTGAGCAGATTGCTCAATGGGTCAAGGATGGTGGCGTACTGATGCTCTTTGCCAACGATCCCGCGAACACGGATCTCGACCACTTCAATCTCATCGCCAACATCTTCGGTATTCACTTCAATCCTGTTTTGCGTAAGCACGTCTTCGGTGATTCCTATGAGACAGGGAAGTTGAAGATTCCCGGCAACGGCCTCATCTTTCACGATTCACATAACGCGTTTATGAAAGATGTCTGCAACATTTCGATCACTTCGCCGGCTGTCTCCATCTTTCAGGATGACGAAGGAATTCTGATGGCCACGGCTAAATACGGCAAAGGTACTGTCTATGCCACCGTCGATCCCTGGCTCTACAACGAATACACTGACGGTCGCAAACTTCCCGTTACGTACGATAACTTTGCCGCGGGCAGGGAACTGGTTCGCTGGGTTCTCAGTCAAATTCAACGCAGTTCATCAAATGCAACGCCCATTTCGCCGGGCAATTGAATCGGAGATTTATGCCTTCACTGACTCACTTTTCGCCTTTAGCATCGTCGTTTTTGTGCTTTGCCTTGACGCTCACAGCCCAAGATACACGTACTGTCATTGAACCTAAGATTCCTGCAGCCTGCGTCACGCTGGACGCTTCGATTGCCGCACCGCATGGCATCATCGCCGAGCAGGATGAACAATCTCTTGACACAGTGCGAATTCAGAATGCGATCGATCACTGCGCTCCCGGCAAGGCTGTTGTTCTGCGTGCGCAGGGCGCAAAGAATGTCTTCCTGACCGGTCCCATCACCCTAAGCCCCGGCGTAACTTTGGTGGTGAACGCAAACACCGCGTTGGTTGCTTCGCGCGATCCTCGCATTTACGATATCGCTCCCGGCAGTTGCGGCATTCTCAGCGAACGGGGCCACGGCTGCAAGCCTCTTATCCGCGGTGATGGCGCTCACGACAGCGGCATCATGGGTGAGGGATCCATCGATGGCCGAGGCGGCGCAAAGTTACTAGGTCAAAATGTAAGTTGGTGGGATCTCGCGCATCAGGCCAAGATCACCGACCAAAATCAGAGCGTTCCGGTGCTGATTAGTCTGCGTCACGCGGATAACTTTACCATGTACAAAATTACGCTGCGCAACTCTCCCAACTTCCATGTCGGAGTTAATGAGACGGATGGTTTTACAGCATGGGGCGTGAAGATCATGACGCCCAAAACTGCGCGCAACACCGATGGAATCGATCCCGGCTCTTCGCGCAACGTAACCATCGCTCATTGCTTCATCCATACCGGCGACGACGATGTCGCGGTCAAGTCCAGCAAGGCAGGTCCTTCTTCAAATATATCGATCCTGCATAACCATTTCTATACGGGCCATGGAATGTCCATCGGCAGCGGTACCAGTGGCGGTGTCGATCATATGCTGGTGGACGACCTCACAATCGATGGTGCCGATAATGGCATCCGCATCAAATCCGACCGCAGTCGCGGCGGTCTTGTGCATGATCTTCTCTACCGCGACGTCTGCATCCGCGATACGAAAAATCCACTCGTCTTCACGCCGCTCTACACCACTTTTTCGGGCGATCAGCTTCCTATCTATCGTGACATAACTTTGGAAAATGTACATATTCTTTCGCCAGGTAGTTATACCTTTCTCGGCTTGGATGCGCAGCACAAACTCGCCCTCAAACTCGACAATGTTTTCGCCGACGATCAGGCGCATTCTTCCATGTTAGTCAAGGATGCGGAGATTGTCATCGGCGGCAAGCGCGGCAATCTGGAGCCATCTGGAGACGATGCCGCCGTACGACAAACGCCTGATTCAATTCCCGGCGCGCCATTGGCCTGCGATGCGCGCATGGTTCCATTTCCGGTTATCGATACAGCCCCAGAGATGGCCGGTGTAATTTTGCCGGAAGACATGACTCTCTATGTTGCCGCCGACGGCACTGGCGATTTCTACTCCATCCAACGCGCTCTCGATGCCGCACCTTCTAACGGAGCGTTGGTGCTGGTCGCTCCCGGAACTTATCGCGAAGTCCTGACTATTGATAAGTCAAATATTCAATTGCGCAGCGCCAATCCCGACGCCGGAAAAACGGTCGTCGTCAATGATCGCAACGCCGGAGAGAATGGAGGAACGCTGCACTCTGCCACCGTGAATGTGACGGCTGACAATTTCTTTGCCGAAAACATCACCTTCGAAAACGACTTCAACCGCACTCATCCGCAGCTTCCTGCAGGCTCGCAGGCTCTCGCCTTGCGCGTCATTGGTGACCGGGCAGTCTTTCACAATGTCCGCCTGCTCGGCAATCAGGATACCGTTTATGCTGGCAGCCGTAACTGCGCTCCCGACGGAGCAAACTGCATTGCAACTCGCCAGTACTTTTCTGACTGCTACATTGCAGGTAACGTCGATTTTATCTTTGGCGATTCGAAGGCTGTCTTTGATCGCTGTGAGATTCATAGTACTGCGCATGATGGCGGATTCATTACTGCTCAGGCCAAGCACTACGCCAGTGAAGATTCCGGTTTTGTCTTCGATCACTGCACGCTCGTCGCCGATCCCGGATTAATCGGTAAGGTCTATCTTGGACGGCCCTGGCGCCCCTATGCTTCCGTCGTCTATCTCAATACAGAGATGGGAAGCTACATTGATCCGACAGGTTGGCGAGAATGGCATCCAGGTGAAACTCACTCTCTTGATACAACCTTCTATGCCGAATACAACTCCACTGGCCCCGGCGCCATTCATGACCAACGCGATCCGCATACTCATTTCCTCACCGCTGAGCAGGCCAAACAGTATGACCCTGCTGTTTTTTTACGCGGTACGGACGATTGGAATCCGCTCCAACCCTCAAAAGGCGTAAAATAGTTCTGTACAGAAAAAATGTGTAGACTGAATCAAGGCTCCGGGAGGAAGAATGAAGACGGTTTTGATGGCCGATCCTGTGCGCTATCCGCGCATGACGACGAGTGAACTTCGCGAAAGCTTCTTGCTCCATGCGCTCTACGAGCCGGGTAAGCTGAACGTGAATTATGTGGATCTCGACCGGGCTGTTATTGGCATGGCAGCTCCGGTGGAGACTCCAATCGCGCTGCCCACATTTCCGGAGTTGCGCGCATCGTACTTTACCGAGCGCCGCGAAGTTGGCGTTCTCAATATCGGCGGCTGTGGCGTTGTTCGCGTCCAAGGGGAGAACTACGATCTCAACAATCTCGATGTACTTTATATCGGCCGTGGCAATGCCGAGGTTAGTTTTGAGTCAAAAGATAGCTCCGCACCCGCTATCTATTATCTGCTAAGTTATCCCTCTCATGCCGTCTGGCCGGTTGCTCTGGTGCGCAAGGAAGATGCCAATCCAACCGAACTCGGAAGCGCCGAGACCGTCAATCGCCGGACCATCTGCAAGTATATTCATCTCGGCGGCGCAAGAAGCTCCCAGTTAGTGATGGGAGTTACTCATCTGCAGCCGGGAAGCGCATGGAATACCATGCCTCCGCACACGCACAACCGCCGCTCCGAGGTCTATATGTACTTCAACGTAGCCGAGGATGCACGCGTGATTCACCTGATGGGCCCGCCGGATGAAACCCGTCACATCGTCATGGAAAACCGGGACGTGGTTGTATCTCCAGGGTGGTCAATCCATGCTGGTGTAGGTACGCGCGCTTATAGCTTCTGCTGGGGAATGGGCGGCGAAAATCAGGATTATGCCGACATGGATCCAGCACCGGTCGAAAAATTGCGTTGAGGGAAGGGAAGTGAGCGATGAAGATAGCAATAGCATTGGTTGCGGCTCTGGCGGCAACGCTTCCGGCGGCTACTCTAACTGGCGACAAGGCGCTAGTGATCGGCGCGCATGATATACAAGCACAACTGACTCAGTTGACTCCGCAGGCCGTGGCGAAAGGCAGCAGCGGTTCGACGGTAGCGAGTTATGGCAATCTGGCATTGAACCTTTCCGTGCGCACCACCAGCGGCGGCGGAGAGGTCCATCAGCACTTTGACGACCTGATGATCGTCCAGCAGGGAAGCGCCACGCTGGTAACTGGCGGTGCGCTCGTCGATCCCAAAACTGGTCCCAACGGAGAGATCAAGGGCACGAGTGTGCAAAATGGAATTTCGCAGACAATCACGGTAGGCGATGTAGTCATCGTTCCCGCTGGCGTACCGCATCAGTTACTGATTCCCGCCGGCACAACTTACAGCGCAATGGTTGCAAAAATCAAGGAGCCATAACTGCCGCAATTCGGCAAGAGAAAGGCCAGACTCTCTTTGTGAGAATCTGGCCTTTTCCCTTTCTGCTGCGTTCTCTGAATTACACAGTATAAGTCGAAGAGGCGGTGCGGCCACCGCGGCCCGTCCAGTTAGTGTGAAAGAACTCGCCGCGCGGCTTGTCAGTCCGTTCATAAGTATGCGCGCCAAAGTAATCGCGTTGCGCTTGCAGCAGATTCGCGGGCAGACGGCCGGTGCGATAGCCATCGAAGAACGCCAGCGCTGTTGAAAACGCCGGTGTCGGTACGCCCAGTTCAACGGCATGAACCGCCGCCTTGCGCCACGACGCCTGATATTGATTCAGCGCGCCGGAGAAGAAGCTGTCCATGAGCAGATTGTCGAGCTTCGGATTCTTGTCGAAGGCCTCTTTGATCTTGCTCAGGAAGCGGCTGCGAATGATGCATCCGCCGCGCCACATCAGCGCGATGCCGCCCATATTCAGATTCCAGCCATGCTCCTTGGCCGCGGCCCGCAGAAGCATATAACCCTGCGCGTACGAAATCATCTTCGAGCAATAAAGCGCGCGGCGCACATCTTCGATGAATGTGGCGCGGTCGCCAACCGCGTGTTTGGTTGCAGGTCCCTGCAAGATCTTTGACGCGACAACGCGCTCATCCTTCAATGCGGACAGGCAGCGCGCAAAGACAGACTCCCCAATCAGAGTCACAGGCTGGCCGAGATCGAGTGAACTGATGACCGTCCACTTACCTGTGCCCTTCTGTCCCGCAGTGTCGAGAATCTTGTCGACAATCGGCTTGCCGTCTTCGTCTTTCTTTCCAAAGATATCCCTGGAAATCTCAATCAGATAACTGTCCAGCTCGCCTTTATTCCACTCAGTGAAGACCTCGTGCAACTCATCAGCGCTCAGTCCCAGTCCGCGTTGCAGCAGGTCGTAGGCTTCGCAGATCAACTGCATATCGCCGTACTCGATGCCGTTGTGCACCATCTTCACATAGTGGCCTGCTCCGTTCTCGCCCACCCAATCGCAGCAGGGCGTTCCATCTTCCACCTTCGCTGAGATCGCCTGGAAGATCGCCTTCACGTGCGGCCACGCCGCTGGATTGCCGCCCGGCATGATCGACGGACCGCGCCGCGCGCCCTCTTCGCCGCCGGAGACACCGGTGCCGATAAACAGGATGCCTTTGGCTGCAAGCTCCTGGGTGCGGCGATTGGAATCGGTAAAGAGCGAGTTGCCGCCGTCGATCACAATATCGCCCGCCTCAAGATACGGCAGCAGATGGCCGATCATCTGGTCCACGGTATCGCCCGCCTTGACCATCAGCATCACGCGCCGTGGCCGCTTCAACAGGCCGGCTAGCTCTTCCATTGAGTGTGCGCCTACTACCTGGGTGCCCTTGGCTTCGTTGGCTACAAAGTCGTCCACTTTGGAGACTGTGCGGTTGAAGACGGCAACCTTGAAGCCGTGGTCGTTCATGTTGAGAACAAGATTCTGTCCCATGACTGCGAGGCCAATCAGGCCGATATCGCACGATGCGTTTGGCATTTCATCTCCGTAATTTTCTGGCGTGATCCCTGCAAACAGTAGACCCTCTGTGATTGTATTTCAGTGGTCAGACCTTTGAAAAGCCACAGTTTCTTTCTTGTTGACAACATTCTTAGTCTAAATTCTTTATATATCAGATTCAAAGCAGGTTAAATCCATTTCACAAATCGCGACCAGCTCCCTTTCAATGGCTAGGATCACGGAAGCGATGAGGCAATCAGCGGGATTGCCTTCTGGACCCCCGCCAGGGATCGTTCTACTATAGACGCTGCAAACAGATTCAAGCACCAAATGTTGACCCACTTAAAGGACACTCCATCATGCTTTCGGCGTCCCTGATTGTCAATCTGCAAGACCAGGAGACCAGCTCCGGCCACCAGAAGGCGGCCGAGAATGCGGTAACAGGGCTGGAGGCCGGCTCGGAGTGGCTTGCGGCAGTTGGCCGGCAGCACCGGGCCAACTTCGAACTTTGGCATATTGAAGACGAGGCGCGCGCTCCGGGCGCAAGCGATGCTGATTTGGCTGACGTGAAGCGGCGCGTGGACCGCACCAACCAGCGCCGTAACGATCTGGCCGAAGAGTTGGATCGCATCTTGTTGGCATGGCTGGAGCTTAAGGGGCTGCCCAACCCGGCCGCGGCGTTGCATTCGGAGACGCCGGGGCTGATGATCGACCGGCTCTCGATTCTCTCGTTGAAGATCTACCACACCCGTGAAGAGGCCGAGCGCGCCGGAGCTCCCGATGGTCACGCCCAGCGGAATCTGGAACGGCTGGCGATCCTTGTAGAGCAGCGGTCAGATCTGGCCGGCTGCCTGGACGCGTTGTGGGAAGAGATCCTGGATGGCAGGCGGCGCTTCAAGCTCTATCGGCAACTGAAGATGTATAACGATCCATCGCTCAACCCGGCGATCTATCGCAATTCCTCCGTGCCGAATAGGCTGGAGAGATGACCCGGTGAACTGACATCTTGACGTGAGGCAAAGTTGTGCGTATAAAGAGTGCCTGAGCAGCGTAACTGCCGGAAACGGTTTTGTGCCGGTCTCGAACCTGCATAACCGCCTCTCCAGGGGTCCGGCTCACTGCAAACTCATGAGGCAAGAGGCCCGATCCTTGGCGCAAGACCGCAAAAAGCAATCCCCCCCCCCTCCAGCCAAACCCGGCGGCCACGCAAGCACGGCGACGGGGCCGGCCTTTCAGCACTATCAGGCAGCCGTGCAACTGCTCCAGCAGGGAAAGTACGATAAGGCATTGCCCGCATTTGAGAAGCTGCTCCCCGCCGCCCCCGTCGAGTTGCAGGAGCGCTGCAAAATGTACATCAGCACCTGCCAGCGGCAACTGGATAAGAGCAACCTGACCTTCCAGACGCCTGAAGAGCACTACGATTACGCTGTCTCGCAGTTGAATATTGGCTACTACGAGGAGGCGAGGGAGCAGTTTAACCTCATCCTGGCCGAGTATCCTGCCGCCGACTATGCCTGCTACGGTCTGGCGCTTTTGGATGCAATGACCGGGCGTACCCAGGATTGCCTCAAGAACCTCGCTCAGGCCATTGAGTTGAATCCCAAGAACCGTCTCCAGGCCCGTGTCGACAATGACTTTCAGAGCATGGTGGACGATCCCCGCTTTACCGAGTTGTTATATCCTGAGGTGCCATAAGCTCTCCAGTGAAGTCGACAGACACCTCGGCATCGGGCAGGGAACTGCTTTCGCAAACGGTTGTGGGCAATGTGCCCGCGCACCCGCTGCGCGTCGTGGCGATCGGCGGGGGCACTGGACTCTCGACGCTGCTGCGTGGCTTGCGCCGTCATGTGGCGGTTTCCAGCCTTGCTGATGCCAATGATGGCCAGGTGGCCGATCTGGCCGCGGTAGTCACGGTCACCGACGACGGCGGCTCATCGGGCCGCTTGCGCAAAGGCTTCAATATGCTTCCCCCCGGCGATCTGCGCAACTGCATGGTCGCGCTCAGCGAGGAGGAAGAACTGCTGACCCGGCTCTTTGCACATCGCTTTCGCGACGGTGACAGCCTTAAAGGCCACAACTTCGGCAATCTTTTTGTGGCCGCGCTCACCGAGATTACCGGCGATTTTGGCCAAGCTATTCAACTGGCGTCGAAGATTCTCGCCACGCGTGGGCGCATCTACCCGGTCACCACGGCCAATGCCACATTGGTGGCGCGTATGGACGATGGTTCGCTGGTGCGCGGCGAGACCAGCATCACCGCCAGCCGCAAACGCATCGCGGAACTCATGCTCGACCCGCCAGACGCGGCTCCGCTGCCTGAGACGCTGGAAGCCATCGAGCGCGCCGACCTGATCACGGTCGGGCCGGGATCGCTCTACACCTCGTTGATTACCAATCTTCTCGTGCAAGGGATGCCGGCTGCGCTGGCCCGCGCGCATGGTGTGCGGGTTTTTATCTGCAACCTGATGACTCAGGCCAACGAGAGCCTCGGTCTGACCGCTTCCCAGCACATCGAACGGATTTATGAACATACGCGCGCGCCGGTCTTCGACTATGCTCTCGTCAATACGGCGGCCTACTCGGCGCAGACCCTGGCGCGTTATGCGGCGGAGGACGCTTCGCCGATTGTGGCCGACATCGAGCGCATTGAAGCGTTGGGGGTGCGCGTGCTGGCTGGCAACTACGCCAGTGAAGAGAGTGTCGTTCGCCACGCTTCGGATCGGGTTACGGCCACTCTGCTGGAGATAGGCAGCGCGGCATTCGCCAGCCGGGTGTAGGTTTTTCTTTCCCACTGCCGCTTCGCTGCGATAGAGTGTAACTTCGCGCATTTTGATGTTGGCGCGATCGATTGGGAGGCTCAATGCGCAAGACTCGTCTTTGGATCGTACTGGGATGTTGCCTTATCGCTGCTGCGGTTGTTGCCTGGGCGCAGTCCGCTAGAAAGCCAGGGTTGTGGGAGATCACAATGAACATGAGCTGGCAACAGACTCCATTGCCGCCCGGCGTCACCATGCCTGCCGGCATCAAGTCGCCGTTTGCCGATACAACGATCACCAAGCAGGTTTGCATGACGCAGGAGATGATCGACAAGTTCGGCGGCGCTGTGCCACCGGCCAATGCCGGCTGCAAGTTGAACAACGTTGTGATGAACCCTCACTCCATGTCGGCTGATCTGGTATGCACGGGAAGGATGAACGGCAAGGGAACCCTGGAGGCCTCCTGGACGGAAGGCGCTTCAGGTAAAGGCAAGATGCACTTTGTCGGAGCCATGCAGGCCGGACCCAACCCCCTGCCAGTCGAATACACAGTTGCATTCAGCTCCATCTTCAAAGGCGCCGACTGCGGCAGCGTGATGCCGATGACGATGCCGGCTAACTGAACGCGGCAGTATCCTGAACCCTTGAATTTGTAGTCGTCGGATTGTAGCGCGGGCGTCCTCGCCCGCGCTTGTCCTGAAATCACTACCAATTCGCTTGCGGAAAGGCGCTCAACTTGATCTTCGCTTTCCCGCCCCTCCCATATTACTTACAACAAAATCCAGACAGGACGCCGTTAGGGGAGTTCTTCATAGCTTCCTCAGGGTTCGGTATAGCTTCCCGAGTTACTTACCGACTGAATGCTTCCGCTGGGCGGTGTTGTGAGGTTAGGATCGCCTTGAGAATATTCCGCCGTCCAGTCGACAGTCGTGCCGGAAGGCACAGAAGCCAGGAATCCCGTCAGGCTGGATAGGTCGGGAATGCTCATTGCCGTCGATCCATTCTGATAGTTCGCGGTGGCAGTCATCGTAATGGAGTCGAGATCTGCGGGTATCCCAAAAGCCCATATACCCTCACCCCAATAGATAGCTGCTTGCTGTGAAATATTCGACATACCGGAGAATCCCGAGTACGTAAAGTTGAATCTGGGCAAGGCGGCCGCGGCTGGACCGGCATAAGAAAATGGCGCGGGAAAGGTAAACGATTGTGGGCCGGCGCTTGACGAATACTTATCGACCGAAACGCTTCCGTTGCCCGCCGCGTTGTCGGCCTCCACTTTGAACTCGTAGTAGTCGCCGCTTTGATATGTGCCTGATGGCATAACCATGTATTGCGTCGCCGCAGGCATGGTGCCGAGTGCGAGTGGGACCCAAGTTCCATCTGCTGTGATGTAATTGACTTCACCGCCGCTAGGAGAATACCCATTGGGAACGTTATTGTAGGTGATCGTCTGCGGCACTGTTTCATCGGTAGTCGCAAAGACCACCGGTGTACCTCCGTTGAGAGCGCCGGGAATCGTCTGGCCGCGCAGAATCTTTGCTGCAATGGCTTCGTATATCCCTCCTGTGCCGGTCACGTAGATGGGAACATCCCATGTTCCGGCAGCCAGTTGCGCACTTGGACCGAAGGTGTTACAAGCCGCGCAGCCATCCTGCCCGATAAATATACCCTCGGCTCCAGGAATCGCGGTGGCATCCACCTGGACTGTTGCCACGCCGCCCTGGACGGCGCGAGGGTTGCATATCCCGGAAAACGACGTGCCATCCAAGGTGCTCGCCTGATTGATGTACTCTTGATTAACAAACGGACCTGCTGTAGGCGAAGGGCAGAGATAGGCGACAGAAAAATTGCTCTCGCCGCTGGGAACAGAGATGGTCAACTTGCCCGAGGTGAGCGTCGCCTGGGAGTACGCGCCTGAGCCGATCTGTGTGGCAATGGCCGTTGGCGCTGGACCGGTGATGGTGTAAGTCACAGTGGTCGAGCCGCCGCCGCCACAGGACCCGCAATTGACGCTTGACCCGCAACCTGCGAGGCCAGCCAATAGAAAAACGCAGAACGACAACCGGAGGATGGATGTAGACATTCAGCTTACCTTTCTCAGGGTTAGACGGAACGGAGTTCCAATTGTATACGGATCGTAATTAGGCACGGTTGAGTTTTCAGGCTTCCACGGTCCGCTTCAACTGTCCGCAGGCGGCGTAGATGTCGCGCCCGCGAGGCCTGCGCACGTACGCCGGAATCCCTGCCTCCGCCAGCGTCTTGCGAAATCTCTCGACCGCTTCCGGCTGCGTCGTTGTGTACTCGATCCCCGGTCCGGGATTCCAGGCAATCAGATTGACCTTCACGGGCAATCCCGCGCGCCGCAAGAGCCGTGCGACCTCCGCCGCGTCTTCCTGCCGATCCGTAATCCCGCCCAGCAGAACATATTCAAAGGTGATGCGCTCGCGGCTTCGCAATGGAATCCTGCGCGCCGCATCGATCACTGCGCTAATCGGCCACTTGCGGTTGATCGGCATGATCTGGCTGCGAATTGCGTCGTTGGGGGCGTTCAGGCTGATCGCCAGCTTGGGGCGCAGCTCCGGCGGCTCGTGGGCAAAGCGCTCAATTCCTGGCACGATGCCGGAGGTCGAGACCGTCATCCGTTGCGGGCTTATGCCCACTTCCTCGACCAGCAGCCGCACCGCAGCCATGAAGTTTTCGTAATTCAGAAACGGCTCGCCCATCCCCATGAAGACCAGATTCACGCGGTCGCGGCCCACCTCGACCTGGTGTCGCTCGAAGACGGCCAGAACCTGTCCGGCAATCTCGCCGGGCGTCAAGTTGCGCTGTAGGCCGAGCTTGGCCGTCAGGCAGAACTGGCAATTCACTGCGCAGCCCACCTGGCTGGAGACGCAGATGGTTGCCCGTTGCCTGCGACTTACCTCGTTTTCTCTCTCGCCGCTGTCACCCTCTTCGCCGCCGTCTCCCTCCGGCATCCAAACGGTCTCAACGGTCAAAGCATCCTCGCTCTGCCCCTGAATCAGGTAGCGTTCCGTGCCGTCCGCGGACTGAAAGACCTGTGTGATCGCGGGGCGTCCCACCTGCCAGCCCTCGTAAGCCAGCCGTTGGCGGAGCGGCAAAGATAAAGTCGTAATTTCACCTAGTGCTGTAATCCACTGACGATACATGGCTTCCGCTAACTGGCTTCCTCGCCACGCCGCTTCTCCCGCCTCCACCATGCACGCCGAGAGCGCCTCTGCCTCCAATCCAAAGAGCATCCGAGCCTGCTTGGCGGCCCGGCTTCCGTCGGATGGTCGGGAGCCGTCTAAGCGAACGAGATGGTTTAACTCTTCGTGCATGGCTTGGCTCAGGATAGAGCATTCGCCGCTCTGGCGCAGCACGCTGCGGCGCTCTTTGGCCTACAATCGAAGAACTGACGATGAATACCGAGCGCAATCTTCGCCGCACCGTACTGCCGAACGGGCTGATCGTATTGACCGAGCGCATGGAATCGATGCGTTCCGTGGCGATGGGCGTGTGGATCAAATCCGGCTCACGCTGTGAGCCAGCCGAAGCCAACGGCATCTCGCACTTCGTCGAACATATGCTCTTCAAGGGCACCCGCTCGCGGTCGGCACAGCACATCGCCCGTGAGATGGACTCGATTGGCGGCAACCTCGACGCCTTTACCGGCAAAGAGACCATCTGCTTCAACGTGAAATCGCTGGCCGAGCACGTCCCCATTGCTTTGGATGTCCTGGCCGACCTCGTCCTCAATCCCGTCTTTGCCGCGCCGGACATTGAGCGCGAACGCGGCGTGATTCTTGAAGAAATCAAGATCGATGAAGACAACCCCGATGTACTGGTCCACGAGCTTTTCACGCAGGCATTCTGGAAGGATCATCCACTGGGATGGCCGATTCTCGGCACCACGGCAACGGTGGCGAAGCTCGACCGGGAGAGTTTGTTGAGCTATCATGGCGACCGTTTTCATGGCGGCAACATGATCGTAGCCGCAGCCGGCAATCTCGACCATGACCACTTTACCGAGGCTATCGCGCAGAAGTTTTCCACGCTCGCCGGAGGCGCCACGCTGCATGAGTTGCCTGCACCCAATGCAGCCGCGCGCATCGTGATGCGCAACAAGAAGTCCCTCGAACAGGTTCAGATCTGCCTCGGCGTACCCGCTCCGCCCATCACTGACGAGAATCGCTACGCTACGCTGATTCTGAATACCGTGCTGGGCGGCGGCATGAGCTCACGCCTCTTTCAGACCATCCGTGAGGAGCGCGGCATTGCCTACTCCATCTACTCCGACCTCAGCCCCTACCGCGATACCGGAACCCTCTGCGTCTATGCTGGGACTTCGGCTGGCAAGGCGCTGGAGGTGGTTGATCTGATCTTGGCCGAGTTCCTGAAACTGAAGCAGGAACCGCTCACCGTGGAGGAGTTGACCCGCGCCAAGGATCAGGTGAGGGGCAATATCCTCATGGGCCTGGAAAGCTCTAATGCGCGCATGGCCAACCTGGCCCGTCAGGAGATGTACTTCCGTGAGTTCATCACCGTCGATGAGATCATCGCCCGCATCAACGACGTGACCGCGGCCCTGGTGCAGACTATGGCTCAGCGGCTTTTTGATCGGGAACGCATCGCCCTGACGCTGCTGGGCCGGCTGGATGGCGTGAAACTGAAGCGCGACCGCCTCGTGTGTTGAGAGCAGTTCCCAGTTGTTAGCCTTCAGTTCTCAAACGATTTTCGATAGCCTTTGCAGAAAGTCGAGTGATCTATTGAATTGTGTAGCCTGCTTGCAATACCGGGACAGAACTGACAACTGAAAACTGACCTCTGACAACTGAACGAGCGTCCTATTTCCCTTTCGCGTCCATTCGTTGTAGGATTTTCACGGATGGGCTGAGTATCCCTGCCCGTTCGCTGAGGAATTGGAACCCCATGAATCGTAGGAATTGGAACTTCCGCCGCCGCCCGAATCGTCCCTTGCAGCCAAATGGCTTCACCTTGATGGAATTGCTGATCGTGATGTCGATCATCGTGGTTCTGACATTGCTGGCGATTCCCTCCGTAAGCGCCTACAGGAAACGTGTCAACAAGATTTCGGCGCTGAAATCGATCCAGGCCATCCAGCAGGCGGAGTCGATGTACCAGCAGGATTATCCGGCCCTCGGCTTCGCCTGCTCACTGACGGCACTGGGCGGCGAGCAGAGCGCGGGCGCGCCTACACCGGCAGCGGCGCAACTGCTGAAGAGCGACCTGAGCTCCGGCTTCAAGGACGGGTATGTCTTCAGCATCACGAATTGCACCAAGCCGACCTCCGGTGGAACGGACCGCATCACCAGCTATACGATCACGGCGGTCCCGCAGACGGTGGGCAAGACGGGTGATCTGGGCTTCTGCGCCGACGACTTCAGCATCAAATCTGATCCGGCCGGCGGCACCAACTGCACGCAGAATCAATGAGTGTGATCAGGCCCTCAGCCGGAGTGCGTGGGGCGTTGCAGATGTTATCGGATGAAAGAACGGAGTAAGCATGATGAGATGTCCGGTCTGCAATGTGGCTTATTCTCTCGATCATGCCTTTTGCACAGTTGATGGTGTTGCGCTCATCGAAGCGCCGGAGGTTGCCGCAGGCATTCCGCAACCATTGCCCCCCGGCTGGCCGCAGCCTGCAGCCAAGCGGCGCGTAGCCGTTTGGGTTTGGATTCTGTTGGGGGTGGGCGCATTCTTCATCCTGATTGTTCTTCCCCTCCTCGCGCTGTTGGTGATTCCCACGCTGAGCGCAGCAAAGAAGACCGCCAACGAGCACGCGGCGATCAAGTCGATCCAGACCATTCAGGTGGCGGAGACGATGTACTCCAGTACGTATCCGGACAGCGGTTATACCTGTTCGCTGGCGGCGCTGGGCGGCGATTCGAGCGCGGGTGCGCCCTCGCCCACAGCCGCGCAGTTATTGAGGAGCGACCTGACCTCTGGCAATAAAGACGGCTACATCTTCACCATCGGCAATTGCACCAAGATGACGGTCAATGGCTCAGACCGTATTACATCCTTTACCGTCACGGCTGTGCCGCAGACAGTTGGCAAGACCGGCAACCGTGGCTTCTGCGGTGATGAGAACGACGCAATCACATTCGATCCGGACGGCGGGAGCCATTGCACACAGCCACTTCGATGAATAGGAAGATCAATCTGCGCAGCCTCGGTGGGATTCTAACTGCCGCATTGCTTTCAATCGGCCTCTGCGCTCAACAGCCTTCGTTGAACGCGCACGATCTGGCCCAGCACGTCGATCGCCATTACAACCAGTTGCGTTCGCTCCGGGCAGGCTTTACAGAGAGCTATGAGGGGCTGGGAATCAGGCGCACCGAGAGTGGAATACTGCTGCTCGTGAAGCCGGGGCGCATGAAGTGGGAGTACAGTCAGCCGGCCGGCAAGTTCTTCCTGCTCGACGGCCGTTTCGCCTGGTTTTATGCGCGCGGCGACTCTCAAGTGCAGCGCATTCCCGCCAAACAACTGGACGACCTGCGCTCTCCGCTGCGCTTCCTGCTGGGCCATACGGAGTTGGAAAGGGAACTGAGCCACCTGACGCTGGCTTCGGCGGCCAACGGCCACTTTACGCTCAGCGGCCAGCCCAAGGGCCAGGAAAAGCGCGTGGCGCGCCTCTCGCTGACGGTTACTGACGATGGAACCATTACAGGCATCGAGATCGAAGAGACCGACGGCGCGCTGACCCGCTTTTCCTTCACCGGCGAGCAGCCCAACGTGGCGATTCCATCTGAGACTTTTCACTTCACGCCGCCCGCGGGTGTGCCGGTAGTGGATGCCCTGCCGCCAGTGTAATGCGCGGATAAGAGCAACTGGAGCAGATGATCCGTGTCCCCGACAGAATAACTTTGCTGTTCACTTGGCGGGACTGTCAGATTCCTCTTTCAGCCGCCGAGCCACGTGATCCTTAAGAAGTTGGAAAAACTTCTGCACGTCAGCGAATGTGGTGGTGGGGTCGTTGTTATAGTCCATCAAGCGGTGATGGTAATTCTCCTTGTTAGGGGCGATCTCATCAATCACAAACCGCGCCTCCTGCATAGCCGCTCCGCGATGTTCGAATTTACCCGACACTTCGTCCGTGGCCATTTTCAGCGCGCAGTACAGGCTAAAGGTTTTGGCATCGGCCGGACAAACCCGTGTGTCGGCGCGATTCCACTTTGATTCGGAGTCGAGGATCTCTCGCGCACGCTGCACGACCTGCACATCGGCCTTCGTGACAGGCGGATGAGCATCTGGGTCGTCTGCCACGCTTCCAGCGGATTGGCCCGCGGAGGATTGTCCTTGTAGCACAGTGATAAAGACCAGAAAGACCGCGGAAAAGACAGCCCATTTGCTACCCTTCATGATTTCGCACCTCTCCCTGTTTAGACTGACGGGCCATCAATTCCGGTTACATTCGACGATGCGAGTTTGAATTCTCAAATTCTATCTCACCATAACTCACTTCACGCCGTCCGCGGGTGTGCCGGTGGTCTATGCCCTGCCGCCAGAGTGAGACGAGGGACTAGCGGGGTTAGCGGAGCTAGCGGCAAACTCCGCTATCACGCGCGCAGCGCGGCTAACAACGCTTGCTTCGCTACTCGTACCGCAGTGCCTCGATCGGATCCAGATTAGCCGCGCGGATCGCGGGAATCATGCCGCTGATGAGACCTGTGAGGGCCAGGATCACAGTGGCCACGATCACCGATGCAGGCGAGATGATGAGGCGGATATCGGCATCCTGAGCGTGGCTGGCCATGGCGCTGTAGAAGGTGATGCGGCCAATCGCTACGGATACCAGGTAGGCCAGCGCGATGCCGGCCACGCCGCCAACGGTGGTGATGGCCAGCGCCTCGGCGAGGAATTGAGTCAGGATGTGATGCCGCTGCGCGCCGAGGGCCTTCTCGATGCCGATCTCGCGTGTGCGCTGCTGTACGGCCACCAGCATGATATTCATCAGCCCGATGCCGGCGATGCCCAGCGTAAGCGCGCCCACCAGCGAGAGCAGGACTTGCAGGGCGATTGCGAGTACGCGGAACTGGTGCAACTGCGTCATCATGTTGTTAATGTGAACCGCGTTATGGTCGGAGGGCCGGAAGTGGTGGGCTGCGGCCATGGTTTCGCGCGTGCTTTTTTCCACCAATTCACTATCGCCGTGATAGTTGAACCAGATTCCGCCCACATACATGGTATCCGCCAGGTCGCTGATGGTGTTGAAGGGGATATAGATCTGCCGGTTGACGTCGCTGTCGTTGCCCTCCTGCATCTTGGGTGCGAAGACTCCGATGACGGTAAATAGTTCGCCGTTGAGGCGGATGCTTTCGCCCAGCGCCCATTCGCCGCTGAAGAGCTTGGTCTTGGCCTCTGAGCCGATCACGCAGACATGGGCGCGCTGCTCATCCTCGGCGCCATTGAAGAAGCGGCCCTGATCCAGTTCGTGCTTCCAGATGTCAGGAAAATTCGTGCGCGTTCCCCACACCGTCCAGGTATAGCTATGCAGATCGTTCTGAACTGTGGCGTCTTTCCAGGCTACGGGCGAGATTTGATAGACGCCGGGAACGCTGTTGGAGATGCGATCGACGTCGTCCAGTGTGAGGCGCACTTGTATGCCAGCCTTGTCGCCGCCGGCCTGTTCGCTGGTGCGGCCGGGAAAGACCATGATGGTGTTGGTTCCCCAATTGGCGAAGATGGCCTCGATGGCATGGCTGAAACCGGCTCCATAAGCCAGAAGCAGTACCACCGTGGCAATGCCCCATGCCATGCCGATCATCGTGATGGCCGTGCGCCGGCGGTTGTAAAGCATCGCCTCCCAGGCCTGGCCGAGGATGTCTTTGAGCATGGTTTCCTTTCACTCCTTCACTCGTTCACTGCTTTCCCCCTCACTCCCTCCGCAGCGCCTCGATGGGGTCCAGCGCGGCGGCCTTGCTCGCCGGGTAGAGTCCCGCGACCACGCCGCAGAGTACCAGCGATCCCAGCGCCAGCGCCGCCGACCAGGGGACGAGCCGGGGCGGATCCCAGCCCGGCATCTTGCCTGTCAGCACCTGCTGCAAAAGCCACATAAAGCCCGCAGAGACAAGAATCCCAATCACTCCGCTGATGCCGGTCAATAGCAGCCCCTCCCAGAAGAACTGGGCAAGGATGCTGCTTTTGGTAGCTCCGATCGCCTTCAATAAGCCAATCTCGCGGGTGCGCTCACTCACCGAAACCAGCATGATGTTGATGATGCCCACTGCGCCTAATCCCAGCGTTACAACGCCCACTCCGCCCAGAAAAACATCCATAGCGTTGAAGATAGCGCCGATAATATGCTCTTCCTCGACAAAGTCCCACTGCGTAAAGGCTTCGTTGAGCGAGGGATCGAAGCCATGCCGTTGGGCAATGACGCGATGTACGGCGGCTACGGCAGCCGTTGAGTCGCCTTTTTTAGTCGGTTGGAACTGGATCGAGGTCAAGGCATCGCGGGGGATATTCTCGCCCTTCACGGCAAAGAACTCCATCATCGTGGTGACCGGGAGATAAACCTTCTGATCGTCCCAATCGTTGCTTCCGCGGCCGATCTTTTCGACCACGCCGACGACGGTGAAATCGGTTCCATTGACGGTGATACTCTCGCCCAGCATGGGGTGGCCGGGAAAGAGCAATTGGGCTGACTTCGATCCGAGCACAGCCACGCGGCGGCGCTCGATGATGTCCTGGCCGTCGAGGAAGCGGCCCTGGGCCATGGGAATGAAGCGCACCTCAGTATAGTTGGGTTCGGTTCCAATCACGTGGCAGGAGGCGTTGCTCCACTGGCTCACCTGGTAAAGGTCATTGCGGTTCAGCTCATCGGTCACGGCGCGCAGTTCAGGCAGGCCGCGCAGTGCGTCTTCGTCGCCCAGAGTCAGTTCGTAGGGGCGCATCCCGGTATGCTGATTGGGTAGGGCGGGGATGGTTCCATTGAACATCATCACCACGTCGTTGCCCAGCGTGGCCAACTGCTTGTGCTGGCCGCTGCGGAAGCCTTCGCCCAGGCCCACCAGGACCAGCAGCGATCCCACGCCCCAGGCGATGCCGAACATCGTCAGGAAGGAGCGCAGTTTGTTGGCCATCATGGCGCGGAAGACCTGACCGAGAGTGTCTGCGAAGCTCTGCATGGCAATTGGACGCCGGTGGTTGGCGCTCACAGGCTAGATACGTAGCGTCGCTGCTTTCAGTTCCCGCCCACTGTCGCCGGAGCCATTTGCAGCGGTTCGCTGAGCGTGAAGATCAGCACCGTTCCGGGATTGAGTGTGGCCTGCGGATGGTCGACGAGCAGATGAGTGGTAACCACTCCAGCGCCGACTAAACCGCCCGTCATCGCTCCCAGTGGGCCGCCCAGGAGCGCTCCAGTTGTGGCGCCTGCGCCCACCGCTCCGCCGTATTCAATCCCATCGCGCTTCAACCGCGAGGCGGGCAGAATGGTGCCTTCACTTCCGACTCTGGATCTTGCGCCGGGGGTTCCGGTAATTTCAGCTTGCAGGCGGTAGCGTGTGCCATCGGGCAGAATCAGCATCTCCGGCTCCAGGCGCATCGAGCCGTGGCCGCCCAGGTGGCCGCTGGAAACGGAGGTGACGCGGCCGTCAATCTCCGCGCCGGCGGGAATAAGCACTTGGCCGCCCTGCAAAACATCCGACGCCACACGGCTGCGAAAGGCCTCTTCCCGCTCACTACTCGCGGTTGAAAGCCTTCCCATCAACTCGACACGAATGTTGGCGCCATCCAGAAGCTCGCCCGGCCGCGCCGGCTGCACTTGAACGATGTCGCTATCCGGATCGGAATTGGCATAGCGCCGAGTCAATACCGGCTGCGAAGCCGGCTGCGATGAATCCGTGGCTGTCGACGCGACCGTCACAATATCGCCATCCGGATCGGTAGGATTCGAAGAAGTTTTTACAGAAGCCGCTTGAGCCGGCTCCTGATTCTGATTCTCTTCCGGCGCGGCCGAGACTGCTTCTTGCGGCTTCGGCTTCTCCTGCGGTGTTGCCTGGGGCGTGCTGCTCGTAATGATAGTGTCGTCCGGCGGGGGTGTGGAGACTCCCTGATAGGGGCTTGACTGGCTCGCCTCTTGTGCTCCCAGAGCCGCTGCCGCTGCAATCATCAAAGCGCTCACAAGAACGGTTCGATTCATCCGATTCATCCCTCGTCTCCTAATTCTGCACAGAGGCAAACGACCTACTTTAGTTAGACCCGTGTGAACGGATAATGTTGCGTGAAAATACAGGGAATCGCGCATCCATTCACTCAAGGTTAGCCTAGCGCAGATTAGTTGCCGTTGATCCGTCATCTGGCCGGAGAAGTGCCTTTGCCAGCACGAATCAACAAAGGCAACCCACCTGCCTTCCTTTCGCGCCAGGGCCTGTCATGGGAATGCTTGTATTGGGAAGGTTTGCTAGAATTGTTCCGAGAGAATCACTTTTTCACATTGGACGGAGAGGATTTACACACGTGCGGGAGCTTCTGAACACGATTCAAAGCGCCGCCGGAGAGGATCTTGCCGTGGATCGCCGTCCACAACTGCCCAACCTGAACACCCGGCTGCAGCACCGCATCATGAGGACTGATATGACTGAGATCGTTGCCATTCGCGCCCGCGAAGTTCTCGACTCGCGCGGCAATCCGACCGTGGAAGCGGACGTAATCCTGGAAAGCGGCGCATTGGGCCGCGCCATTGTGCCCTCGGGCGCGTCCACCGGCGAGCATGAGGCCGTGGAACTGCGCGATGGCGACAAGAGCCACTATGGCGGCAAGGGTGTCTTGCAAGCCGTGGCCAACGTGGAATCCGTGATTGCTCCTGAACTGGAGGGCATGGACGCCTCCAACCAGCGTCTTCTCGATCAGACGATGATCGCTCTGGACGGCACGCCGAACAAATCCAAACTCGGCGCCAACGCCATTCTCGCCGTCTCCATGGCCTCGGCACGGGCCGTGGCCCAGACCCTGGAGATTCCCCTTTACCGTTATCTGGGCGGCGTCAATGCCTCGGTCCTGCCCACGCCCATGCTCAATGTCCTCAATGGAGGTGCGCACGCCGATTCCAATGTGGACTTCCAGGAGTTCATGATTATGCCGGTCGGCGCCGAGCGCTTTAGCGAGGCTTTGCGCTGGGCCGCGGAGACCTTCCACGCTCTCAGGACCGTGCTGAAGAAGAAGGGATACAACACGGCAGTCGGCGATGAGGGCGGCTTTGCTCCCTCCCTCAAGTCCAATACCGAGGCTATCGAGCTGATTCTTGAAGCCATCGAGGATGCTGGATACAAGCCCGGCGAACAGATTGCGATCGCGCTCGATCCGGCCTCCAGCGAGTTCTACAACAAAGAGACCGGCAAGTACGTCTTCAAGAAGAGCGACAAGCGTGAGCTTTCCAGCGAAGAGATGGTGGCCTTCTACGACAATTGGAGCCGTCAGTATCCCATCGTTTCTCTCGAAGACGGATTGGCCGAGGACGACTGGGCCGGCTGGAAGATTCTGACCGACAAGCTTGGGGGACGCATTCAGTTGGTTGGCGACGATCTGTTCGTCACCAACGTCAGGCGTTTGCAGCGCGGCATCGAAGAGGGTGTGGCCAACTCCATCCTGATCAAGGTCAACCAGATTGGCACGCTCACCGAGACGCTGGAAGCGATTGATCTGGGCCGCCGCTACGGTTATACAGCGGTAATGTCGCACCGCTCCGGCGAGAGCGAAGACACCTTTATCGCGGATCTTGCCGTCGCTACCGGCGTGGGCCAGATCAAGACCGGCTCGGTCAGCCGTACCGACCGCGTCGCCAAGTACAATCAGCTTCTCCGCATCGAAGAGGAACTTGGCGGTGGCGCCGTCTTTCTCGGCCTTGAAGGTCTCAACTACAACGACTGAGCTTGAATCGCTGTTGAAGCGCGGATGGGAGGAGGCGATCGCTTCCTCCCATCGTTTTTTTGGGTAATTTACCGGCAGCAAGCCGCGCCCCTGAATGTGTGGAAATGAGCCGGTCATCTTTTGCCGGCGGCCTTATGAAATCTCTCCCATCTTGCGCAAGAATGGGCGCATGGTCATTCCCTGCACAAAGATGGAGAACGCGACTACCGCAAAGCTGATCGTGATAATCTCTTCGCGCATGGGAGTCTGCGCGGGAAGTCCCAGTGCCAGCGCCAGCGCCAGCGCCCCGCGCAGTCCACCCCAGAAGAGAACGTGCTGATGCCTTGCGCTGACGCGCAGCGAAAAACCGCGAAAGAGCAGGCAGCAGGGATAGATCGCAAATGCGCGGCCCAGCGTGACCAGAAGAATCGCAATCGCCGCGGGAATCCACATCGCCATCAGATTCCTGCTCGTCTCATGCATTCCGATGAGGAGAAAGACCAGAGAATTCGCAATGAAGGCCGCGTATTCCCAGAATGCCTGGACGGCCTCCTTTCCCCGCTCGGAGATGCCATCGACAAACTTGAAGTTGCTCATCACCAGCCCTGCGGTAATCGTTGCCAGGACACCCGACAAGCCGAAATGATCCGCCAGAAGAAACGATCCGTAGGCGGCGACGGTGGTGAATGTGATTTCGACAAGATGATCGTCGGTTCGACCGGCAAGCAGTAGCGCTCCCAAAGCCACCGCGGTGCCGCAGAAAATCCCTCCGGCAATCGACTTCAACATCATGACGAGGACGCCGGCCGGCGAAAGTTGCAGGCCCGTGGCGGCAGCCACGACGGCAACGAAGGCGACCGCCGCCGTTCCGTCGTTCAAAAGACTCTCGGCTTCGATGAGAACCAGCAGCCGGCCGTGCGCTCTGGCTTCCTTGAAGGTCGCAATCACCGATACGGGATCGGTGGCGGCAATCAAAACGCCGAAGATCAATGCACTGATCCACTGCCAATTCGCAAGATAATGCATTCCCACCGCAGTTACGCCAGCCGAGAGTGCCACGCCCAGCGTTGCCAGCACCGCGATCACGGAAAGATTACGGCGCAACTGAGCCCAATGGATGTAGTACGCGGCTTCAAACAACAGCGGAGGAAGCAGCGCGGTAAAAATGAGATCTTTGGTCAGCTCAATCTTCGGCGCATACGGAACAAATGCCAGAACGATTCCTGCCGCAACCAGTCCGGCGCTGTAGGGCAGCCGAAACCGCCGGGTCAGCATGGCAACCACGGCGGCAATCAAAAGCAGAAGCGTTCCAGCTTGAATGGGAAGTTCCATGCTGCTTCTCCGGTCTCTCTGGCGCGGCTTTCCCTACCGGTCGCCGCTCAGAACTGTGCTGACGATCCCGCCTAGAAGGCCGCCTCCCAGGGAAGCCGCCGGCGCACTGCGGTTCTCGTTGTGCGGAAGATATTCGTTGATTTGTTGCGCCAGCCGCGAGATGGGCAGAGTTTGCAGCCACACCGTCCCCGGACCTTGCATTTGGGCGAGGAAAATACCATCCCCGCCAAAAAGCGCATTCTTGATGCCGGGAACCGTCGTGATATTGAAACCGACGGAAGCCTGAAAGGCGCCCACGTGTCCGGGATGCACGAGCAATACCTCGCCCGGAGCCAGATTCTTGACGATCAGTTCGCCGCTCAGTTCCAGCCACGCCGTTCCCTGACCACCTACGCGCTGCAAAAGAAAGCCGTTGCCGCCAAAAATGCCCGCTCCCAGCGATTGCTGGAAGCCGACGCCGATCGTCACCTGCGGCGTGGCGCAGAGAAAGCCGTGCCGATGAACCATGTATTCGCTTCCCGGAGTGATCTCCACCGGTACAATGTGGCCGGGCACTTTGGTGGCAAAGGAGACCACGCCGGGAGCACCGTATGCGCGATACTCGGTCATGAACAGGCTGCCGCCGCCGGCCACCCGCTTCAGCACGCCGAAGATTCCGCCGCCGCCGCCCATCTGCGTATGGGTTGTCATCTGTATCGATGCAGTCATCCACGAAAGCTCGCCACTCTCGCTAAAAACGCTCTCGTCCGGTTCCAACTGCACATCGAGCACGGGCATGGTGGTGCCAAGAACTGTGGTTTGCATGAAAATATCTCCTTATCTTGAACAGTGTAAACGCACGATACCGGCAGCAGCGAGTTACAATCGATTTCTTTATGATGAAGAAATCAATCCCGCTTTTATGTATCTCCGCTCTGGGCCTCTTAATCATTGCTTTCGCCGGTTGCGCTGCCACTCCAGCTCCTCCGCCAGATCGTCCTCAGCTCGTACCCGGCGTTGTGATGCGCGACGTGAGGTTTTTCTCGGCTGCCCGCCGTCAAATCCCTTCAGGGCGTGTTGCATCTCTCTTCGCAGAAGGCCCCCCGATGCACTACTCTTGCCTGTGACACGTATGTCCACTTTTGTTCGTTCATTGCGCAAAGCTCTCTGGCTGGCCCTGGAGCACGACCTGCTGAACACAGCCAAGGCCGCCGCCTATTCGGGAATGCTGGCGCTCTTTCCCGCGCTGGTCGTTCTGACGGCGATGCTGGCCCAGGTGCCCGAAGGCACTTCGCTGGTCGGCGAGGTGCGCGGCTCCTTTGAACAGTTTTTGCCGGCTGACACCATGTCGCTGCTGCAATCTTCGCTGGAGACTCGCCGCCTCCACTCCGCGCAGTTGATCTTCTCCGCCGCCAGCCTTTCGATCTTTGCCAGCCTGGGCCTGATGCTCTCCTTGATGGAGGGCTTTCGCCGCGCCTACCAACAGCCGCTCGAACATTGGGGCTTCTGGAAGAGGCGGCTTAGAGCACTGGCACTCGTGCCGATCGTGCTGATTCCGCTGGCCCTTGCCTCGCTGGTTCTGGTCTTCGGCCGTCAGATCGAGGCCTGGATGATCGACAATGCAGGCCATGAGCTGCGGCACTTCGTGCTCTTGTCCTGGCGTATGCTCCGCTGGGCCATCGCATTCGTTACCAGCGTGAGCGTTCTCGGCGCTCTCTATCACTTCGGCACCCGGCGCAAGGAGCACTGGGCCTGGGTTGGACCCGGAGCCGTCGCCGCCACACTGCTCTGGTTCCCAGCCACACTGGCCTTTGGATGGTATGTCACGCGGATCGCCGACTACTCCATGTTCTACGGTTCCTTTGGCGCCGGAATCGCTACGCTGGTCTGGCTTTACATCACCTCGTTCAGCGCGCTGCTGGGGGCGGAGCTAAACGGCGTTCTCTTTCGGGAACGCCAACAATCGGCATCCGATTCTGCAACTCCTGATGAAGAGCGTAATAGTCTGTGACGGCTTTCACCGACCATTGCCGCCTTTCACCCGCATAATAGATCGCGGGGTGGTATACACCTGCAGCCAAATTGCGTAGAACCGGGCTACACTTCCATTCCGTCAATTGGCCCGATGACTCTTCCCTGGAGAATGTCTATGTCGTTCGCAGAAATAAGTTTAGCCGATTCATCCACGCCGCGCCGCGGCAAGATCGTTGCAACTCTCGGTCCCGCTTCCAACACCGTACCCGTCTTCCGGAATCTGGTCCGCGCTGGCGTCGACGTCGTCCGGCTGAACTTTTCACACGGTACTCACGAAGAAAAGCTGGCCATGATCCAGATGATTCGTAAGGTGAGCCGTGAGGAGCATAAGCCGCTGTGCATCCTCGGAGATCTGCAAGGACCCAAAATCCGCACCTCCAAGCTGAAAGATCATCAGCCTGTCCTGCTCAAAGCCGGCGGGCGCCTGACGATTACCCCGCGTGAGGTTCCTGGAACTGCCTGCCTGCTGGGAACCACTTTCAAAACCCTGGCCGAGAACGTCGAACAAGGCTCGCGCATTCTGCTCTCCGACGGCCTTATCGAGCTGCGCGTTCAGGATGTGGA
>Ga0181528_10000183_pt1 | contig 58058 bp, 46 predicted proteins | sample PEATcosm2014_Bin_47_FD_119742 | JGI IMG/M metagenome (GOLD analysis project Ga0181528, IMG submission 119742) | Peatland microbial communities from MTU Mesocosm Facility, Houghton, MI, USA - PEATcosm2014_Bin10_10_metaG | ecosystem: Environmental > Terrestrial > Soil > Wetlands > Peat | place...
ACGCAAGCGGTGCTCTTTGTCCTGGCCCGGCTCGAAGACGATCTTCACGGGCACGCGCTGGACGACTTTCACGAAGTTACCGGTCGCGTTCTCGGGCGGCAGCAGGCTGAAGCGCGCTCCGGTAGCCCCGGAGACGCTGTCGACATGCCCTTCGTATTCCCGCCCGTCGGAATCCACGGCGATGGTCACCTTCTGACCCGGTCTCATCATATGCAACTGGGTCTCCTTGAAGTTGGCGACAACCCAAATGTCATCGGTTGGGATGACGGCCATGAGCGGCTGTCCGGGTGCAATAATCTGGCCTAATTCCACGCTGCGGTTGCTGACCACGCCGGCGACCGGCGCCTTGATGGTGGTGTATTGCAGATTTAACTCGGCCTGCTCGACGGCGGCCTTTGCCATTTGGACACGCGCTTCGGCCGATTTCACGCGCGACCGCGCGACTGCCACCTGCTCGGGTCCGGTGTGCGCGCGCCGTTCGGCGGCAATCGACTGATTCAGTTTCGCCTGGTCTCGATTGAAGGCGCTTTCCTGTGTGCGGACACTGGCTTCCGCCTCATTCACCTGCGCTTGCGCGGACGCCACGCTCGCCTTGAGGGCATCGGCCTGCGCGACCGCGGAATCGAACTGTTGCTGCGAGATTTCTTCCTTTGAGACCAACGGCCGGAAGCGCTCCACGTCCTTCGCGGCGCGGTCGTAGTTGGCCTGGATCTGCCGGACGTTGGCGCGCGCCGATTCCAGCCTCGCCTTCGCCGTGGCGATCGTGGTGTCCGTGGTCGTCAGTGACGCCTGCGCTTCGGCCACGCCCGCAGCCGACTGAGTGAGCACACTGCTGGTGTCGGTGGTGGTAATCGGCACGCCGGTGCGGCTGCCTGCGAGCGTTGCCTCGGCTTCCGCAAGGTCCGCGCGGGCCCGGTCGAGCGCGACCTGGTAGTCCTTGGGATCGAGTTGCACCAGTACCGCGCCGGCTTCCACCCATTGGTTGTCTTTCACTGCCAGGTTGATGACCGTTCCGCCGACGCGAGCCGCCATGGGGTTCACGTGTCCTTCGATCTGTGCGTCGTCCGTGGATTCGCGCACCGAGAAGTACCTCCACGCGAAGAATCCGCCGATCGCCGCGAGGATCAGAAGGATGATCAGAACCGAACGCAGGCGCTTGGGCCGCGGGGCATCGGTGGGATCACTGGTAAGGCTGGCGGTCTGATCGTTTGAAAAGTCGTCGCCCTTAGGGCCGATTGCATCGCTCATATGTCTGCTCCGTTTTTCGCGTTTGCTTCCCGCCGTTCACTTGTCACCCAGAACGAACAGGCGGAACAGCTTCTCCGCCTGTCCCGCGGTTCGGGCGAGTGAACCCTTTGCCAGGTTGTAATTAAAAAGGCTCGAGATGTAGTTGTCGCTGGCGACTGCCAGGGCTTGCTGCGCCTGTACCACTTCCAGGCTGGTGGTGACGCCCGCCGCGAAGCGGTCCCGCGCCTGTGCCACCTGCGACTCCGCGAGTACCTTGGCATTGCTTGCCAGTGTGACCTGGTCGAACGTAGACTTCAGATCGAGGAACACGGTCCTCACTTCAAACTCAATCCGGCTGCGGAGGGCGTCGCGCTCGGCTTCCCGCTGCTTCAGCGCGGCATCCGCCTCCGTGACCTTCGCTTCCGTCCGTCCACCTTCGTAAATCGGGATGTTCACGCCGATCGCGGCGGTGAACGTGCCGTGATTCTGGGTGATGCTCTGGCCGATGGCGCCGTAATCGAAGCTGGCCGCGACGGTGGGATAGCGTTCCGCCGCAGCCGAGCGGCGGGCGAACTCGGCGGCCTTCACCAGCGATTGCGCGCTGCGATAGTCCGAACGGTTGTCGTAGGCCTTGTCCAGGGCCTGCTCAAGCGTGACAGGTGGGGCTGGCTCGGGAGAGAGCTTGTCCGTCAGACGGAACTGCTGCGCGAGCGGCAAGCCGATCGCCTGCGCCAGGCTGAGCTTCATCTTTTCATGATCGTTTTCCGCCGACACCAATCGCTGGCGGTCGGCCTCGAGTTCGACCTGGGCGCGCAGCACGTCGATGGCCGGAATCAGGCCGGATTTCTTGTAGTCCACCGCTTGTGCGTAGACCGCCTCGGCCGTTTCCACCTGCGTGCGCTCCGAAATCACCCGGCTTTCGCCCCCAAGGGCTTGTAGGTAGAGCCCGCCCACCACCAGCGCCACCATATCGCGGCTGTTCTGGTAGTTCTGCTCGGTGGCTTTCACGATCTGCCCGCTCGCCTGGGTGCTCCGAATGGACTTGAAATCGAGTACGCGCTGCGTCAGGTAACCGCGCAGATCGAACAGCCCGAATGGTCCAACGACGGGGGCGATTCCCGGGAAGTTGCTGAATCCAAAAGCCGCTAGATTGAGTTGTTGTTCAGAACCCTGCGTGCGCACCGAGAGGTTTGGCAACAGGTCGGCGAGCGACTTCAGGCGCGAGGCCTCGCTCCTACGGCGCTCCTGATCGCTCACTAGCGTGCCGAGGTTGTTCTTCAGCCCTCGCTGGATGGCGTCGTCGAGCGAGAGCGGCAGCTCGCCGGCAGTTACGGCGCCCTGCGTCACACCGCCGAGAAACTGTCCTTGCGCCTGCGACGGGTAGACTCCCGTGGGTCGCGGCGCTCCCGGAACCGGCATGACCGTTTGGCCCGCGCCTCCGTCCTGGGCCAGACCAGCGCCAAATAGAGCCAGCGATGCAGCCAGCATCGCGCGAATGATTGCTCTCATGCGGCAATTCCTCTCCAGATCACGTCAATCAGATGGTGAATATCGTCCTTCAACTCAGCCTTCGACCAGCCCAGCATCCGCTGCACAATCACTCCGCGCGTCAGGTCGCAGACCGCAAATGCCGTGGCGTCGGGCCGCAGATCCCTGATCTCGCCCTTGTCGGCCGCTGTCCGCAGGATCTTTTCGAGCATATGGGCCTGCTCCAGGTACAGCTCGCTGATCTCGCCGCCCTGTTTGCCCGGGTGGGGCAGGAAGTTGCCGATTTCGGAGTGGTAGATCAGGAAGAACTCACGATTCTGCTCAAAGTACTCGACGCGCGTGGCAACGAACGTACGCAGCTTGTTGAGCACCCCGGTCTCGGCCTCAACTCGGCGCTTTGTGTCGTCATTGAGCGACCGGATCCCCTGCCGCAGAGCAGCCACATAGATATCGCGCTTGGATGGGAAATAGAGGTACAGCGTCCCTTTGGCAATGTGCGCCTGCTCCGCGATGGCGTCCATCGTCGTGTCGTTAAACCCTTCTGCAGCAAAGGTTTTCCGGGCTGCATCGAGGATCTCGGAGCAACGGAACTCGGTAACGACGTCTTGTTTGGTGCGGGTCAATGGATTTGCTCAGTCCAGCAGAATGACTACCTAGTCATTATAGTAGATGAGCATTCCATCCAGGACGGTGCAGCTTTTTCCAAGCGTTCCCAGGGGAAAGCAACGGCGGCGCGCCGGGTGATTTGTGGGGCGGACCCCCAGGTCCGCGGCCGACCCCCAGGTCGGCCAGTCTTCGACTAGAACTCCGCGGATTCCCGCGAACCGAATTGGCGCGATGTCCTCCCAGCGGCGGCAGCCGAACACTCTGGAAAAGTGAGTACAGGCCGATCCGGGGATCCGCCCTACCAGCACAGTCAGGCAGCCTGCCGTTGTACGCTGTTGGCTGAGGCTCTGCCTCGCTCTTGATTTTCGGGGGAAGCATGAAAATCCTGGTCGCGATCAAGCAGGTTCCAGCGCGAGATTCGCGGTTGTTTGTCGAGCCGTCAGGAGCCTGGATCGAAGAAAACGATCTCGGCTACGAGGTGAACGAGCCCGACGCCTACGCGCTGGAAGAGGCTCTGCAGTTGAAGGAGAAGCACGGCGGCGAGGTCGTCGCGCTCTGCGCCGGTCCGGAACGGGTCTCCTCCACCATTCGGGAGGCCCTGGCGAAAGGCGCCGATCGTGCCATCCATATCCTGGAGGACGATCTCGGGAGCTGGGACAGCCTGAGCCTGGCGCGGTTGCTCGCCAAAGCGGCCGGAACGGAGCATCCCGACCTCATCCTCACCGGTCTGCAATCGGACGACCTGGGCTTTGGGCAGACGGGCGTCATGATGGCCGAACTGTTGGGGTTGCCGCACGTCACTCTGGCCATGAGCATCGAAGTGGACTCGGGCAGGTTGCGGGTCAAGCGCGAGTTGGAGGGCGGCTGGTTCCAGAACGTGACCATGCCCCTGCCCGCGCTGATTACCATCCAAAGCGGGATTTCGAGGCTGCGCTACGCGACGCTGATGGGGATCAAGCGCGCCAAGACCAAGGAGGTCCGCAAGCTGAGTGCGGCGGAACTCGGCGTCGCGCCCGCGTCCGGCATCTTTCTGCGGCGGGTTTACGCGCCGCACAGCCAGAAGCACACGCAGATGCTGACGGGCAGCGCGCAGGAACAGGCGGCGCAACTGGTGGAGAAGTTGAAGCACGAGTTGAGGGCCCTATGAGCGGAATTCTCGTCGTTACCGAGCAGACCGCGGGCGCCTGGAATCGCATGTCCTTCGAGACGGTGGCGGCAGGGCAGCAACTCTCCCGGACGCTGGGCAAGCCCGTTTGCGCGGTGGTTTTCGGTCAAGGAACTGGCGTGCTGGCCGCGGAGCTGGCTGGCTACCGGTTCGATCAGGTGGTCGCGCTCGATCACGAACTGCTTGGCAATTACACCGCGGACGCTGTTACCGGCGCTCTCGCGTGGCTGATCGCGCGGTTGCAGCCAGAAATAGTGCTCTTCCCGCACACCTACCGCGTGCGCGACTTTGCCCCTTGTCTCGCCGCCCGCGCGGGGCAGACGCTGCTGAGCGACGTCATTGGTTTTCAGCTCGAAGACGGTTCGCTGGTCCTCCAGCGGCAGCTTTTCCAGGGGAAGTTGAACGCGGACTATGCGGCTTCGGGGCCGGGAGCCGTTTTCGCCTCGCTGCAGGCGGGCGCGTTTCGGGCCGACGCTCTGGAGAAGGGAGAATCGCCCGTCGAAACGCTGACGCCTCCCCTCGACGCGGCGAGTATCCGGCAACAGCCGGAGACGCCGTTCCGGGAGTCGGCGCGGGCCGTCGATCTGAGCGCGGCGGAACTGATCGTCGCCGTCGGGCGAGGCATTCATGAGGAAGGCAATCTTGCTTTGGTGGAGGAACTCGCCGACGTGCTAGGCGCGGAGTTAGCCGCTTCGCGTCCCATCTGTGACAACGGCTGGCTGCCTATGGAGCGCCAGGTGGGCAGTTCCGGACAGACCGTCTCGCCGAAGCTCTACCTGGCAGTGGGCATCTCCGGAGCCATTCAGCATCTGGTGGGCATGAAGGGCTCGCGAGCCATCGTCGCCATCAACAAAGACGCGGGCGCGCCCATCTTTGAAGTGGCCGACTACGGGATCGTCGGGGATCTGTTTGATGTGGTGCCGGCGCTGATCGAGCAGGTCCGCAAAGCCAAGAGCGTGTGACTAGATAACGGCACGGCCGTTGTGGCATGCCCGCTGTGGCGCACGCTAAAGCGTGCGCCACAGAGTTGGCTGTTCGAACAGGGCCAGCCCTTAAGCCGCTTGCTGTTCGACCGCGACGCGCTCTCTCTCGAGCCTTGTCGCTTTCACCGACTTGGCGACGCCGAGCGCCTTCAGCAGGCTGATCGTGTACCAGGTGATATCGACTTCGTACCAGGCCAGACCGTGGCGTGCGGAGACGGGGTGCGCGTGGTGGTTGTTGTGCCAGCCCTCCCCGAAGCTCAGCAGCGCGACAACCCAATTGTTGCGCGAGTCGTCGCGTGTTTCAAACCGGCGGCTGCCCCAAATGTGCGTGACCGAATTCACCATCCAGGTCACATGCTGGCCGAGCGTCACGCGGAAGAAGATGCCCCACAGCACGAACGGGATGCCGCCGAAAGCGAGCAGCCCCAGGCCCACCACCACCAACGGGATCCAATGCCACTTGGTCAGCAGGACGTAGAAGCGATCCCTGGCGAGGTCCGGTGCGTATTTCGCTGTGGTCACCGCGTCGCAATGCAGCGCGTCGCCCATTACCATCCACATGATGTGCGCCCACCAGGCGCCGTCGCGGGGTGTGTGCGGGTCGCCCTCATGGTCGGAGAACTGGTGATGAATGCGATGAGTCGCCACCCAGGAGATCGGTCCGCCCTCAAGCGCCAGCGTGCCGCAGATGGCGAGGAAGTACTCGAGTGGCTTGGGGACTTTGTAGCCGCGATGCGTGTGCAGGCGATGGTAGCCCATCCCGATGCCGAAGCTGAGGGAAATCCAATACAGGATAGCGGCCGTGATCACGGCCGGCCAACTGAAGAAGAACAGGGCCACGATCGACAGGATGTGGAACACGGCGAAGGCGATCGCCGAAACCCAGTTGACACCTTTCCGGTTCACCACGGGTGGGTTAGTGATAGTCATGAACTCCTCTACGCTGTGCGATCGGGTGGCGCCCCTCTGAGAGCAACCGTACTACTTAAGACAGTAACAATGACCCGGCTAACGCCATGTAAGAGTTGTGTAATAGCTCTTCGCGGGGTGCGCAACCAGGCGATGAGGAGGACGCATGCCGGGTGGGGCAGACCCCCAGGTCTGCGGCCGACCCCCGGGTCGGCCTGTTCTCGGGCGAAGATTCCGCGGGGAAAGCCATCGACTCTGTACTCGGCTGAGCTGGTGTCGAAGCGCTGGACCATTAGGCGTTGGATGGGGGATGGGCGACCTGGGGGTCGCCTGCGGACCTGGGGGTCCGCCCCACTCCCGCATGCGCATTGCCGCCCTTCCAGGCGCGCTCCCTTGCTACAATCCTTAAGCGAAGGCGGTCATGGCCAGCAGCAAGTGTCCACATTGCGGCGATACGGGTTACGTGCTCATCGAACGCGATGGCATGACCTCGGCCAGGCGTTGCGAATGCCGGGCCGAAACGCGCTCGGCGAACATCTGGGAAACCGCGGGCATCCCGCCCAATTTCCAGAACGACTCCTTCGACAACTTCCGCGTGCCGTCAATGCAGGAGCACCCGATCGCGCACAGCATCCTGTCCCAGGCAATGACCATTGCCGCAGGCTACGCGACGGAGTTTCCCACGGCGCCGAAACCGGGTCTGCTCTTCGCGGGAGACGCTGGTTGCGGCAAGACGCACCTCGCGGTGGCGACGGTCCGGCGGTTGATCGAGAAGGGGTTTGACACGGTCTTCTGGGATTACCAGACGCTGATCGAGCAGATCCGCGCGAGCTACGATCCCGAGACGCGCGGTTCGAATAAGGACGCCTACCAGTCGGCTCTGGACGCCGAGGTGCTGATGCTCGATGACCTGGGTGCGTACCGCTCCAGCGACTGGGTAGAGGACGTCGTGACGGGCATCATCACGCACCGCTGCAACCATCGCAAGCCGCTGATCGCGACTACTAATCTGCCGGATGCCGAGATGGGCGGCAAAGACGTCGTGCGGCTGACCGAGAGCGCGGCCAAGTACGACCTCCGCAAGACTCTGACCGAGCAAATCGGGATGCGCGCGCGTTCGCGCCTGTTCGAGATGTGCACCATCGTGAAGATGTTCGGCGCGCCCGACTACCGCGTGCAGGCCTCCAGACGATAGCTCCGCCGCGTGCGCCAATACCGCTGCGGCGGAGGGTAGATCTCAAAAACGAAAGCCCATTCAGGCTGTCACTTCTTGCCGGACTTTTTCGCCTTTGCCTGCGCTTGCTGCTTCTGTTGCTCGTCGCCTTTGTGATCCCGGTTGTGACGCGCTAGCGCCTTGGCAATCGCCTCCGAGGAAAGTGAGCTATGTTCGTGCGCTTGCAGCACGTCAGGGTTTGAAGCTGTTTTATCTGGCATCGAATGATGATCCTTCCTGTCCGTCGGGAACATTTTGTCCCCCAGGCGTCGTAAAATACGCCACTGAATTGATACAATTCAGCTCGTGCCACCGGCTAATACGCGGTTGGCATCCAGGCCCCAGGCATTACGTGGAGGAGTGAGTTTGCACCAACTCCGGAACGATCGCCTGCCAAACAACGGCGCCCGATACAATGATAGTCCCTTTCAGCCACGGCTGATCCCAGAATAGTTTGTGCGGCGCGGGACGCCAATCGGTCCCGCTCGGGCGCGCGAACGCGGTTCAGTGCGCGTCCTGCCTGGCGTTGAGGCCAGCAGGCCCGGCTTGGAAGTGGTGCAATGGCGGATGAATTTCCGGCCGGCTAATTACCAGGAGCTTCTATGAACGGTCCCAGTCCGCGGAACAAGCACCCCATGGATGGTTATCCGCAGGTATGTTTTATCAAAAACACTGTTTACAACCCTAATATCGTGATTGGCGACTACACCTACTACGATGATCCCGAAGACTCGGAGAACTTCGAGCGTAATGTGCTGTATCACTTCCCTTTCATTGGAGACAAGCTGGTGATCGGAAAATTCTGCGCGTTGGCGAGAGGCGTCAAGTTCATCATGAATGGCGCCAATCACAAGCTCTCCGGCGTCTCGACGTATCCCTTCCAGATCTTTGGCAACGGTTGGGAAAAAGTGATGCCGGCCCCGGGCGATCTGCCCTACAAGGGCGATACCGTGGTTGGCAACGATGTGTGGATTGGCTACGAAGCGCTCATCATGCCAGGCGTGAAAATCGGCAACGGCGCTATCGTCGCGGCCCGCTCGGTGGTCGCCTCCGATGTGCCCGTCTATACCGTCGTGGGCGGCAATCCAGCCAGGCCTATCAAGGCCCGTTTCGCGCCTGAAGTGGCTGCCCGATTGGAGGCGCTTGCCTGGTGGGATTGGCCCATCGAGGAGATTACGCGCAACCTGACGCAGATCGTGTCGGGCGATGTTGAGGCGCTCAGCGCCTGCGCCACCGAGGGATGACTGCTATCCCCGCCATCTGCCGCCGGATCGGTTTCGATGAGGGCTTCGTGGCCGGGTAGGGAATGACTATAAAGTGAAACCCGCGACGAGTTGGCGGGAGCTTTGGATCTGGGCTAGTACAGCTCGTCAACCCGCGGGCGCCTGTGGCAGCGGGTCAGTTTGAATAGAAACCTGCGGATCGTTAGGCTTCCTGAATGCGGACACGACGTTCCGCTCGGGAGTTGCCATTTTGAACGCATGGATAAAGCAGATCTTTCAAGCCGACGCAGCGAAAAACGGCGGAATCGTTCGCCGAAGCCTTCGTGACGTTAGAAAGTTTGCGTCGCCCGTAGCGCTTAAAGCAGAGGTGCGGCGTCGCGGTTTCAACTTGGTTTGAACTGGAGGGCAAGCGGCCGTCTTCTGCCACAAGGGCGCACTACGGCTCGTTTGCTGACAGACCGTGTTGGCATCGTCAAAGCCGACCCGCTTCCGAGCCTGTTTCATACGTATAATCCTCGTGGTATTGTACGTACATGGGTAAGCTAACGTTGAGCGTGGACGACCGCGTGGTTGCGCGCGCGAAGCTATACGCGAAGCAGCGGGGCGTCTCCGTGTCGGAAATCGTTGAATCCTACCTGGCCATGGTCGGCGAACCGCCACCTGCCACTGCAGGCGGCGCTCCTATTCTGCGTTCAATTCGCGGAGCTCTCCGGAATGTGGATCTTGACGATTACCGGAAACATCTGGCGGCGAAATACAAGTGAAGAGAATCCTCTTCGATACGAATATCATCCTGGACGTTTTGCTTGATCGGCAGCCGCATGTTGAGGCGAGCGCGGCCGCTTGGGCGGCTGTCGAGGCAGGCAAGTCGGAAGGGCTGCTGGCCGCTCATGCGGTGACGACTATCCACTACCTGACCCGAAAGGAACTGGGTAACGCCAGAGCCAGACGGATCCTCTCGGCGATCCTCGGCGTGTTCGGCGTAGCAGCCGTCGATGGCGCCGTCATTCAAGAGGCGCTGCAATTGCCGTTCTCCGACTTCGAGGATGCTGTGACAGCCGCTGCGGCGCGCTCGGCGGGCTGCGATTGCATCGTGACGCGCGATCCAAGGGGATTCCGCGGGTCGCCCATCCGCTGCTTGGCGCCAGACGCGGTAATACCGCTCTTGGCCCGGGAATAATTCAGCGCTGCTGCTGGAGCCTGGAGTTGTCGCAGGGCGTTCTTGCCGTCAGCCGTCCGTGATCCAGGCGATCTGCTAAAACCGCTTCAGGAAGATCGGTTCGACTTCGAGGAAGGCCCGCACAAATCGGCCGATGGCCGATAAGCCCTTCAGGCCGGAGCGGAATACGACTTGATGCCACGGTTCGGCATTCGCCTCGGCATGATGAAAATGCCATACCGCAGCCACTCTGCTAGCCATAAGTCGTTTCCTTTCTGCAGCATCTTAGGACGTGGGCGAACGCTCTCCCGCATCCCGAGCTACCCTTCCAGTCTGACTGTAATGGAAATGTTGCTCTGTTGTCAACAATTTGTAACATTACAATTCACGCATCGATTCGTCGGGAAGGCGGCCGCTCGCCATTCGACCCGGTTCCGGCATCGGCCCCAGGCCGGCGAATCCAGGCGGTCTGCCATCAAGAACAGGGCAGTGCATGCGCGCCACTCCGTCAAAGGTGGCGCAAAAAGCGGCCCGGCAGTGATAGACTTTCTGTTTTCCCCATGAATGACACTGTGAAGTACGTTCTTTCCGAAGAACGAATCCCTAAGTTCTGGTACAACCTGGTCGCCGATCTGCCCCAGGCTCCACCACCCGTGCTGCATCCCGGCACGCTCAAGCCGATCGGCCCGGACGATCTTGCTCCGCTGTTTCCGATGACCCTGATCCAGCAGGAAGTCTCGACGGAGCGGATGATCGAGATCCCGGAGCCCGTCCGCGAGGTCTACCGGCAGTGGCGGCCGTCGCCTTTGCACCGTGCCCGCAGGCTTGAGAAAATACTTGATACTCCGGCCCGGATCTACTTCAAAAATGAAGGAGTTAGTCCGGCGGGAAGCCACAAGCCAAACACGGCAGTGCCGCAAGCCTTTTACAACCGGGAAGCGGGTATCCGCCACATCACGACGGAGACCGGAGCCGGGCAGTGGGGCTCCTCGCTGGCCTTCGCCGGCGCGGTTTTTGGCATTGAAGTCGACGTCTACATGGTGCGGGTTTCCTACGACCAGAAACCTTACCGGCGTGCGCTGATGGAGACCTACGGGGCGCGCTGCGTTGCCTCGCCTTCGACCGAGACCGCTTCGGGCCGGGCCATTCTGGCCAAGAATCCAAACCACCCAGGCAGTTTGGGGATCGCGATTTCAGAGGCGGTCGAGTTGGCGGCTCAGCGCGACGACACCAAGTATGCTCTGGGGTCGGTACTGAACCACGTCATGTTGCACCAGACGGTGATCGGCCAGGAGGCGATCGCTCAGTTTGAGATGGCGAACGATTATCCCGACGTCGTGATCGCCTGCACGGGCGGCGGTTCGAACTTCGCGGGCATCGCGTTCCCGTTCCTGGGCGAGCAACTGCGCGGCGGCAAGAAGGTGCGTGTGATCGCCGTGGAGCCGTCGGCCTGCCCTAGTCTTACCAAGGGTCCATACGCGTACGACTTCGGCGACACTGCGCATCTGACGCCGTTGATGAAGATGCACACGCTCGGCTCCACCTTCACCGCGCCGGGATTCCATGCAGGTGGGCTGCGCTATCACGGGATGGGGCCGCTGGTGAGCTTTGTAAAGGAGCTCGGTCTAATCGAAGCGCGCGGCTATCAACAGACCGTCTGCTTCGACGCGGGTGAGCTTTTCGCGCGAGCCGAGGGCATCGTCCCCGCGCCCGAGTCCAACCACGCCGTACGGGCCGCCATTGACGAGGCGCTGCGCTGCAAGGAAGAGGGCGTCAGCCGGAGCATTCTGTTCAACCTCTCGGGGCACGGCCACTTCGACATGCAGGCCTACATCGACTATCACGCGGGAAAATTGGTGGACACGGAATACGCCGCCGACGAAGTAGCAATGGCGCTCGCTGGACTGCCGTCGGTGCCGGCCGAATAGAACAATTTGAGAATCCTATCCAGCCTATGAAAATGGCCCCTCGCAGGAGGGGCCATTTTCGTTTTCGCGCGCCGCCAACGCCAACGGCGAGTCCGTTACGGGGTGCGCGACATAGAAGTGGAACCAATGCCAGCGCTGTGGGGCAGGCTGGTAGCCTGCGCGGCGGTTGCCTACCGCCGCCATCTCGCTCTAACGCGCCAGTTGGCCGATTGCCAATCGGCCGCAGCTTGCCAAGCTGCCCCACAACAGCATCTTCTGCCTGGCGTGCCCTTAAGCTCGGCTTCCCGGCACTTTGCCAGCTAATCGCGCCGGCGTCCACTTCTATGTCGCACACCCGCCCGTTACAGCCGGACTATTTTCGGCGACTGGATACCCTTCAGCGCGTTCCTGGTGTCGACCACCAGTTGCGCCTTTTCCACGAGTCCCACGTAATCGGTGGCCTTGTGGTCGGTGATGACGACGACGCAATCGGCCTGGGCGATCACTTCAGGGTTGTTCTCCGCCAGGAAGGTATGCTGCTCCACCTGGATGCGGGGCACGTACGGATCGCTGTAGGTGACACGCGCGCCGCGCTTGGTCAGCAGGTGAATCACGTCCAGCGCGGGCGACTCCCGCACGTCGTCAATGTCGCGTTTGTAAGCGACGCCCAGCACGTGGACGTGCGATCCGTTGAGCGCCTTGCGGACGTCGTTCAGCGCGTTTTGCACCTTGTCCACCACAAAATGCGGCATGTTCCCGTTGATGTAGCCGGCGAGTTCGATGAAGCGCGCTTCCATGCCCGCCTGTTTGGTTTTCCAGGAAAGATAGAAAGGATCGATGGGAATGCAGTGCCCGCCCAAGCCCGGACCCGGGTAAAACGGCATGAACCCAAACGGCTTCGTCGCCGCGGCGTCGATGATCTCCCAGACGTTGATGTTCATCCGGTCGCACATCATGGCCAGCTCATTCACCAGGCCGATATTGATCATGCGGAAGGTGTTTTCAAGCAGCTTCACCATCTCGGCCACTCTGGTCGAACTCACGGGAACCACGTGCTCCAGAGCCTGCGAATAGAACAGCGCGCCCACCTGGGTGCAATTCGCGGTGATGCCGCCCACGACCTTGGGGATGTTCCTGGTCTGGTACTTGGGATTGCCCGGGTCGACGCGTTCGGGCGAGAAGCACAGGAAGAAATCCTCGCCCACCTGCAGGTTCGAGCTCTCGAACATGGGCAGCAGGAGTTCGTCCGTCGTTCCCGGGTAAGTCGTCGATTCCAGGATCACGAGCAAGCCGGAGTGCGCGAACCGGGCGACTTCCTGCGCGGCCGCGACCACGAAGCTCATGTCGGGGTCCTTGGTCTTCCGCAGTGGCGTGGGGACCGCAATGTTGATCGTGTCCAACTCGCCCACGACGGCGAAGTCCGAGGTGGCCTTCAGCAATCCCTTTTCAACCAGTTCTGCGAGTTCAGTCGTCGAAACGTCCTGGATGTAGCTCACACCCTTGTTGATCTGTTCCACCTTGCCCGGCGAAACGTCGATGCCGGTGACATGGAATCCTGCCTTGGCGAATTCGACGGCCAGCGGCAAGCCGACGTAGCCAAGGCCGACGACTCCGACCTGGGCCGTCTTAGTGCTGATTCTGTCGGAAAGAGTTTGCAGGGCGGTTTTCATATTGGTTGAAGTCATGGCGATTAGTCTTGTGGACTCGAGCGCCGGGCCTCCGCGCTCAAGCCAATTGTTACTAAGCATATCAGGCCCTGTCGATAGATAGGCCACCGATCTTAGCGGCAGGGGCAGTTTCTTATGACGGGAAGCGATCGCGGGTGGCCCATAGGCCAAGAGCCGGATTGGACACAAAGAACACCTGCTCGCCGTCCACTTCGTTGAACCCGTCGAGGAGCTTGGCCGGATCATACTTCGCGAGCATCTTATCGAGCGGCGCGTAGTGGAAGCCGGCGCCTTCCACCTCATCGCGGGTCAGGCGCCCCGGGCAATAGGTGATGGCGAAGCGGCCTTCCGATGACCCGTGAATCAGGTGCGCGGCGGAGCCCAGGCTCGCGGCCAGATCCGCGTTATCGCGGACTATCCGCAAGGTCTCGGGTGTGCCGCGGTAGCCGTACTTGCGAATCAGAGCGTCAATGGCCGGGTCCTCGCCGAATTCACGCACGCCGGGCGCGAGCACGATCAGCTCGGCTCCGTCGGCCAAGGCCATGCGGGTGCGGTAAATGCTCTTATTGCCGAGCCACGTGCTCTTGTATTCGTCGGGATCGAGCCACACAACCGCTTTGCGGATTGGCTCGTCGAGCAGCTCGAAGTTCACTTCGAGACTGAGTTCCGAGGCGCGGTAAAAACATTCGGCGTCGTCACCGGCGAACAGGCCGCGCAGCGCGAGTTCTCCTCGCGCGTTGCGCGAGATCACGGTATGCACGTAGACGATCGGCAGGTGGCGCGCGAAGTGCTCGGAGGCGTAGTTCAACACTCGCCGCACAGGCGTGTCGGCGCGTCCCATGATGCGCTCCATCCCGTATACCGCGCCCAGATAATGGCTCTTGTTGATGCCCTCGCTGCCCCCCGTGCCGACGAACACGTTCTTGTTGTAGTTCGCCATGCCGATGACCTCGTGCGGCACCACCTGCCCGAGCGACAGGATGAGGTCGAAGCCGCCGTCCACCAACAGCCGGTCCACCTGCGCGGGCCAGGCGAAGTCGAGCTTGCCTTCGGACTGTTCGCGGATGAACGAGGCCGGCACTTCGCCCAGCGTCGCCAGCCCGTGGCGCCAGTCGTGGACGTGGAACAGGCTTCGCGGCATGTCGCCGAACATCGTTTCTAGCTGCGTCTCCGTCATCGCCGAGTGCGTGCCGAGAGCGGGCAGGACGGCCGCCAGCCGCTCGCCGTAATACTCATACGCCACGCGGGTCAGCTCTCCGGCGCGCGAGTGGTAGCGCGTGAAATCGGGAGGAATGCAGAGCACGCGTTTCCGCGCGCCAAGTGCGTCGAAGATGCGGAAAAGCGTCTGCTTCAGTTCGTCAGGAGTGAACTCGGTGGTGCGGGATCCGGTCGCGGAGTAAAGGCTCATCGTTAACAGCGCTAGCTATCTGGATTATACCGGCTGAAGTATACCGGCATCGAAGGGCCCGATCCTGGTAACTTCTTGGACATGAAGCTTCCATCCCGGCGCTCGGTATTGGCCGCTTTGGCCGGTGGCCTGGCCGCTGCTCAGACTCGCCCCGCTGGGGTCCGGCCCGGCGTTCGTTTGATTATCCAAGGCGACGACATGGGCGCGGCGCATGCCATCAACACGGCCACCATCCGCGCGTACAAGGAGGGCATTCTGCGTTCCACCAACGTCATCGTCCCCGGCCCATGGTTTCCGGAAGCCGCGCAATTGCTGAACGAGAATCCGGGGCTCGACGTAGGCGTACACCTCTGTCTCACCAGCGAATGGGAGCGTGTAAAATGGCGCCCGCTCACTAATGCGCCGAGCCTGATCGATGCCGACGGCTACTTCTTCCCCATGGTCTGGCCGAGAAGCGGCTTCCCGCCCAACACGAGTCTGAAGGAAGCCAGTCCAAAAGACGAAGAAGTGGAGCGCGAACTCCGGCGTCAGATCGAAGTAGCCCGCAAGTACATCCCGCGGATCTCCTATCTCTCCGAGCACATGGGTTTCCCGGCGCTGAAGCCCGAGTGGCAGGCGCTGCTGCGGCGGATCTCCGCCGATACCGGCATCCCGCTGATGGAGGAGCGGCGCGGCGTGAATTATCTCAACGGCGTGTGGCGCAACGGCGCCGGCGCCGATTTCGACAAGGGCCCGGTGCGGGCGGCGAAGCTCGCGGCGCGCCTGGAGAAGCTGCGCCCGGGAGTGTACGTGATGGTGGACCACTGCGGCACGAACGACCCGGAGATGCAGGCGCTCGGTCACAAAGGCTACGAGTATGTCGCGGCGGACCGTGCGGCGGTCGTGGAAGCCTGGACCTCGCCGCTGGTCCTCGACGCGGTGAAGCGGCTGGGCATCCAACTCATCGGACACGCGGATCTGCCGAAGCTCGCCCAACAATAGCGGACGGATGCGAATCCGCCTTCGGGGCGCGTCTTGGAACGGAGCCGCGACCGTGAGGGAGCGCCGGATGACACCCTGGGAACGCCGATCTCCAGATCGGCACCGTCCGGCTCACAGTTCAGCCGTCGACAACCGCCGGGAGGCTTCCGGGCGCGTCAATGTGCATTGGAGTTGCCACTTGCGCGCGCCGTTCGGAGCCGATCTGGAGATCGGCGTTCCCAGGGAGCTGCGGCCGTAACGGAGTGAGAGTCCCCGGCTTCGGGATCTCACCCGATCCCCGATAGTGCATCGCGTGCTTCGGCGCGGACAAAACGAAAACGCCGCTTTCGAGTCTTTGAAGTATTTGCTTTAGAATCAATCTGTTGAAGGCATACAACGAAAAGCCGATTTTCGTTTTGCCCAGCCACCCCAACTCTGAGCGAAGCCTGGAACGGCGCATCGCAATCCAGCGGGACGTCCGGATCGCGGGAGTCCCAAGGCAAGTGGACGGCTGCCAGGCATCGGCACAGCCGCCCGAGCGCCGTATCTCCGTCCGGAACACTTTCTTGTAAATCCGTGCAAGCTTCTCTTGAATTCTTGGTACAGATTGCATAAAGATCGTGAAAGCGGCAAAAGCCAGGCGTAGGAGGGCGCAATGAGCAAGGTACGAGTCCTCGTGGGCACAAAAAAGGGCGCGTTCGTCCTGGAGTCGGACGCCAAACGAAACAATTGGGACATCAGCGGCCCGCACTTTGCCGGCTGGGAGATGTACCACGTCAAAGGGTCGCCCGCGGACCCCAACCGGATCTACGCGTCGCAGACGAGCGGCTGGTTCGGGCAGTTGGTCCAGCGCTCGAGCGACGGCGGCAAGTCGTGGGAGCCGGTCGGCAACAAGTTCGCTTACGACGGGGTTCCCGGTACCCACATGTGGTACGACGGGACGCCGCACCCCTGGGAGTTCAAGCGGGTGTGGCATCTCGAGCCGTCGCTCACCGACCCTGACACGGTCTACGCCGGCGTGGAAGACGCAGCCCTGTTCCGCTCGACAGATGGCGGGCAGAACTGGTCTGAGCTTGCCGGGTTGCGCAATCACGGCACGGGGTCCAAGTGGCAGCCCGGCGCCGGTGGCATGGGGTTGCATACCATCCTCCTCGATCCCCTCGACCCGAAGCGAATCTTCATCGCCATCTCGGCGGCGGGGGCGTTCCGCACTGATGACGCGGGCGCATCGTGGCGGCCCATCAACCGGGGACTCCGGTCGCAATACATTCCCGACCCCGACGCCGAGGTCGGCCACTGCGTTCACCGCATCGCCATGCACGGCTCGCGGCCGGACGTGCTCTTCATGCAAAAGCACTGGGACGTGATGCGCACCGACGATGCTGGCGAGTCGTGGCGCGAGGTCAGCGGCAATCTGCCGACGGATTTCGGTTTCGTGATCGACGTTCACGCGCACGAGCCGGAGACCGTTTACGTCGTCCCGATCAAGAGCGATTCGGAACACTTTCCGCCCGACGGCAAGCTGCGCGTTTATCGCAGCAAGACCGGGGGCAACGAGTGGGAGCCGCTCACGAAAGGCCTGCCGCAAAGCGACTGTTACGTCAACGTGCTGCGCGATGCGATGGCGGTGGACTCCCTCGATTCCTGCGGCGTCTACTTCGGGACTACCGGCGGGCAGGTTTACGCCTCGCCCGATGCCGGCGACAGTTGGGCGCCGATCGTCCGCGATCTGCCGGCCGTGCTGTCGGTCGAGGTCCAGACGCTGCAATGATCCGGGTTCTGCTGCCGCAGCATTTGCGGACGCTGGCACAAGTCAAAGGCGAGGTGCAGATCGAAGTCGACGGTCTGGTCACGCAGCGTTCGGTCCTCGACGCGATCGAGGCGCGTTATCCGATGCTGCGCGGAACCATGCGCGACCAGGCGACGCAGGAGCGGCGGCCCTTCGTGAGGTTCTTTGCCTGCGAAGAGGATCTGTCCTATGGATCTCCCGACGACCCGCTCCCAGAGGCAGTGGCGCAGGGGACGGAGCTGTTTCTGGTGGTGGGGGCTATCGCCGGCGGTTAGCGGATGGCATTGCTACGAGTTTTTCGCATCAGCCGGGCAGTTCAAGCATCTCGATGATCTGGGTTGACGGCATTCGGAGGGCGCATCCATGCAACCGATTGAACAACAGGCACCGGTTTCGAAGAGCAGGCTTTGGACCGGGCGGGTCGTGAGCGGGCTGACCGCGGCGCTCCTGCTGCTCGATGGCGCGCTGAAGGCATTGAAGTTGCCGGCTGTCGTCGCGGCGACCGTGAAGGTCGGGTTCCCCGAGAGCGCCGTAGCCGGGATCGGGTGCGCGCTGCTCGTCTCTACTCTGCTCTACTTGATTCCCCGGACGTCCATTCTTGGCGCAATCTTGCTGACCGGCTATCTCGGTGGCGCAGTGGCCACGCATGTGCGCCTTGGCGATCCACTCTTCTCCCACGTCTTAGCCCCGGTCTATCTCGCCGTGTTCGTCTGGGGCGGGCTCTGCCTGCGCGACAAGTGGCTGCAAGCCCTCATTTTTTCGCGAAGCTAAGGCTGTTTCAAATCTCCTGTGGTCCGTCGATCCTGCGCCTGGAGCGCCCTGCCAGCACCAAGCCGCGAATGCAAAGAGCGGCCCCATGCGCACGGCGACGGCTGGCCGCTCTCCTACGTTCGCGGACTCTGCGCTGGGGGGCGGTGCTCCGAACGCAGGGCCAGCGAGCTATAGAAGAAGAGGTGAAACAGGCCTAGAACGCATAGCCGGGCGGCTTGATGCCCTTCGCGCGCAGGTAGACTTCGGCCTGGCCCCGATGGTGTGCCGTGTGCGTAAAGTAGGCCCACAGCCATTCGAAGCCAGTCAGGTTGCGAGCCGGAGGACCCACAACCGAATCCAGACGCTCCGGGGTCATCGCCGCCACCGCCTGGTCGCAGAACGCGAACGAGTCCTTCAGGAACTGGGTAGCCGTTTCCTTATCGACCTCCACCTTCTGCGTGTCTTTGGCCCACTCGGCGATCTTCGGCGGAAGCGCGGGCTTGTTGAGTCCGCTCGCATTAGCGCAAGCGCTCTGGTTGACCCCGGCGATGTGCGCCATCAGTTGGCCAAAACTCATCTCTTCGGGCGAGACTCGAAATGTATAGCCATCGGCTGGCATGGCCGCAGCCACCGCAGGGTGAATTCGCCGGAGGTCTTCCAGTGTTTTGCCAGCGCGTCTTTGACTGTCGTTTGAGCGAAGGCCGGAATGGCCAACGCCAGAATCGCGAGCAGGGTTGCCTTCATACTGCACCTCGTAGGACTTACTGATTCTAATCCCTGCACATCTTCAATGCCGGGCGGATTGGGTCGTTTTTCCGGCGGACACCGTGGAACCTCGCCGGCAGATCCTTCAGTACAATTGCCGCCAGATCTCATCGGCTTGCCGGATCGCTGAAACCAGGTCGGTTTGAAACAAGCTCAACACCTCGCGGCTGACTGTGAGATAGAGCTTGCCCTTGTGAATGAGCCACGCTTGCGGGTCGCCGGTCATCGTCTTGCCTTTGGCCAAGGCGTACGCGCAGTGGCCTCCATACTGCGGCAGGTAGGCATCGGGGTTGGCCGCAAACTGATCGCGGTGTAGGACCGACACGAAACGGTACTCGGCGCCCGCGTGTTTGAGCGAGATGAGAGGACTTCCCTGCTCCGGCCTTTTCGCGCTGAAGTACGAAACGACATCGTAGCCGCCGACAGCGACGCCGGCCGCGTTCTTGCATATTCCCCCTCCATGGACGGGCTTGCTTTGGCCCCAAGCCGCCAAGCCCCCGGTCGAGAGCAGAAGCAGAACGGCCAATGCCATCCGGGAATAGTGGGGTCTCATGTCTTATTCCTATTCGGTCAGCCCTGCCGCCGGGTTACGCCGTGTGCGCAATACAGTTTACGATGCCTGCGGGCCGGGCACCGGCGAAGCCGGAAAGACACCATCCATTAGCTTGTCCGGCGAATGGCAACGAGGGTCATGTCGTCGTGCTGCGGCGCGCCGGCCGCGAACGCATTCACAGCATCCACGATGCGAGCGCACAGTGCGGCCGCGTCATTAGGCGCGTCGGCGGGCGCGCTCAGTGCAGCGATCAGACGTTCTTCCGAGAACTGCGCCTCCGTCCGGTCCATCGCCTCGGTAATGCCATCGGAATAAAGCAGCACGAGATCGCCCGGCGCGAGCACAACGGTCTCCGCCCCCAATCGCGGATCGAACGCGCCTGCGCCCGCCATGCCGAATGCGAGTCCGGCGGGCTTCAGGAACGAGATCTCGCCTCCGGCCCGCACGAGGAGCGGAGGATTGTGACCGGCGCGCACCAGTTCCATCTCGCCCGTCCCGGGGCGCAAGGCGGCCAGAACCGCAGTCACAAAAACGCGGCGTTCCCGTCTCCTGTGCGCGCCGGCTGAATAGACCTGGCGATTGCAGAGCGCAGCGATGTTGCGCACATCGCTCGTCTCCTCGCAGACTGCAGCCAGGATTCCCTTGCAGAGCGTCATGTAGAGCGCAGCCGGCATGCCTTTTCCCGAAACATCGGCGATCGAGAAAAGCGTTCGCCCGTCGGGTAGCGAGTGGAAGTCGTACAGGTCTCCACTCACATCCGTGGCAGGCACGCAGAGCGCCGCAACGTCATAGCCTGGCAGGGCTGGAGGGACGGCTGGCAGGAGCCGGCGCTGGGCCTCACGGGCGTCGGTGAACTCGGCCTTCAGCCGCTCTCTGCGAGTCGATGGCACTTCCGACTCATCGACCGGCAGCCAGATGTCGGAGATGGGCTCCGGATCGCGCAGCCCGAGCACCAGCGCGATGAGGACCACGACGGCCAGTCCCCCAAGGGCAGCAGGATTGCTGGCGCCGGAGGCCGCAAGCCACAGCCTGGAGGCTGGTAGGGCCACAAACAGCGCCAGGGCGCCTGCCTGCCAGTAAGCCAGCACGGAGAGCGCTCCACCGGCCAGAGCAGCCCACGCGAGCAGCGGTGGAGAGACTTCGGAACGCGCCTGCGACATCGCCATCAGCACTGCGGGAACAAGCAGCATGAGCGCCCGCAGCCAGGCACGACGGAAACGCAGCGCCCAGGTCAGCGCGAAAAGTGGAACGGCGAGCACCTCCGGATCTCCGAGAGAGCCGAACGCGTCGGCCGCCGGGCTCGCCGACAGACCGCCGAGCCCCAGCGCCCGCCAGAACGGTTCGGGCGCGCCGAGCCACTCCGGGGCAACGCGGCAAACCGCCAGCATCGCGCCTATTCCCAAACCGGCAGCGACGGCGCGCAGCACGTTGCCATCGGCGAGCCTGCCGGCCAGCGCCATGCGCAATGGAGCCCAGGAGGCGGTCGCAAACCGCTGCGCCCGCCCCTCGGCGGCGGCGAGTATCCAAGCGCTCCAGGCAAGTAGGAAGGCCGCCTTGATCAGCAGACCAACGACACTGCCATCGCTGACGCTCGCGGCGAAATCGTCGTGGGCCTGCCCCCAGGTCCAGGAACCGGCCGAGGCCAGGATCAGCAAGCCGAATGCGGTGAACAGAAAGCGCCGGTCCAGGCTGCCACGCCGCCGGGAGTAGAAGCCGGAAAGCGTAGCGCCCACGGCGACGATCAAAAACACGGCAAAGCCCACGCCACGCAGGTCGGTGGTGGTGAAACGCCAGCGGAACGTGCTGAAAAACGAGACGTCCATCACGTCCGGATCGAGTTCGGCCTTCACCAATAGCCCGTGCTTGAGACCGATATGAATGCGCCAGTTCAGAGCGCTGTTGGACGGGTCGTGGGCCTCCAATTCGTAGGTCCCGTCGGCTTTGACAGGATCGGCGTTCATGCGGTGAAACAGGGGAGCCGCGCCACCGGCCAGGCTCTCAGTGGCACGCGCCAGGAGTGAAGAGGGGTCGATGGGCACCGGTGCGGTGTAGAGCCTGGACAGGGCACTCTCCGGCAAGTCGGAATCGGTGTTGTCATCCCCCGACCCCTCCAGGTTCCAATCCAGCAGGCGCCCGTCCTGGGTGAGATGCAGATGGGCTCGCACATGTCCACCCGCCGCGCGCTCGGCAGCGATCAAATAGACCTCGACGGCCACCGAGGGCCGAAGCAAGGGCGACCTGCTGGTGTTTGAGTTTGCATCAACCAGCCGGGTTTCCGGCCGGCGGTCGCGAGTGAGCCGCACGACTGTGGACCAACCGTTCGTATCCAGGCCGAAGCCGCGCGCAATGGTCCGAGCGCGCTCTATCATCGCTCCCCGCGAGAACCTCTGGTCCAACAGCACGGCATCGCGCTGGGCGACGGCCTGCCAGAGCCAGGCGCCCGCGATGAGGCCGGCCAGGGAGAACACGATGAGCGCCGCGCGAGACGGCTGCACGCGCGCGGCCGTCATGCGACGGCCTCCCTGCTCTCGGATGGAGGCAGCGTCACACGCACTGCGACAAGAGTCAGATCGTCCTCCATTCGCCGACGAGCCCGCCGGGAAAGCTCACCGAAAACGGCATCGACAATCCCGGCCGCGCTCATGCGCACCGACTTCCGCTCAAACCGGCTGCGGCGCATCATCCGTACCAGCGAACTCCTCCGCCCGACCCCATCGCTGTAGAGCAGGATCAGGCTGCCAGGCTCCAAAGTGGCGGCGCCCTCGAAGATGCGTAATCCCTGCACCTCCCGCGCAGCTTCGGCGCACGGAAGCGCCGGCGAGTCCGGGCTTCGACGGAGCAGCAACGCCGGCCACTCGCCGGTCCGGGCGTAGCGCAGCACCAACGCGATGGGATCGATGATGGCCAGGCACAGCCCTCCCGTGCTGCCTTCCACCAGATGCCCGGTCGCGGTATGCAGCGCGGCGAGCATCTCGCCCGGGGAACAGCCGCTGTCCACCTTTTGCATCAGATAGCCTTTCACCAGCGCGATCGAAAGCGCGCGCGCGAGGCGCTGCCCGCCTCCTTCGGCCACTAACACGGCAAGCCGTCCCCCCGAGAGCGGAAACGCGTCATAGAAATCGCCGGCCACGACACGAGCTGGCAGACAAGCCGCGGAGGCGTCCAGCCCCGCTACTTCAGGAAATGAAGCAGGCAAGAGACAGCGTTGAGCCACGCGCGTTGCGTCAATTTCCCGCTCCAGCCGCAGACGCTCGGCCAGGTGTGAGGCGTAAAGCGGACGAACCTCTTCATCCAGCATCACTACACCCCGGCTGGCGGCGAACCAGGCGCCAATGGCAACGGCAATACCGGCGCCCAACAGTATCACCTCATCGAGCGATCCCGGCGCGGCGGCCATCACGGTTCCGGCGGCCAATCCGATTTGTAGCGCGCCGATCGCTGCCAGACCGGCGAGCAGGTCTGAGGCCAGGAAGAACGCCGCGAACAGAACGGCAGCGCTGGCGATGCCCCACAGCGTCCGCCCCGGAAAGGCGAGACTCGTTGGCGCGGCCAGAGCAAATCCGCTCATCGTCGCGAGAAAGACCAGGGCCAGGTGCAGCCGGGGCGCCTGCCGCGGCCAGCGGCGAAACCAGCGCCGCGTGACCCGCTGGAACATGGCCAGCGGCACGAGGAATCCAAACAAACCGCTGAGAATCGCGCTGAAGGGCGCCTTCAATAGCGCCGTCAGCCAAGGCACGCGCGCGAATGCAAACTCGACTTCAGCGAGGTCCACCGGCCCCTGCCGGCGCAAGAGCGAGGCGGCCTGAGTACTGAGAAGCAACCACCCGCCGAGCGCCATGCCGAGCAGGATGGACGCCCCCGCATTCTGCGTGAAAAACCGCCCGGTGAGAAGCGCGTCGAGCGACGTCATCGTGCCAGGATGGAGTTCGCGTACTTCGCTCTCGGCGGCGGCGTACGCCATGCCGAACAGAAGCGCCACCACGCATAGTGCCAGCGAGCCAAAGACAATCTGGAGCGGGAGCGGCAAGTGATCGCCGGAGATGCCGAAGCCCGAAGCCCGGTCAGAGAAACTGAGAACGATGAAAACCGTGAGGACGGCGCCAGCCAGCAGAATGCGCCCTTGGGGCGCCTCGCGCTGCAGCGAGCGTTTGATGTAGCGCACTGCGATCCAGGGAATGGCGATGAAGAAATAGAATACGGCGAGCGCGCCGTAAATACCGGATGCCGGATCCTTCGTGACGTGAACGCCCTGGGCAGGCGGCTGTTCGCTCAGATCCGGACTCACCCGCTCGCCAGCCACGTGGCCGCAGACGATGTCCGCCTCGAACCGGAGCGGAACCTCCGGCATTTCGGGGACTTGCACACGCCAGCTATATTGAATTCTCGTGGCCTGACCAGAGACGTTGATCTCACTCCGCGACGCCGTTTCGCCGTGAAACTGCGGCCAGGGGGCAAACCGCCTGAGGAAAATCTCCCGCGCCAGTTGCTCTTCCCCAAGACCCGCGGATCTGCAATCCCCGCCGCTTTGCACTTCCGTGCGGAAGCCCGTCACCTCGCCACGCAGATTCAAGTCGTAGCTGATCTTCTCGCCGGTCTTGTGGTTTTCAAATCCAGCCGACAGTGAGCGCGGGGGTGCGTTTTCGTAGAGCCAGTGCTGGAAAGCCGGAGGCTTGTCGTGCATCGCCGCATCGAGTGCCGGGTTGGCGTGCAATTCTATGGATTCCTGCCAACCGGAGACGTCCAGGCCTTGCCGCCGCGCCTCCAGCGAGGCTTTATGCAGCGCACCCGCCCGGTTGAGAGCCGCCTCCGGCCAGGTGTGGGTAGTGATGCGATACCGCAGGCCCAGCCCTCCAACCCAAGCCAGAGGGGCCAGCAGCAGCACCCAGGTCCAGATGTGCAGCGCACGCGGAGGCAACCGCATCCGCCCCAAAGCAACCACCGCCCAAGCTTTTGCGTCCATGGTCGTACCGAGTGACCAGCATCTCAGATTGCGAGGCGCTAGGAAAGATGGCAACGGGGTCTGGATACTACCGGAGTCCAGACGAGTCCCGGGCCCTGGCCTGCGCCGCCTTAACCCGGAGCTTTCATGCCATCCGGATCCAAGTGCTGCGGGCTGTTCGATGGTTGCGTAGCATCCCGGTCAGACGCAAATCTCCTGGCCCGCTGCGGAGGCCCACCCCAGCCATTCATCAAGACGCCCGGACTGTGTCCGCGAACAGTCAGACCAGGCAGGTCCGGCGCCGACGGGATGCCCGCACCGGAAGACGCAATTCCTGCGAACGAGCATCGCCCGGCTCAGGCGAGCGCAGTGCGGCCTAAGTGAACGAAAAACTGGAGAGCAGCAGATTCAACCGGAGTGCAAACGGGACGCACGAACGCGTCATGGCCATTCCGCTTATGCGGTCGAGGCAGTTCCGGACCAAAAGTCAGGAAGGCTTTTCCGTGGACTGCTTCTTGTCAGCGGCTGTTTCTTCCGGCCCAGTCTTGATGGCGTCCTTGAAGTTCTTAATTCCCTGAGCGAGGCCTTTGCCAAGTTCGGGCAGCTTCGAAGGGCCGAACACCAACAGGGCGACGGCAAGGATGATCAGCAGGTGCTGAGGACGGAGAAGATCTTCAAACATACTTACCTTCTATCACAGATGCGGCACCAGCCGGGACTCCGTTACCTGAAAGACGTCCCGGATGGGAGTCTGTTCCACGTCATTATCCTATCGCAGGATAGGATTCAAGCGCCAGCCAGCGCTGCTCTGATCTGAGCCACATGTCCGGCGTAGACCAACTCGGGCTGCGCATAGCCTTTCAACTCGGTCAAAGTCGGCCTGAAAACGGGTCGCAATCTGGGCACGGCGTCCAGAAAACCGTACACATCCTGCCCGGCAAGTATGGGGCACCCCACCAGTTTAGACGCGGACTCCAGGCGAAAGGCCTTGTTCACGCATTCGCCCATGGCCGTGTGATCGGCCAGATTGGCGCTGCCCATGTTTCCGAGTGCGGCGACGCCGCAATTGATGCCGGCTCCGAATCGAACAGGTGCGGGAAGAGAGAACTCCCCTTGCAGTCCTTCGACAATCTGGGCGATACCGCAAAACGCGTCAAACACGGATACCAGATCGGCGGAGGAAGGCCGCGCGCCCTCGTGAACCCAAATGGCCATCACGGCGTCGCCGATGTACTTCTGCGCATAGCTGCCGCTGGCGGACAGCAGTTGGCCGGCGGCGCGAAACACGGAGCCCATCATCTGCGAGGTCTTCGACTCGCCCAATTGGCGCGCGAGTGACGTGTAATCGCGGATGTCCAGGACAAGCACGCTGATGAGCCGCACGTCCAGCAGAGCGGTGGTCTTCTCTTCCTGCGTGTCCTCTTCCAGCGGCGGTTGAACCAGATCCTCCTCCTGGATAAAAACGAGTTCGTATCCGCCCAGCCGGATGATGTCTCCGCTTCTCAAGACCGTCGGGTTCGCGACCAGGCGGCCGTTCAGCACGGACCCGTTCCGGCTACCCAGATCGCTCAGATAGTACTCGCCGGTGTCCATGCGCTGCACCAGGGCATGATTGCGCGAGACGCGGCCGTCTCCGGTCAGGACCACGTTGCTCTGTTCGCTGCGCCCGATGCGGCAAACCGAGACGCCTTCCAGCGGGAACTCCCGTATTCGTCCCTGATCGGCGAGTTGAAGCAATACCCGGCGCATGATCCCCGTCCCGTTTGACATGGGTCCGTCCAGACCTGAACCCCGTCCCGGGACCGAAGGCTGCTGCGCCCAACCCGAGTTGGCAAAGGCCTGGAGGAAGGGGGCAATGGACGCCCCGTCCCTCAAATCAGGCTAGCACTCAGACACCGGTCCCAACCTGGGAATGCAGTCTCACCGACGGGTGGAATCGAAATGCGAGTTCACTGGGTCTCGCGCGGGCCTGGGTCCTTCCCGCAAGGCCGGGCGGGAGTCTTTCGCCGGTTGCTAAACTGCCCGCATGGGTTCAACCCGCGTGGCTGTGGTGCAAGCCGGTTCGGCGCCTTTCGATTGGATCGCCTGCGTGGAAAAGGCCTAGCGCCTGATCGGTGAAGCAGCCGGAACCGGCGCCCGCCTGGCGCTCTTCCCCGAGGCGTTCATCGGCGGATATCCGAAAGGGGCGGACTTCGGCGCGCGCGTCCTGTGGCGAGCCCTGTCGCTGGAGAAGACGAAATGATCGGTCAAGACCTGTAACACGGCGGGGGCTGGAACCACGACGCTGCCGGTACCATTAACCTCTACACTGCGCGACTGATCGGGCGGAATCGGCCGATGCGGATATTGAGATGACCGGGTGCAAAGCATTTCCGGCCATTCTACGACTACGGGACCGTAGCTACAGAAAACCGATTGAGTCAGTGCAGTGGAAGGCCCTTAGGGCTTTGCGGACGGCGGCTGCCAGAGCTCGATCTTATTCCCATCCGAGTCATAGATCCAGGCAAAGCTACCGTAGGATTCATCCGTTTGTTTGGGGTCAATCTTTACTCCCTCTTGTCTTAAGCGGTCGAGCAACGCATCCAGATCGTCCACGATGTAATTGATCATGAACGGTGCGGGGCTGGGATCGAGATACTTAGTGGAGGCGGGAAAAATAGTCCAAACGGTAACGTGTTCCTTTTGCGGGTCGTCGTGTTCGCGCCACGGGAGCATCGCGCCGTGGCCTTTGTCAGCGAGCCCAAGATGCTTCGCATACCATTCGCGCATCTGATCACGATTCGCGGATTTGAAGAAGACACCGCCGATTCCAAGGATGCGCCCGCGCTGCTCCATTTTGGCAGGCGGCTTCGACTTTTCAGGTTGCGGGGATTGCACGTCTTGTCCTCCTTTTGCGCAAGTCGAGATGAGCAACAGCGAGCCGAGCGCAATTGTGCTCCAGGGTATTCCTTGCATGTGCGATTGTACACAAGTTTCGATTCAAATGGAGAAAAAAACGGCTCGCTCAAGGTTCGCTGCAATTCACCCTTTCTAGATCGCGCATGAGGTCTCGAACTGGCTTGACATCGCCCGTAGAGAACCAGGCTTGCGGGATCGCAAAGTATCCCAGATTGCGTGTTCATCGGCACGAGGCGTGGATGACTCCTGCAAAACGCCGTAGGCATCCGCAAAATAGTGCCATCCTCGTCGCCCTACTAGCCGTCGCGTAAAGGACCGCTTGCGGGGGCGGCGACGCCGCGCGAACGCGAACGTCAAATGGCGCCGAAGAAAGCCCGTCATTTTTCTCTGAAGATCACGCGATGGCGCGGCTGATCTGGGGCTCCGGCGACGGCTCCACGTTGCCCGCGATCGAGACCGGTTTCGGCCGCACGGGCGCGGTCATCTGCCGGGAAAACTACATGCCGTTGCTGCGGGCCGCAATGTATGCGAAAGGCGTGCAATTGTACTGCGCGCCGACCGTGGACGACAGGGAGACGTGGCTTCCCACGCTGCGGCATATCGCATTGGAAGGACGCTGCTATGTGCTTTCCGCCTGCCAGTTCGTACGCAGCTCGACCGAGGCCGGAAACATCAACGGCGGAAGCGCCATCGTCGGTCCAATGGGAGAAGTGCTCGCCGGGCCACTGAGCGGCGGCGAGGGCATCCTGTCCGCCTCAATCGACCTCGACGTCGTGGGGCACTATGCCCGGCCGGATGTGTTCCATCTGGATGTGAACGAGTCCGTGCTGAAGTCCGTGCAATTGGGGGGGAGAAGCGGAACGGCCCGAAGCGTGAGCCCTGGGTGAGATCTGGCTAGCCGCGGCGCGCGCTTCCTCCGCCGGCGTGCGTCTACCAGAATGCCGTCGCCAGCACACGTGGCGGCCCGGAGTTCTCCTGAATCACTTCCGTTCCAATGACGATCTGCATGTTGCGGTCCTGCCAACCGGCGGGAGCGCGCTCCGACATCGCTTGGAGATAAGTGGGGTCGGTCAGGAACTTGCCCGCCGCAATCGTGCCATAACCAAATAGGCCCGCGACGGTAATCGTAATTCGTCCTGTCCTCGGATTCGCCACTCGCGAAATCACGGCAAAATCTTCCTTCAGCAACAAGTGACCCTGGCTGTCCGTCCGGGTCAAATCAATGCTCCAATTGCGCGATCCAGGGCGGTCGCGATCAGCAATATACTGCAACGAACCGTCTCGTTGGAATGTGAACCTCATCTTCTCCATGAGCCTGAGCGTCCAGGCATCGTTGTATGCGCCGATGAGAACGGCCGGAGCCTGTTGAAAATCGTCGAAGGTGGCGCGATCTTCGCCGAGCAATTGTAGCGAAGCGCCTTTCGCTTGGATCAGCCCGGCTAGCCGTGCGAGCGTCTCGGCATCCCACAAGGCTACCAGGAGCCCTCCGCCAATTCGATTTGCCGGATCCGCGCTAATGCGCAGTCCAGTCCCGCCAACGCACAGGATTACGTTGCCGGCGGGAGAAACGACCGGGCGCCAGAACTGGTCCAGCGCGCTTGGCCTGTGCCAAGGACGAAGCAGCCCAATCAGGGCCAGCACGAGCAATCCGGCGGCGGTGAAAACGACTAATCGGGGAGAATAACGCCAACGTCGATCTGCCGCCCGGTCAGGAGCCGGCAGCGCGAAACTCGCCATCGGAGCCGCCGGAGCGCTGAATTCAGGCAGGTAGGAGCCCAGTGGCAACTCAATCCGGATTTCGCTCTTGCGACCCGGTTCCTGGTAATACTGAGCCAGGCGCTTGCGAACCTCACCGGCCGAGATCCGAACCACGGGGTCCACGCTGGGGTCGTAGGACGGTTCCCGGGCAAAGACGTCAACGGCGATGCTGCGCTCCTTCAGCTCAGCAGAGGCTCCGTCGAGAGTACGCTCGACCACAAACCGGAGTAGCGCCGGGTAGCGCTTGCTGTTGCGGAAGTGCGAACTCGCCAGGATGCGCTCCAGTTGTTCGCGAACCGCAGCCGGCTCGACCATACTGCCGGGGACGAGGGCCTCGCCACTTTCACCAAGTGGTCCAAACGGCATGTGCGTGTCGGCTTTGTCCTTCATGCGAACCTCGGCTGTTCTCCGGATGGGCGCCGGCATCTCCAACTATCGAGCCCAGTGCCAGAATCGAGCTGGCGGCCAGGTATGATACCTACCCGCCGCCACCTTGTCCAAAGCACATCATCTTTTTCATTCTACTGCGCTTATCGATTGCTTTCGGAGCCGCTACCGTAACAGACCTGTTTGAGACGCGTGGCGATAGGTTGCAATGGATTTGTGATGAGTGACGTTATGGGCCGCGTTCTCCAGGCCGGTGCAAATGTGCCGGACCGGATGAACCACGGTCAGAGCAGGCAGGAAACGTGGCTTGCCTGTGACATGGACCAACGAAGAGGCGTGATCGGCGCTTACGAGGTTTCCAGAGTACGCCGGGCATTGTCCTTACATGCCATACGCAATGCGCAAGTTGCATTGTGCGGGGGAGAGAGAAACGTCCGGCCAACCTGGAAAGTTTTTACAAGTGGCATCGGGAGCCCCAAGTTGGGCGGGCTTGCAGCCTTAACGTGCCAATTCCAATACCGAATTTAGAGGTAAAAAAATGCTCAAACTGAAAAACAGTATTGTGTTCTTCGCTGCCGTTCTGGCGCTGCTTTTTGTTGGCGTCGCCAGCGCCAATGGCGGTGGGAAGGACAAGGCCAAGAACTACGAAATCTCCGTTCGAAGCGCCACAAAGGTGGGCAGCGTGGTCCTCAAGCCGGGCGATTACCGGATCAAAGTCGAGGGCTCAAACGCGATTTTCTCAAAAGAAGACAGCAGCACGACCTTCACCACACCTGGCAAGCTCGAGACAGTCAGCAGTCATTTTGACAAGACGATTCTCCATCAGGTCCAGGATGGCGACCAGGCACGCATCACTTCCATCGAGCTCAAAGGGACCCAAAGCCTGCTGAAGTTCGACTGATCGCTTCTCCGCTCGCAATCGTGGCCGGGCCAGGTCGCCGGGCCACGACTTCCCCTCCAAGTCCCGGACGCTTTTCACGATTCCCCGCCGGCTTTCCACCATTGCGAACGCCAACCGATCGTTCTTGCAGAGATGGTTTTGGTGTACCGTCGCAAGTTTACGAATTATTCGTAGAGATTCCGCATGGCACATGCTCAAACTCACTTTCGAGTCGAAGTACCATACAAAGCAAGTTGTTTGGAATCAATGATATGGTAGGACCGGCTGGACTCGAACCAGCGACCCTCTGCTTAGAAGGCAGATGCTCTATCCACCTGAGCTACGGTCCCACATCTTATGTCAGTGGCTTGAAAAATCACTGAGTCGCCACTGCTCGTCCATGCGGTCTGGCGCCTGCACCGCCGCATCCCACGGACGCCTCTATTGTAGCCTCAGGTCCCATCTCGCTGCCATTCGGCTGCCGGTTCGGCTGCGCGTCTTTTACACCGGCTTTTCAAGGATTCTGGTAAGCTCACTCCTTAGAATCAGTATGCTTTCTAGAAAAACTGCTCTTCCGGTGGTTGCGCGTTGGTTTGCCGGCTCATTTTTGCTCGCAACTATTTGCGCTCCACTTCCCGCCCAGACGAAGCTGCTCCGCTTCCCGGACATCCACGATAACCGCGTCGTCTTCACCTATGGAGGCGACCTTTGGCAGGCGTCATCGGCAGGCGGGGCGGCCGTCCGGCTCACGGCCCATCCAGGGCTGGAGTTGTTTGCCAAGTACTCGCCCGATGGGAAGTGGATCGCCTTCACGGGTCAATATGACGGCGACGAGCAGGTTTATGTCATGCCCTCCGGGGGGGGAGAGCCGAAGCAACTGACCTACTTCCCTGCCCGCGGGCCATTGACGCCGCGTTGGGGCTACGACAATCAGGTCTACGGCTGGTCGAACGACGGCAAGTACGTCATTTTTCGTACGATGAGGGACGGCTGGGCACTGGCGATGACGCGGCTCTACCGGGTCTCTGTCGATGGCGGACCCGCCGATCCGCTTCCGATGCCGGTCTCCGGAGCGGGGTCGTTCTCGCCCGGCGGCAACCAGATCGTCTACTCGCCGCAGGCGCGCGATTTCCGGCCCGAGAAGCGCTACAGCGGCGGCACGGCGAACCAGCTCTACATCTTCGATGTCGAGACGCACGCGGCTAAACGCATCTCCGAAGGCGAGCGCTCCAGCCGCGACCCGATGTGGATCGGAAAGCAGATCTACTTCAACTCCGACCGCGACGGCCACTTTAATCTCTACGCTTACGACACGGCCACCGGCAAAACGTCACAGGTGACGAAGAACACGGTGTGGGACGTACGCTGGCCCAGTTCCGACCGCGAGCACCGCATCGTCTACGAGTTGGACGGCGAGCTCAACGTCCTCGACGTGAAGTCGGGCAAGAACACGCCCATCTCCATCCAGGTGCCGGACGACGGCATCAATCGCCGCCCGAACCGCGTCTCGGCGGCGGGACTGATCGAGGACGCCGAGCTCAGCCCCAAGGGCGAGCGCGTGCTGTTCAGCGCGCGCGGCGACATCTTCTCGGCGCCCGTGGAGCACGGTCCGACACGCAACCTGACGCACACCCCCGGAGCGCACGACAAAGCGCCGGCATGGTCGCCTGACGGTTCGAAGGTCGCCTTCATTTCCGACGCCAGCGGAGAAGAGGAGATCTGGATGGTGGCGCAGGACGGCTCCTCCGCGCCGGAACAGATCACCACGGGCGGCAAGGCCTTCCGCTACGACCCGAAGTGGTCGCCCGACGGCAAGCGCATCGCGTTCAGTGACAAAGACGGCAGGCTGTGGTTGGTGACCCTCGCCGACAAGAAGGTTCAGGAAATCGCCCATTCCACCGAGGGCGATATCCGCGACTATGCCTGGTCGCCCGGCAGCAGCTACCTCGCTTTCAGCATCAATGACAAGAATGGCAACGGCTTCTCGGCAGTCTACATTTGGAGCCTGGAAGAAAACAAACTGCGCCAGGTGACGAATGGGCTGTTCAACGAAGACTCGCCGGCCTGGGATCCCAAGGGCGATTACCTGTACTACCGCGCATCGCACGAGTTCCATCCGCTGATCTCGCAGAACGAATTCGATTTCGCAACCAATCGCTCGATGAGCTTTTTCGTCCTGGCCCTGCGCAAGGACGTTAAGAATCCCTTCCCCCTCGAAAGCGACGAGGTCACGATCAAGAAGGACGAGGCGGACAAGAAGGATGACGCGACCAAGAAGGACGAAGCTGGCGCCAAGGACAAGACGGCGGATAAGGATAAGCCTGCCGACAAAGACAAGAAGACCGACGAGCCGGTGAAGGACAAGGCCATCGACTGGGAGGGGCTCGCCTCGCGGGTGGCGCGCGTACCCATCGACGCCGACAATTACTTCGGCCTGGCAGTGAAATCCGATGCGCTCATTTATGCCTCGGGGCCCGCGCCTTACTACGGCCGCAGCGCGGAGACGAAACCGGCGCTGCACATCTTCTCTTTCAAGGACCGGAAGGTCACCAAGCTCCTTGACGATGTCAACGGCTGGGTGCTTTCTCGCGACGGATCGAAAGTACTGGTGAGCCAGGGTGGAGCGTGGAATCTTCTCGACGCTTCTGCCGCGGGCGCGAGCAGCAAGAAGACGATTTCAACCGCCGGGCTGATGCTCGACCGTGTGCCCACGGAAGAGTGGAAGCAGATCTTCAACGAGGTCTGGCGGCGCTACCGCGATTTCTTCTACGCCCCGAACATGCATGGCCAGGATTGGAACGACATCCATGACCGCTACGCCAAGCTGCTGCCCTACGTCGCGCATCGCTCCGATCTGAACTACGTGCTCGGCGAGATGGTCTCGGAACTCACCGTCCAGCACACCTACATCACAGGCGGCGACTTCCAGCTCCCGCAGCGTCCGCACGCCGGTCTGCCAGGAGCGCGCTTCGAGGCCGATGCCGCTTCCGGACGTTACCGCATCGCGAAGATTCTCCAAGGGCAGAACGAGGAAGAGATCTACCGTTCGCCGCTCACCGAGGTGGGCGTGGACGCCAAAGCCGGGGACTACGTGCTCGCCATCAACGGCGAGGACGTGACCACCAAGGAAGACATCTACAAGCACTTCAGAAACGCGGGCGATGCCCCGGTGGTCCTCACTCTTAATGCCAAACCGGCGCTGGAAGGCGCTCGCAAAGTCACCTACAAGCCGCTGCACAGCGAGGATGACCTGCTGTATTACAACTGGGTGGAGCAGAACCGCCGCAAGGTGGACGAGCTTTCGCATGGCCGCATTGGCTACATCCATCTGCCGGACATGGGCGAGGCGGGCATCCGGGAATTCATCAAGTGGTATTACCCGCTGCTCCGCAAAGACGCTTTGCTGATCGACGACCGCTCGAATGGCGGCGGCAACATCTCGCGTATGGTGATCGAGCGATTGACGCGCAACCTGCTAGGCCTGGACTATGCGCGTACCGTAGCAACGCCGCGTACATACCCCAACGCGGTTTTCATCGGTCCAAAGGCCGTTCTGCTGGACCAGAACTCGTCTTCCGACGGGGACATTTTCCCCTGGATGTTCCGCACCGCGGGCCTTGGCCCGCTGATCGGCATGCGCTCCTGGGGCGGCGTGGTCGGCATCACCGACCACGGACAACTGATCGACGGCGGCCACGTCAACGTGCCTGAATTCGCCTATGCGACGGCCAAGGGAGAGTTCTCCGTCGAAGGCCACGGCGTCGACCCGGACATCGTCGTCGAAAACGACGCGAAGTCGGTCATCGAAGGCAAGGATCCGCAACTCGAACGCGGCGTGGCGGAGCTGCTGAAAAAGCTCGATCAGAAGACTCCAAAGCTCCCTGAGCACGCGCCTTACCCGGTGAAAGTGAAGTAGGGCTCACAAACCCTTTGCGCCGGACCACAGAGCGCTACCGAAGCGATGAATGAACGGCAGGGAAGGCCCGTGCAGGGCTTCCCCTGCCCGTGAGCGCTTCAGGCAGCCTAGCCGCGGGGTAATGGATCAGTTAATACTTACAGCCGGAAGAGCTCGCGCAAACGCCTGGTTTGCACGCGGCTGACGGGGATCTCGGTGCCCTTCTTGTCGTCCATCCGGAGCTGGTAGCTGGACTTGAACCACGCAATGACTTCCTTGATGTGATTGATGTTCACCAGGAAGCTGCGATGGGTGCGCCAGAAGATGGCCGGATCGAGATTGGCCTGTAGCTCCTCAACCGTCTTGAAGCTGGTCTGGCCCTCGATCGTGGTGGTCACCACGGTGATCAGCCCGTCGTCGATGGTGGCGTAAACCAGGTCTGCCACATCCACGATCAGATTGTGGCCGCCCGACTTGACGATGATCTTGTTGCGCGCAGCTCCGTTCGAAGCCGCAGCTTCCAGAACTCGCGGTTCCGGGTCGAGCATCTGGCGGCAGGCGCGCTCGACCGTGAGCCCAAGGCGCTCGCGATCCACCGGCTTCAGCAGATAGTCCATCACCTCGAGGCGAAACGCCTCCAGCGCGTACTGGTCGTAGGCCGTGCAGAGCACGAAGGAAGGCATCGGCGCCTTGTCGGCTCGAAGTTTATTAATCACTCCAAGGCCGTCGAGTCCGGGCATCTGGACGTCGAGGAACACCAGATCGGGCTCATGCTGCTCGATCGCCTGAACGGCTTGCAGACCGTTGCCGGCGGTGGCGACGACTTCGATTTCCGGGAACTCGCGCAGCAGAAAAACCAGCTCATCGAGGGCCGGCGCTTCGTCGTCGGCTACCACAGTCGGAATGGTGGGTGTCGCACGTACCTGCATCCAATTGATAGGATACCAGTTGGAGTTACGTGTTCCCGGCCCACGTCAGACCGGCGAGGAGTATTTGTTTTGCCATCTCAATCCCCTATAAAAATCTCTCCGGCTGAAGGTAAACTAGGCGTTCTTATCCCTGGAATCGGCGCCGTTTCAACGACTTTCATCGCTGGCGTCGAGGCCGTCAAGCGCGGTCTGGCCCTGCCGATCGGCTCGCTGACCCAACTCGCGACCATCCGCCTGGGAAAACGAACCGATGGCCGCAGTCCATACATCAAGGACTTTGTTCCGCTCGCGAAGCTCGAAGACCTGGTCTTCGGCGGGTGGGACATCTACGAGGACACGGCTTATGAGGCGGCCGTGAACGCTAAGGTGCTGAAGTCCGACCTTCTGGAGCAGGTGAAAGAACCTCTTCAGGCCATCAAGCCGATGAAGGCCGTCTTCGACCACGAGTACATCCGCAACATCGACGGGCCCAACAAGCACACGACCGGCACCAAGATGGACAAGGCGCAGGCGTTGATCGCCGACATCGCCAAGTTCAAAGCGGACAACGGCTGTTCGCGCCTGATCATGATCTGGTGCGGCTCCACCGAGGTGTTCCACCGGCCGTCCGCAGTGCACGAAACTCTTGAGGCGTTTGAAGCAGGCTTGCGCAACGACGATCCCGAGATCGCGCCGAGCCAGATTTACGCTTACGCGGCCCTAAAGTCCGGCGTTCCCTACATCAACGGCGCACCGAACCTGACCACCGACACGCCGGTTCTGCGCGACCTGGCGTACAACAACAACCTGCCGATCTGCGGCAAGGACTTCAAGACTGGGCAAACGTTCATGAAGACGTTGATCGCCCCCGGCTTGAAAGCGCGCATGCTCGGCATCAGCGGCTGGTTCTCGACCAACATTCTGGGCAACCGCGACGGCGAAGTGCTGGAAGATCCAGGCAGTTTCAAGAGCAAGGAAGAGACCAAGCTCTCGGTGCTCGATCACATCCTCCAGCCGAAGCTCTACCCCGATCTGTACTCGAAGCTGTACCACGCGGTGCGCATCAACTACTATCCGCCGCGCGGGGATGACAAGGAAGGCTGGGACAACATCGACATCTTCGGCTGGCTCGGCTATCCGATGCAGATCAAGATCGACTTCCTGTGCCGCGACTCGATCCTGGCCGCGCCGCTGGCGCTCGACCTGGTTCTGTTCATGGATCTGGCGCAACGCGCCGGCATGAAGGGCATTCAGGAGTGGCTGAGCTTCTACTTTAAGGGCCCCATGACGGCGCCTGGGCTCTACCCCGAGCACGACATTTTCATCCAACTGATGAAACTGAAGAACACGCTGCGTTGGATGCAGGGCGAAGACCTGATCACGCACCTTGGATTGGAGTATTACGACTGATCCGTGGCAGCGCCTTGCCAGCTTACCGGACGGGGACGCGCGGTCAGTAACCAGGGAGGACGAAAGCAAGAGGATGCGAATCCTCGTCATCGGCGGGACAACTTTCATTGGACGCCACCTCGTGGCTCAGCTCGCCAAGCTGAGCCACGAGGTGACGATCCTGCACCGGAAGGCCGAGCACGAATTCGGCAGGAAGGTGGAGAATCTGCAGGCCGACCGCAACGACCTCGAGCAGTTGAGGCGGGCGCTGGCCGGAAAGAAGTTCGACGCGGTTTTCGATAATGCCTACGACTGGGAGCGCGGCACACCGGCTTCGGCCGTGGAAGAGATGGGCAAGCTGGTCTGCGACCAGGTTTCACGCTACGTCTTCATGTCCAGCGTCTCCGCCTACGGCGACGGTCTGAATCATCACGAGGGCGACGCCCTCGCCGCCGACGATTGGCCGGACCGCTATGCGCGCCAAAAAGCCCAGAGTGAAAGGGCGTTGTTCAAGCTGCACCAACGCTACGGCCTCCAGGCCGTGACGCTGCGCCCGCCGTTCATCTACGGGCCGGGGAATCCGTTCTATCGTGAGCAATTCTTCTGGGACCGTTTGCGCGACAAACGAGTTCTGGTTCTGCCCGGAGACGGACGCCGGCTGATGCAGTTTTTGTATGTGAAGGACCTGGTAGCGGCCATGGTGAAGGCGCTGGACACCCCGGCCGCGGTGGGACACGCTTTCAACATCGCAAACCCGCGCGCCCTGACGCAGGCCGAGGTGATCGACGCTTTCGCCAGCGCCGCGGGCAGAGAGACGAAAGTCGTCCGCATCCCGCGCGAACGAATTCTGCGCACGGGCGGGCATCCCATGGGGCCGCATCTTTATTTCGGAATGTACTTCGATCTGCCGCCCATCACGCTGCTGGTCAACAAGGCGCAGCGGGTCCTGGCGTTCAAGCCTTGCAGTTTCGACGAGGGGTTGAAGGAAACCTATAAGTGGTATCTGAGGCACCACGCCAAGCAGGATATCGACTACAGCTTTGAGAACCAGTTGCTCGGATTGAACCAAATGGCGAGTTGAGGCGTCGGTCCGCTTCGGCGGCCTGGACGAAATCCTGGCCAGCGGCTTTCGCGTCCGCCGCGAATTGGTGCCAGCGGGGGTGGGAGTGCTCGGCCCAATGTACGAGAAGCGCACTTTCGAGGAGTTGGGCAAAAGAAAGAACCCAGTGGACCGCCGAGTCCGTGATGTGTTGCGCAAAGGATCCTTAAGGCAACGTCGAATTAATCAGGATTTGCCCGTGCCGCTATGCCTTATCGAATGCGAGGGAAGACGACAGCTCTCGGTAGGCGTCAGTTTGCTGCTGAAGCGTTTTAGCCACCTTCTCTGCGGTGTCCACGGCGTCGGCGCCTGCGATGAAGCGGAGGGGCGGCTTTTCCTGACGCGAGATCGTGACTAACGCCTGCGCAAGTTTGGCAGGATCGCCGGACTGCTGGCCGTTGTAACCCTTCCAGAATTCTATTTGCTGCGCCCTGCGCTCGTTATAATCCTCAATGGTCCGTTCTGCGAAATTCGTTGACTCTTCCGTCAGAAGCTCGGTGCGGAAGAAGCCTGGATTGACGGTGATGGTATTGATGCCGAACGGTTCGACTTCGGCGTGCAGCGACTGCATCCAGCCCTCAAGACCAAACTTAGACGCGGCGTAGGCGGTGCCGAACTCAAAACCGATGAGACCCGCAGTTGATGAGATCGTGATTATCAGACCGGAACGCTGCTTGCGCATAACGGGCAGGACAGCGCGGGTTACGTTCATCGGACCGACCAGGCTAGTGGACAACTGCCGCTCCATCTGCTCCGCCGTCAGCTCTTCAAAGAAACCCGCATAGAAGTTCGCTGCATTGTTGACCAGCACATCCAATCGGCCAAATTTCTCAACGGCCGCTTTTACCGCAACTTCAGCGTCGGCTGCCTTAGTAATGTCCAGTTTAACGACCAACAGATCTGCGGAGCTTCCGAGGGCCTTGGCCACCTTGTCAGTGTTGCGACCGGTAGCGACGACCTTGTTCCCGGCAGCCAAAGCGGCCTTAGCGATATCCACGCCCATGCCACGCCCGGCCCCAGTGATGAACCAAACTTTGCTCATGTTTTAGTCTCCTGCATCATGATCGCCCCTTGCCCCTCAGATGAGAAGTCCTCCATAGAGGACAACGGCTGTGAAACCGCCTTCTCGGAAATTGACCCCGCACCAAAATGCGAAGCCGTAAAAATCTTACAGTTTCCGATTTCTACCGCCTCGGCAATCAAGGCTAGGGCAGTTTCACATTTTCTATTTACCGAGACCCTATCGAGCGTAGCCCCCTCCAGCACCGAACCGCGAACGACAGAGAGCGGCCAGTCCGCGGAAACTGATTGAGACGGAAGACAAAGTCGATGTGCGCTCCTGCAGAGCAGTGCCTAGTCGTGGCTTGGCCGCTCTCTGTCGTTCGCGGTTCGGTGCTGGGGGGCCTCGGGGTCGAAACTGGCCGCTCGTGCGAGGTGCTGCATCGGACTACGCCATCCAGAAGCAGGCTAACCCGAGCACGGTGACAACCTGCGCGAATTTCTTAATTTCCGTGGTTACAGCAAGTTAGCCAAACCGCGGGCGCGCCGGCGCCGGAGGGACTTGGCACCCATTCGTATAGTGGCGATGAGGGGCGCGAAATATAACGGTGAATATTCTTGTCACCGCAATCTATTGATTATAAACGCTTTATTTTGGCAATAATATACTTGACAGACCAGACGAACGGGTGCATACTCGAACCATGGAAGACGATCTGATCCGCACCCAGCCCGTTCCACTTACCCTCCAGGATGCCGTTAAGTTCTTCGCGGTCTACGACAACTGCTTGAACTTCATGGTTCAACTGCGCTGGCCTGACGGCAAGGTGAAATGCCCGCAGTGCGGCTCTGATCGCGTCGTGTGGCTCGCAAACGCTCGCCTGTTCAAGTGCTACGAGAAGCATGATCGCCCCAAGTTCTCGCTGAAGACTGGGACCGTTTTCGAGGATTCTCCGCTTGGCTTAGACAAGTGGCTCGCTGCCGTTTGGCTCATCGTGAACTGCAAGAACGGAATCAGCAGTTACGAGATTCACCGCGATCTCGGAGTGACCCAGAAGACCGCATGGTTTATGCTCCATCGTATCCGCCTCGCCATGCAAGATCCCGATGACGGCGGGAAGCTCTCCGGCGTAGTCGAGGTAGACGAGACCTTCATCGGCGGCAAGGCGCGGAATATGCACAATAGCAGGCGGCGAAAGTTGGGGGCTTTGGCTGGCGGAGCGGGCAAGGCGATTGTGCTTGGAGCATTAGAGCGTAAGGGCAAGGTCCGCGCCGCCGTGGCTTCTGATCGTAAGAATAAGAGCATTCAGCCGTTCGTAAAGGGCAACGTCTCCAAGGGCGCAAAAATCATGAGTGACGAATTCGCGGGCAGTTGGCGCATGGATGACCAATACATTCACAAGATCGTGAACCACCTGGAAACCTACGTCGTGGGGAACGTCCACACCAACGGGATCGAGAACTTCTGGAGCCTGCTGAAGCGAACCCTGCGGGGCAGTTACGTCAGCGTCGAACCGTTCCACCTGTTCCGCTACGTTGACGAGCAGGTGTTCCGCTTCAATACCCGCAAAACCCTGAACGACTTCGGACGGTTCGCTCTGGCTCTCTATCAGATTGTGGGCAAGCGCCTCACCTATGCCAACCTGATCGGGAAGGAGGCGGAAACGCCAGCCTGCTAAGCCACGGCAGGGCCGGGGAAAGAAGGCTTTTTAGGTTTCGGGCCGCGCTTCGTGGCGGTTGCGGCCTGTTTTTTGTACTCGGCTTCACGCCGCTGCATTTCAGCGCGAGGAACCGCGATCAGGTTCTTCACGGCGCCGCGAAACCGTTCAAACGCTTGCGGGCCTTCGTCACACGTCGCGGGCTTCATGGCTTTATGATGCCACCAATCGCCGATAGAGGACCTAGCGGAAGCGGCAAAGATCTTGCTTTTTCTTGAACGGCTTTAGTTTCAAGTACAAGCATCCGAATTGCGCTTCCGGCAACATTTAATAGAGATTCGGCATCGTCCTCGCTCACAATCACATCCGGATGGAGAATTGGGTTCCTATAGGCATCGCGAATGTGATCCAAGAAAGCAACCACGCGCGGTGAGTGATCCGGATGCTTCTGAAGTGCCTTTAGGTAGACTCCCCAGTTGCGCATTCTAGTGGGGATCTTTCTGCTAGTGACGCATTCAAAATAGACAGCCATGACACTCTCCAACGCCCGGAGCATATGGAATACCGATGCGGTGGGGTTATCGAGAACCAAGCATCTTCCAGCTAACCTAATGTCGGTTATTGCGGTCGGTGGAAGGCCCTCGCGAATCGATGGGGAAAACATGATTTCCGCGTGTTCGATTAGGTCAGGAGTCGAATGGGTTCCCTTTTGCGACACAAGATAGATGCTCAAGTTCTGAAGTTCAGCTTCAAGGACGGTTTCAAACTCGCTTGCTCCAGATTGAATACTATAGGCACCTGGGCCAATCTGATTGTCCGAAGAATAGCTTTCTAGCGCTTCATTAATCTTTCTGGGAAGCAGTCTGTCGATGCCCTGAACAATTTTGTTGGCAGATGAAGTACAGACGGGCAATGGCACCTGAGCCAAGACCGCAAGTATCGCTTCGCGGGCGTGCCAGAGCGCAAAGAACACATCTTTCATTTTCGATTCGGCGTCCAGTTGCACAAGGGGATGCACCTTGACCGCTAAGTCGTAGAACTGATGCCCATTGACGCGTTGCACTATTCTGCACCTCAACGGAAGCAGTTGGCCGTACATCGCATTCGACCTTTCCGCCGTAGCCGTGTTGGTGTACACTACGACTAGCGAAAGAATCGAACGCGCCGCGCCGCCAAGCTTGAGGCGTTCCCCTTCCCAACCTGAACCATTCGGACACTCTAATCCTAAACCGGAGAGTGCCCAATGGGAAGCCCAATACATGCCAATCGGTCACGAAGAATTGAAAACTGCGCTTGGGATGTGCCAGTTCTGCGCCGCTTGGGATATAATTCGGTCCATCCGGGGAGGGTTCAACCTGTGACTGTTTGCGTGGCCGCGATAACGGAGAACGGCTCGATCATTGGGGCCTCGGATCGAATGCTAACTGCGGGCGATGTCCAATTCGAGCCGCAACAGAGCAAAATCGTCGCGATCACGAGGTCTATTTTTGCCATGATCGCCGGAGATGCGCAGATCCAATCCGAAGTTCTTCAGCGCATCAACACAGAAGTTAGTGCCCGACTTGGCTCCCATCCGACCCGATGGTTGACGGTTGCCGAAATCGCATACGCCTATAGCGACGCTGCCGGTTCGATCCGTAATGACCGCGCAGAACGCTCAGTCTTACGTCCACTCGGTCTGACTTATAGCAGTTACATATCGCAGCAACTGCAATTGTCGCAACCCTTGGCAAAACAGATCGCCTCCGAACTTATAAATTTTCAGGCCGCCGAAATCTCAGCAATCATCACTGGGGTCGATGAGTCTGGGCCACATCTATTCATAGTTGACTATTCCGATGTGAAGTGCCTAGATCGCGTCGGCTTCGCGGCTATAGGTGCCGGTAATTGGCACGCTCAGTCTCAGTTTATGTTCGAGGGCCATACCCCGCAGACCCCATTCCCAAGGGCGCTTCTGTTGACATATTCAGCCAAGAAGAGAGCAGAGGTCGCGCCAGGTGTCGGTCGAGATACTGACATGTTCTGTGTTTGGGCGCTCGGACAATCGAGCGATATAGGCTCACATGTGATTGACAGGCTAGAACAGATTTATCAGGAAATGCGCGTCAGTGAGAAGGAGGCTTCCCGACATGCCAATGGAAGAGCGTCGCAATTCGTCGAGGAAATTGCTGCCGCCACGGGGGATCAAGAGCAGACGAGCCCAGCCATCGAAGCTCCTGACAGAGCGTTACCCGCTAACGCTCCAGAACTGGACACGGCAATCGAAAATGGCATCGAGCAGCCCCGGACATAGGTCTGGGCCAGAACAGGATGGGGACCTTTCGCGATAGCCCAGTTAGGCCAGATCTCCTCCCCTGTTCTCGCCTCTGGTCAGCCAGATATGTTATTGCCTTTATTTTTCAGGAAATATAACGTGTTATATTTCGCAGCCGCTTCAGGAGGTTTTCGATGGCAATTCAAAAGCGCGAAGAACTGTTGGAGTTGGGGACGTGGATCGGACGCAAGCAGGCGTTCGCCACGATCGCCGGAGGATGTTCGGCCGCCGATGCCGAATGCCTGCGCCAGATGCGGGACCAAAGGACGTATCGCGAGTTGGGCTTGAAGTGGACGGAATTCTGCAAGCAGCGGCTCGGCATGTCACAGCCGGCCGTGGACAAGATCATCCAGCGCCTGGAAGAGTTCGGGCCGCAGTATTTCCGGCTGGCGCAGGCCACCGGCATCACGGCCGACGAGTACCGGCGCATCGCTGGTTCGGTAAGCGAGAAGGGCCTGTCCCACGCGGGCGAATGGATCCCGATCACCTCCGAGCACGCGCCACGGCTGATCGCGGCAGTAGCGGAGTTGCGACAGCAAGTGGAGCCGGCGGGCGGCGAGGACCAAACCGACGACCACGAACAGGCCATCCGGAAAGCGGAGAGCGCACTAGCCAATGCCATCAAGGAGATCGCGCGCGTGGCCAATCTGCCGCTGAACGCAGAAAGCCGGAAACACCTGTTCAACAGGACCGTCGCTCAATTGCGAAAGCTCGACATATTGCCTGTGATCTCGCTGCAAATGAGACCGTAGGCTCAGACGATAGCTGGCGTCGTCTGTCGCGCAAATCAGAAGTGGGACAGACGATCGCTGGCGTCGTCTGTCGCGCAAATCAGAAGTGGGACAGACGATCGCTGGCGTCGTCTGTCGCGCAAATCAGAAGTGGGACAGACGATCCCATCACGCTTCGTTCTGCGACGCTGCATCGCTTGCTAGCCTGATAGCTATGGTGAATCGTTCCCGCCTCGCTGCCTTGGTTGGCCTCGGGGCATTGCTTCTGGTTACCGTGCCGAAGTTGTTCTCCGCGTCTGGCGCCGTTGCGGTTAAGAAGCAGTCGCGCCAGGCGCAGGCCGACGCAGCCGCGTCCTCCAAGACCGCTCGCGCCGCATCCGCCAAGGAGCGCAATGCGGTCGCGCAAGCGCGCCGCTGGATGGCAAAGATGACGCTGCGCGACCGCGTCGCCCAGCTCGTCATGACGGCCTGCTATGGCGATTCCCCCAGTGTGCGTTCGCGCGAGTATCGTGAATTCAAGTCGCAGGTTGTCGACCTGAAAGTGGGCGGGCTGATCGTACTGAACCGCGTGCGTGACGGCGCGGTGCAGCGGGCGGAGCCGCACGCCACCGCGGCGTTCCTCAACCGCATGCAGCGTCTGGCGAAGACGCCGCTCATCGTAGGCGCCGACTTCGAGCATGGCGCGTCGATGCGCATGGTGCGCACGACGCCGTTCCCTTACATGATGGCCTTCGGCGCCGCCAACGATCTCGAAGCAACGCGCGCTCTGGGCGCTGCCACGGCCCGCGAGGCCCGCGCCATGGGCATCCACTGGATCTTCGCGCCCGACGCCGACGTCAACAACAATCCCGACAATCCAATCATTAACATCCGTTCCTTCGGGGAGAACCCGCAGGCGGTCGCCGCGCACGTGAAGGCGTTTATCGAAGGCGCTCATTCCGACCCGGCGAACTTCGTTCTGGTCACCGCCAAGCACTTCCCCGGCCACGGCGACACGGACACAGACACGCATATGAACCTGGCCCGCGTCAACGCCTCGCGCGAGCGCTTGGAGCAAGTGGAACTGGTGCCGTTCAAAGCGGCCATCGAGGCTGGAGTCGATTCCGTCATGACCGGCCACCTGGCCGTCCCTGCCTTGGAGCCGGAAGAGAAGCCCGCGACGGTATCGAAGAACGTGCTCACGGGGCTGCTACGCGACGAACTCGGCTTCAAGGGACTCGTCTGCACCGACGCGCTCGATATGCAGGGCATCACGAAGCTCTATGGCTCCGGCGAGACCGCGGTGCGCGCGCTGGAAGCCGGTGTCGATCTGCTGCTGCTGCCGAGCGACCCGAAGGAGGCCGTGCGCGCGGTCGTCGCGGCAGTGAAGGATGGACGCCTGACCAAGGCACGCATTGATGAGAGTGTTCTGAAATTGCTCACTGCCAAGGCGCGGCTCGGGCTGCAGAAGAAACACCTCACGGATGTCGAAGCAGTCCCCGATTCTCTCGCTACGCCCGAGGACGAAGAGCTCGCCGCGCGCGTCGCGGAGAAGGCGGTCACGCTGGTTCGCAATGAGAACAACGTTGTGCCTCTGGCGAACCCCGAGCGCGCCTGCTGGTTCGTCCTCAGCGGGGGCCGCTTCTCGGCGCAAGGCCGCGATTTGGCGGAAGCCGCTCGCCGCTCCGCCAAGGGCGCGCAGGTGACGCTGCTCGACCCTATGCTACCCACTTCGGAGTTCGATTCGCTGGCCGAGAAAGCGCAGTCGAGCTGTGACGCCGTGGTGGTTTCCGCCTACGTACTGGTCGCCGCATACTCCGGCAACACAGGGTTGCCGGGCAACTATCCGGCATTTGTCGACAAACTGATCGCGAGTGATAAGCCGGTCGTCTTCATCGCGCTCGGCAACCCGTACCTGCTGCGGGCGTTTCCAAAAGTAGCCGCGTACCTCGCGACGTTCAGTACGACAGCGCCGAGCGAAGTCGCGGCGGTTCGAGCGGTCGTCGGCGAAACCGGCATAAGCGGCAAGCTGCCCATCACGATCCCCGGCTTCGCTCAGATTGGCGACGGGCTGCGGACAGAAGCCAAACAAGCGAGCAAGTAACCAGTAAAGTGGGGCGGCGCTCCAGCGCCCGCTCCGGACAAACTTGCGGAGCCTGAAGGCTCCGCGCGGCTCTGGAGAGCCGCCCCACACGGAGGGACGTCAATTGGCAGCCTTCGCGCAGCGGAAGCCAATGTCGGGCGCCGCGAAGCGTGCGGGGACAGACGTCCACTCGTAGACGACGCCCTGTACCAGCGGCCGGTCGAAAGCTCCGCCGCGAATGGTGTACCACGGCTCAGTAGCCGATGGCGGCGGCTTCAGGAGTTGCGCGAAACTCTTGACCGCCATGTCGCTGGGAGTCTTCAATTCGCCGACGAATTCCGAGACGTTGCCGGTCATGTTGAGCGCGCCGCAAGGGCTTGCTCCCAGATCCAGCGCAGTCACGCTGAGGACCGTTTTGCGGGCGGGTTTGCTATCGGCGACGTTGGCACGCGAAGGGTCGGCCTCGTCGCCCCAAGGATACGCGCGGCCGTCCGTGCCGCGCGCGGCTTTCTCCCATTCCATGGCTGTTGGCAGGCGTTTGCCCGCCCAGGCCGCGAACTGCTGCGCGTCCAGAACAGTCACGTTGACCACCGGATCGTCGGGGCGGTCAGCCGGGAAGCCGGTTGGCAAAGCATGCTGCCGGTCCTGGCAGAAGCGCGCATAGGATGCATTCGAAACTTCCAGGCGGTCGATGTAGAAGGACGGAAGCGTTTCGGCGCGCTTTTCCTGCCCGGCGAGAAACGAACCCGCGGGCACCAGCACCATCTCGCCGGTGGGGGTCGAAAGCGACGCGGCCAAAGTTCTTGACGCCTCGGTACCGGCCGCTTGCCTGACGCCGGCGGTTTGCGTGGAGGATGGCTTCAGAGCGAAGTAGAGCACGGCCAGCACAGCCAGCAGGACCACACCGCCAATCGCGAACAAGGGCGTCTTTGAGCGGGCGGCGCTGGCCGGCGCCAGCGGTGCAGGCGCCGCTGCCTGTTGTGGTGGCGGCACGGGCATGGCGATGGTCGCCGCTTCGGACGGCGCGCCCATCAGCCGGTCCAGTTCCGCGATCACTTCGCGGAAGCTGCCCGGCCGATCCTCCGCTTTCTTTGCCGTGCAGTGCAGCACCAAAGCGACAATCGCGTCGCTCAGACCCGCCTGACGCAGGGGCTCCGTGTTCAACGGCTCGTTGAGGATCTGGAAAAAGAGCCGTTCCACCGTGTCGCCTTCGATCGGCTTCTGCCCAGTAAGCAATTCGAAGAGAAGGATGCCGAAGGCGTAGATGTCCACCTGATCGGTAGCCATCTGGCCGAGCACCAGTTCCGGCGCCATGTAGTACGGTGTGCCTAGCGCGAAGCCGGCGCGCGTGAGCGAGAGCCCTTCGGCGCGCGCGATGCCGAAGTCCATCAGCTTCACCTTGCCGCTCGCGTCGATATGCACGTTGTCGGGCTTGATGTCGCGGTGCACGATCTTCTTGGAGTGGACGTATTCGAGCGCACGCGCAACGTCGCGCGCTGTGCGCAGCTTGCTATTGAGATCGCCCGTATGCCCGTTGCGGATGGCGTGACGCAGGTCTTCGCCCACCAGGAATTCCATCACGATGAACGGACGCCCCTGCTCTTCGCCGTAGTCGTGGATGCGGATGATATTCTCGTGCTCGATGTTGCCGGCCATGCGCGCTTCCTGCAGGAAGCGCGCCTTGGCCTCGGCATCCAGGCAGCCGGCATCGGTGAGGACCTTCACGGCCACGGTGCGGCCGATCACGGTGTCGCGCGCGCGGTAGACGTGCGACATGCCTCCACCGAGGAACTCAAGCAGTTCGTACTTTCCAATGTTCGCGGGCAGTTCCATCTTTGGTTACCGGCACTTTCGACCGCGCCGCGGTTACTTGGCCGCGGTCGCCACGCAATGCAGGCTGTTCAGGAAATCCTTCTGAAAGACGGGCGCGAGACCGCCGGTGTTGAGCGAGAAGCGGTAGGTCAGATCCTTGCCGCCCACTGACACCGGGCGGCCTTCCCTGCCCTGGCGCACCACCCATTCCAGGTTGTAGCCGCCACCGGCCGGACTCCAGCGATCGGCGTCGGCGAAGAAATGGAAGACCGACCACAGCCCGTCGCGGTTCTGGACATCGAGATCGGTGCCACCAGCCAGCTTTGCGCTCAACCGGACGTTGGCGTTGCCGGCCGCGGGCCACACATGCTGTCCGCCGCTCTCCTTGCCGGTAAAATGCGTGCTCTGCCCGTCGATAGTCAGCGTCATTTCCTTGATCTGATCGGATTGCCCCGCCTGCAGCGAGTAGTGCAAACTGGGCTCCGCCGCGCCTCCCGGATAAACGGTGTCGGAGAAGCGGGCGGCGTTGTTGAAGAACGTGACGAAGGCCGGATTCAGGGGCAGGCCGCCGCTCGGATTGGCCACGTAATCATTGCCCTGCTTAACCAGGAAGGGACGCAGGCTCTCTTCGTAGAAGGCCCACAGCTTGCCTTCGCGCGGCTTGAAGATGGCGTTCACGCCCTGTAGCGTCGCTTCCGCGGCAGCGGTTGGGTTGAACGGGAATTTGCTGCCTAGATCGGCGTACGCGGCGCAGAACTGCTTGGCCTTGGAGTTGATCTCGCCTGCGCCCATGCCCTTGGTCAGGGCATCGACGGACTCGATGGGCGCCTCCAGTAGTTTCAGGACGATGGTATCGACGTGCGCCTCCGGGTCGATGCGGAAGGTATAGCCCATTTTCTTGACGACGTTCCGAGCCGCGTCGGCGCTGGAGCGCACGGGCATGGCGCGATTCGGATCGGGCGGACCCGTGAGATCGGCAATCTGGTTGATCGCGGATTGCAGGCTGGCGAGCGAGCTCATGTACTCGCTGTTAGGCTGCAAGACGTATTGCGGTACCGTCGCGGGAGGTGGCACGACTTTTTGCACAGCGTCGAAGGCCTCGGTCACCTTGGGCGAATCGACAGAGGTGTTCTGCGTAGCCACCCAGAAGAGCGCCAGCAAGGGCGTCTGCGAGTTGGAGAGCTTATCCAGCTTCTTCGCCGCGTCCTTCAGGCTGCCATAACGCACCACGGCCGTATTGCGCAGGAATTCGCGCCAGCGCGTGATGTAATCGGCCGTATAGCGGTTACGCAGATCCTCTTCGAGCTTGCCGGTATCGGGCTTGGCGGCGGCGTAATCGCCAAGCACCCATTTCTCGCCGCCGAAGAACTTGTCCGACCTGCGAATGTTGTCCTGCATGGCTGTCCACCCGGCTTTGGTGAACGCGCCGACCACGTCGCGGTTATTGACGACCACTTCCGCCGAGCCGGGGAACTGCTCGTTGAAGTTGATCTTTTTCGCACGCCGGGAGGCATCCGCGAGCATGAACTGGTAGATCTGTTCGACGCCGGAAAACTTGGAGAGATGCTGGCGGGCGCGATCGATGGCTGTCGCGTCGTTCTGCTCGCTGAACGGATTGCCGTGCGGCAGGTCTTCGCTGTAAAAGTCGAATTGCTTCTTGGCGAGCGGCAGCAACACATCCACCGAGCGGCCTGTGGACCAGCGGCTGATGAGCACAGGCGAGAGCCAGTTGGTGCTCCGCTTCCACTCCGACGTCGTGAGGAGATAGGCCTTCAGAGTGTCGTAGGACGGGCCGTATTCGTCGGTCGGACCCGGCGGCAGCGGGAGCCGCTGCAACGAGGCGAGCATCTCGGCTTGCGTCTGGCCGAAGAGCAGTTGGTGGAAACGTTCATAGTAAACGCGGCGCACCTTCGGGAGCATATCGCTGCCGCTATAGAGCAGCCAGCGCAAATGGTACGGCGCACCTTCGCTCTCGTAGACCGTCAATTGTGCGAGGATCTGCCGCAAGTTTTCGAGCTTCTGCAGAGCGTCGGGCGTCGGCAAGTTCATGCCGCTCGCTTCGCTGGCCGGGATGCCCCTGGCCGCTTCCAACGCTTCGCCTTCGAGCGCGCGGTTGCCAAAGAACGAGACGGTGAACCCGATGCAAACCAACAGCAGCACGACTGCCGCCGCCGCGAACAGAATGCGGCGCACCATGCTGGTCTTCGTGCTGCTTCCGCTGGCCCCGAAAGCCGCTCCATCGCGCAGGATGACGTCGTTGAAGAGATGGCTGAGAAAGATCCACTGCGGGACTTTGCGCGTTCCCCCCGCACCGAGCGGCGCGGAAGGCATGGGCGGAGGCGCGGTCGGAATGCCGGCGCGAAATATGCCGGTCGCCGAGCCGGCCGCTTCGAATGGCGAGCGTTGCGTCGCGGGACGCTGCGCCTCGGCGACGGCCGTGTCCTGGACGATGACGGGGCGAACGCCCGAGAAGTAGAAGCCGCGCAGAAACGGGCTGGCGCGTAGCTGGCTCGGCCGGCACAGGTCAACCAGAAACTGCACCAGCGTCGTACGCAGTTTGCGGAACTCGCGCGGGAACTCGTAAGCGCCCGGCACCTTCTGCGGATCGTTTTCGCGCGGCAGCAGGTTGATGCGCTGGTCGGCCAGCGAGTAAGAGATGGCGTCGAACGCCGCCGTCAGCCGCCGGGTCTGATCCTCGGCGTAGATGCCGGAGCCGGCCTGGGGCTGGAGCGGCAGGGTCGCGCCCAACACCTGAGTCGCTTCTTCATTACTCAGATTGCGGAAGAAGTCCTCAAAGAATGCCACCCGGTTCATCTTCGTAAACAGCACGTAGACCGGGAAGCTGATGCCATACTGCTGTGATATCTCGCTCAGGCGGAGTTGCAGGCCGCGGGCCGCGGCGGCCACGGCCTCGGCAGCGCCGGGCCGGGTGAACGCCTCGGCGTCGACGCAGACCAACGCCGCGCGCGGGGCATCGCCTCCCGAGCCGACAACCGAGCGCAGACGGCCGGGACGCAGGCGCGCGAGCAGCCGCAGCCAACGTGCGGGCTGCGCCAGCAAGCCGCCGCCCGCCTCGACGAAGACCATTTGCCGCGCAAACCATAGGTTGGCGCTGCGGGTGGGGACGACGTTGTTGTCCTGGTGAGTCTGTCCGGCGAGCAACTCGGGCTCCAAACCCGAATTCAGGATCGTCGTGGTCTTGGTGGAGCCCGTTTCGCCTAACACGAAGACGACCGGCAGACCGCCAAGCTTCGTGCCCTTCGCCATCCGCGCTTCGGCGTCGCGGATGAGTCCGTCGAGTTCGTCATCTCCATCGAGAGGAGCCGCGCCGCCTTCCGCGGTGGACGACGAGGCCTCTTTGCGCGACCTGAACCACAGGAAGACAGCCGTCCCGACTATGCCCAGCACAGCCAGAATGGCGAACAGCAGATAGAAGTTGCCTTGGGTGAGATGCAGCATCCCCCCCATCACCCAGGCCAGAGCCAGATAGACCAACAGTGCGACACCCGCTGCCAAGTAATACATCATGACCGCATCTCCCTTACTAACGGACCGCTCCGGCCAGGTCCGCGAGGCTCGAGACTCCGGAGCCCAGGACCACTTTGAAGATCACGAAAAGCACGAGAGTGAGCACGCAACACGAGCCCGCTGCGATGGTCAGACGCTTCACCCAAGGATCCGTGCCGGCCGCCCGCGGCGGATCCGCGGGCAGAAACCAACCGGGCGAAAGATCGCCGGCTCCCCCGCGAATGCGCCGGATTTTGTCCGCGGTCGCGTCGATGATGGACTTGAGCTCACCCCGGGCTCCGAGACTGTAACGGCCGGCAAAGCCCAGGAGCAGGCACAGGTGATAGGTCTCCAACACGTCCGCGAGGTCCTGCGAATCGCTGCGTCCCAGCAGGTCCTTGAGATTCTGGAAGAAGATCTCGCCCGCCACGTGGTGGCCGAAAAGCTCTTCCTGCAACGGCCGGCGGGGCCAGTCCGCGAAGATGGGATTCCTCGCGTTCAGAACAGACTCGTCCACGAAGGCCACGACAGCGAAGACCGCCAGCTTGATATCTTCCCCGTTGTAGCCTTGCGAGCGCGCCTGCTGGTCCGCCGCTTTGAGACCTTCCAGGATGTTGTAGCGGAACGTCGCCGCGTCCGCCACAGCCTGGCGTCCGGAGCGCAGCCGTCCACTGACTGTCAGGATCTCCTGGAACGCCAGCGCCAGATTCTCCCGGCGCCTGGCGACTGCCGATTGAGCGCTTGCATTGGGTAGCATCGCTAACCTCTCCTCGTTACTCGTGCGATCAGGATTCTAAAACGGCCAGTAACTCGAGCGTGACGCCGGGCAGGTCACCCGGAACGTAGACGCCCACCTGCCGCGTCTGGACAATGTGATCCCAACACGGCCCGCCCCGGCTCACGCTGAAGTATTGCGCGTCGACCCTCGCGGCAATCGCTGCTGGCGGCACTGGCAAGTGTGTCAGGGTCATGCCTGGAAGCGCCCGCTCCACCAGCCTGGGGACAAACAGTTTCGAGCAGAGCTTCACGAGTTGAGGCGTGCGGGTGATAATGTCGACTTCTCCCAACTCCGCGCGAACCGACAGAATCCAGCGCGAGCGGTCCAGGCAGCGCTGATCGGTCACGTCGCCTTCATAGAAGAAGTCGCCGGTCTGGCGCAGTGGGATCAGCACCGCATTGGTGGGCACCACCGTCTCCAGGTTGGCGCGGATGTGGTGGTCAAGCGCGCCGAAACACTCATCGAGCGCGAGATGCTTATAGAGTGGCAATTCACGCGGGTGCGCGTCGAGAGTAAAAGTACACAAGGCCCCGCCCAGACGGAGCATTTGGACGTAAAGCTCCTCCGGATGAACGCGCCGTGCGGCGTATGACTGTTGCAGAGGCGCGAGCGCCGAGTTCACGGTATGGAGCAACCAGAACTGGGCGATGTCGCGTGTGGAATACTCGGCCCAGGAGCGCCCCGCCGTGCCGCCGCCGGATGACATGGCGGTGCTCTTCTCCTCCAGGATCCCAATCAACCGGCGCAGCATCTGCATCAAGCGTTCGCTGGCGCCAATTTGCGTGCAAGGGGGAATGAAGTCGGGGTCGAAGATGAAGTGGCCCGAACCGTCGCGCTGGATCCGGGCGATGGGGAGCGCGACCATGCCCTCCAGGAGTTCGGTGTCCAGCAACAGGACAAAGTTCTTGCGCCCAAACGATACCGGTTTCTCGTCCCGACCGGTGGTCTCGTCGTAGGTGAGTTCCGGCTCGGCGGCATAGCGGGCGGATGCCGATGGCGCCGCGCCCGGCAAGACGCAGTTCACTCCGTCCTGCCTGCGTTCGGGGATGGCCAGCAGCACAGTCACCTTTTCCCGGGTGGGCGGAAATAAATCCGCAACGTTCCGCGCCGGCGGCAGCGGATCGCAGTCCGGCATGTGGAACGTGAGCCCGTCCGGCAGGATCCCGCGCGCGTGCAACACCGACAGCGTGCCGTTCCGCAGCGCCTCGGCATCCAGCCCGCAACCCACCAGACCATAACCTTCAAACCAGAGCGCGGATGTAACGAAATGGATGGAATCTTCGCAATAACGGCTCTGGATCTGAAAGTGGTGGGGGCCCAGATACATCCCCTCGGACCAGACGACTCTGGATAGATGTTTCATAGCTTGAGCCCGCCCGGCGCGCCAACAAGTCCTCCGAAGTCCCGCGCCGTATCATGCAAGAGATTATCCCACCAGACCGGGCCTACGCTACTCAGAAGAATTGAACAGCGACCGTGCCGGTGTCATCATACGGTGGAGAGTTGGATCGCGGGGGAGGGTGAACATGGGCTTCAGTCCACTCTATGAGCCGATAGAGTTGCTGCGCGACGACGGCATCCGGACGTACTCCGCGCGGGAAATTGCAACGGGCAAAACGGTTCTGGTATACGTCTTTGCGGGCGCTCAGCCGCAGACTGCCCAGGAGCTTCTCGCTCAGATCCAGACTCTGAAAGACCGGGGCATCCCCGAGCTGATCGAGACCGGCGTGAATGATGGCGCGCCGTTTGTCGTGACGGAGTTCCTGCCTCGCGTGGTGAGCCTGCGCGAGTGGGTGCTGACGCAGATGGAACGGCACGGCGTGCCGCTGCCTGCCGGCAGCCTCGACCATTTGACGCGCGTGGGAAGGTGGAGAATACCGGTCGCGCCGCCTGCTCCGCCTGCATCAACTGGCCCACCTCAGCCGCAGGCCGGGCCGGGCGAGTTTACGCGCATGTTCCAGGCTGGTGCGCCGCCCACTCCGATCGGCGAGCCTGCACCACCGCCGGTTGCCGCTCCTCCGGCAACTCCAGTTGCGCACCCGGCTGCCCCACCGACACCGGCTTTCTCGCCGCAACCGCAGGCCGGGCCGGGCGAGTTTACGCGCATGTTCCAGGCTGGCGCTCCGCCCGCTCCGATCGGCGAGCCTGCACCACCGCCGGTTGCTGCTTCTCCAGCAATTCCAATTGCGCATCCGGCTGCACCGCCTGCGCCTATGTTTTCACCACAGCCGCAGGCCGGGCCGGGTGAGTTTACGCGCATGTTCCAGGCTGGCGCTCCGCCCGCTCCGATCGGCGAGCCTGCACCACCGCCGGTTGCTGCTTCTCCAGCAACTCCAATTGCGCATCCGGCTGCACCGCCTGCGCCTATGTTTTCACCACAGCCGCAGGCCGGGCCGGGCGAGTTTACGCGCATGTTTCAGGCTGGCGCTCCGCCCGCTCCCATCGGCGAGCCTTCACCGCCGCCGGTTCCGCACCCCGCTCCTCCAGCGCCATCGTACTCGCCGCAGCCGCAATCCGGACCGGGCGAGTTCACCAGGTACTTCTCGTCGCCGCTCCCATCCGCAAGCCCTGCAACACCTCCGCCTCAGTTCTCGCCGCCTCCCCCTTTCCCGCAGGCTGCTCCCGCGCCGCCGCAGTCCTTTGCGCCACCCGGCGAATTCACACGGATATTCGGCAAGAGCGAGTTGGGCTCTGCGCCGCCCGCCTCCCCCATTCAGCCCGGGGCTTACGGCGCGGCGCCTCCTGCCAGCGGCGCCGCCCCCAACTTCCCGCCACAGCCGCAGTATGCTCCTCAATTCCCGCCGCCCGCGGGTACACCAGCACCGCAAGCCGCACCGCAACCGTCAGGCGGTCCCGGTGAATATACGCGGATGTTTGGCCCACAGGCCCGGCCGTCCGCGCCGGCGCCTGCTCCAGTTCCAACGCCGGCTCCGTTTCCCGCGCCTGGGCGCGCTGCTGGCAAGACGCAGAAACAATCGGCGCTGCCACTCATCCTGATCCTGGGCGGGTTATTCCTGGTGGCCGCCATAGTGGTCGTTCTATTCGTTCTAAAGAAGTGAGATCGGGTCCGATGGCATCTCCGACCCACGTCGTGCCGCTAAGTTGGATTATGGTCGCATTCACTCAAACTGCGTGGGAACGCGGATGCCGAAGGCTTCGTTCAAGTGGATTTTCCGGAAAAATGCCCGACTGGACATAATCGCTGGGGGTGCGTTTCCGAACTGCGCGTCCACAACGCCGCTTCACAATCCAACCGAGTCCGCGGGTCGATCACGCGCGGGCCGGCAACCAGCCGGCGCAAGTCAGTGCCGCAGCGGAGCGGACCTCCTCTTCTTGAGATTCAGCGGCAGCTCGATTCCGGACTCCGACCACCGGCCGCTGAGCCGCGTGCCATCGGGACTGATCTCTGCCCGGAACTTTCCGCCAATCGACTTCAGCATCAGGACCAGTTTGGTTCCCTGCTGCTCGATGGTGCTGACAGGGATCTCAGCGCCCTGATCGGGACTGAACATGACCGCACTGGTTCCGCCGTCGTCGGTCGCCAGCTTCAGGATGAGCTGAAACGGCCGTCCCGCAGCCGCGAGTGTGCCTTCCCAGGTCCCCAGGAACTCGCTGGCCACAGCTGGACTTCGCGGGATGACGAGCTGGTAGGGTTCGTAGTGCGGCTCGGCAGGCAAGGTAACCTGCTTCAGGAAGTCCCAGACCTGGCGGTTGATCCTCGCGGAGTTCCCGTAGTAGTCGTGGTCATGACCCGGCAGTTCGATCAGCTCGACCGGAAAGCCTCCTTTGCGAAACGCGGCGCAGGTGCCGCGCACGGCTTCTATCGGAACGATCCGATCGGACATTCCGGCGAAGACCGCGATAGGAATCTGGCGCCTGGCGCTCGACAGCGCTTCGGCAGCCTCGTATGGATTCAACGCTCCAGCGTGAAGCGCGGCCGCGGCGAAGTACTGCGATTCGCGCATTGACATCTGCAGTGTGAAGATGGCCCCCGCCGAGTGGCCGAAGAGGTAGACGCGCCGGGGATCGATCGGATAAGCCCGCTTCAACCGCTCCACAATCTCGTGCAGCAAGTCGGGGCCATCGGCCGGCACGCTCCAAGAGGCGGAGTTTCTGGAGTCTGGCCCAGCCACGATCACCTGCTCCTCCGCCGCCAGCGCCTTCCACTGTTCGACCATGCCGGCGCCGCTGCCACCGCTGCCGTGGAGCGTCACCAGTAAGGGCACCGCGCCAGTCGAAGGCAACGATTTCGGCACGAAGAGTTGGTATTTGCGCGACTGAGCGCGGAACTGGATGGTCTCAGTGGTGGTCTTTCCAGAGCCGCACCAGGCTGGAGTGGAGAGGAGGATCGTGCTGAATAGAAGCAGATGACGGGAGCAGTTCATTGCGCAGATTCCTGGAAAGCCGCGTGGGCGCTTTCGATTGTACAGCCCGCTGGCACGTTGAGGATGGGTCCCCAACCTACGCAAGAGTGACCACGGAGGAACGAGAAGCGGCGGAAGAGCACCCAGAGCGGCGGCGCCGGCGCCGTCTTGATTGGAGCAGAAAGCGGTGAACGTCCGATATCGGCTGCTCGCCGAATAGCTGCCGATAAATACCCCTTAACGCCCTTGTCGAAGGGCGATGCCGTCGGCGAGTATTCTGGTTGCGCTCCTAAAATGTGCAAGTCTGCGTTTGGAACAAAACCCGATCAAACGGGCGTTCACACTCTGTGTGGAATGGGCTTGCGCGAAAGTAGGGTAGTTGACGTACTTCACTGTTTCATCGGGGCCACCCGCAACCGGGTGCCGCATGTCCTGCAAAGCGATGCTCGTCGTTGGCACTCAGGCCCCGAAATCCGCCTCGCGATACCATGGCGGTTGACACCCTGCCGTAAGGTTGGCAGTTCAAGATGAAGACTCCCTGGCCCGGTGTGATCCTGATTACTGGCGCCTCCGGGCGGGTCGCCCGGCGCACGGCCGAATTGCTGGCGCGCGACGGACATATCCTGCGCTTGATGACCCGCAGCCCGCAGCGCGCGCCGGAGCTGCCGGAAGCGGAGACGGTGCCCGGCGACTTTTCAGAAATCGCGACGCTGAAGAACGCGTTCGAAGGAGTAAGCGCGGCGCTCGTGGTCTCTGCGTCCGGCGAACCGGGAGTGCGGGCGCGGTTGCACAGGAATGCGTTTGAGGCGGCTGCGCGTGCGCGCGTCGGACACGTCGTCTATCTGTCCCTGCAGGGAGCCGCTCCGGAATCGAAGTATCCATACTCCCGCGATCATTACTGGAGCGAGCAATACCTCTTCGCTACGGGCCTCCCCTGCACCGTGCTACGCAATGCCTTTTACATCGACATGTTCCTTGAGAAGTTCGACGCCGGCGGCGTGGTCCGCGGGCCGGCGCAGCAGGGACGCGGCGCTTTCGTTTCCCGGGAGGATGTCGCACAAACCGCAGCCGCGGCACTGCGGAGGCAGCCCGGAGGCATTCACGATGTGACCGGACCCGAAGCGCTCAGCGTTGCCGACATTGCCAGACGGCTGTCCGTTCTGGCGGGCCGGCCGCTTCGATATGAGGATGAGGCCGGGGAAGCTGCACGAGATCGGTTGAGCAGTCTCGAACCGTTGGCTTGGCGCGTCGATTTATCCGTTGGTTGGTTCGAGGCGATCGCGGCAGGTGAGTTGCAGCGCACAAGCGACACGGTCCTCCGTTTCACCGGAACCGCGCCGCTGACGCTCGAAGATTACTTCCGGGGCTTCCCGGAGTTACTGCGCGCTCTGCATCCGGGCCGGGATCAAATAGCGGCTGGCTGATGGCGGCGTGATCGCCGATTCCCGACGCGTGGCCCGTCATCTAAAACTCAAGAGTGCATTCTTTGGGGTTTGCGACCTCGTGCACCAGCACTTCCAGTCATGCAAGCCGCATCATAGGGGTATGGAACGACCTGAATCTATCGTTGACGTGCCCGCACCCTCATCCATGCAAACGCAGCTGTTTTCGCCGTTGAGAATTCGCGATGTCGCCTTCCGCAATCGCACCGCCGTCTCGCCCATGTGCCAGTACTCCAGCGACGATGGCTTCGCGAACGATTGGCATTTGGTGCACTTGGGTAGCCGCGCCGTAGGCGGTGCGGGGCTGATCCTTGTGGAGGCGTCCGCAGTTGAAGCGCGGGGGCGCATTTCCCCGGGCGACGTTGGGATCTGGAAGGACGAGCATATTGAGCCACTGAGACGCATTGCCGCGTTCCTGCGGGCGCAAGGAGCCGTCGCCGGAATTCAACTCGCGCATGCAGGGCGT